>ERZ833963.3993-NODE-3993-length-10520-cov-3.060487_pt1 | contig 10520 bp, 9 predicted proteins | sample MGYA00519693_ERZ833963 | MGnify/ENA primary metagenome ERZ833963 (study PRJEB31850, sample SAMEA3708748) | human gut metagenome | biome: human gut; feature: human-associated habitat; material: faeces | place: China | collected 2014 ... | reverse complement strand
CAAACAAATAAAATGAAAAAAATCATATACATCATACTAATATTATTAGCATATAATTGCCAAAATGAAGGAAAAAGTAATGAGAATATTTTTATTGGCGAAACTATTTTTATTGACAAGTTTCCTTTAGATCTTTCTCTGAAAGGAGAATACATTTCTCTCACTAGCTTAGGGGCTGAATCCATGTATTCTATTGATACATTTTTAATATTCATTAGTTCTAAAATAGATACCTTTTATTCTGTTTATTCCACAAAAACGGAGAAACATATTTTAAATCTCTTACCTAAAGGCCGTGGTATTAACGAGTTTAGTAATGCCAATAGTCCTTTATTTAATTGTATTGATTCAAATTGCATGAAAATTTATCTTTTTGATAGAACCCATTCATGTATAAGTACTTTGAATCTCACAAAATCACTTCAAAACCTTACTACGATATTAGATAGCAATACAATCGATCTGAATATTGAACCAGAAATAAAGGGAGCTTTTTTACTTAATGATTCTTCATTATTTTATCATTACTTCAGTTTTAGTAATAGAAACGAATATTATTCTATTTACAATAGAAAAACCAATACATTCATACAACAAGATTCTATTTATAGACATTCAATAAATAATATTGGAAATATTTTCCTATGGACTACCCATAGTTGTTACAATTTAGGAGAACAAAAATATGCAACAGCCATGGAATTTTTAAATCAAATCAATTTATATTCCTTACCTCAAAAGAAAGCGATCAGTTTAGTATATAATGGCAATATATCTGATCTAAAAAAAGTAGAAGAATGTCCTATGCCAGAAAAGTATACCTATTATGTGGATTTTACATCTACAACAAAACTACTTTTCGGACTTTATGCAAATCAAACACGAAAAGATTGGGCTCTAAAAGACAATATCACAACAGAAATTCACGTTATTGACTGGGAAGGAATTCCTAAATTTAAACTAAACATTCAAGAAAAACTTTCTAAAATTGCCATTAATGAAAAAGAAAAAATAATGTATGGCTTAACTCAAGAAGAAGAAGTTTATAAATACAATCTTGAAGAAATATTATAATTATGAAACTATTTCTATATACAATATTAATTTGTAACCTCATTTATAGCTGTTCATTCAATTCATCCAAGAATAAAATTGCATCTATAATAAAAAAATGGGAAAATAAAGAAATTATTTTTCCTCCTCAGTTAATTTCAAATTTTGAAAAACAAGATTCAACTTTTACATTAATGCTTAATAAACAATATAAAATACTTCACTTTATCGACTCGACAGGATGCACCCCATGCAAATTAACTTTATTTGAATGGAACCAACTATTGAAAGAATTTCCTAATAAAAATAAAATGGCATTCATCTTCATTATTTCAACTAAAGATAGTGTTACAATAGCCAAAACAAACCAGTGGAAACATCTTCATAAATTCATATATCCAATATTTTACGATATCAAAAATACATTCAATGACATGAATAAATTTAATGATGATCCTATGTTCCAAACATTCTTATTAGATCAAAACAATAAAATATTACTTATAGGCAATCCCATATATAACGCTGAAATTAAAACTTTGTACCAAAATATTCTAAACAAATAATATTGTGTAGAGGATTTATATATTTACAAATTATCCTCTACCCCATTTTGGTAAGATTGCAATAATAATTTTCTTGATATCGCTTATGAAATATATATTTAAAGACAGTATGAAAATTTACAAATACGATATTGGAGTACTTATTTTATATATATACATAAGACGGTATTTATTATTCATTCTCATCATTTTTTTTTTTTTTTTTCTTTCTCATCATTTTATCATGTTCAACCTCTCACAAAAAAGATGTTGCCACGATTACGATCAACTACGACCAAACCAACACTTACCTCTTGTCAGATTTCATTGCCAATTACAATATTATTCGATTGGAAATTTCGGATTCTATTCTAATCGGGGAAATCTCTGATATTGAATTCTACAATGACGATATAATCTTACTGGACAAAAAAAATAATACCATCCTACTCTTTAACCAACAAGGTGAGCTAATCCATCAACTTGCCAATTCAGGACGTGGTGCTGGAGAATACATATATCTCAACGATATAGCCATCAACTCGCAAGGCATATATCTTCTAGACTACTCGCAGCAAAAAGTTCTTATTTACGATCATGATTTAAAATTCAAGAAAGAATTTTATTTCCCGTTTTACGTTTCTGAAATGAAATGTATTAACGACCAGATGATCATTTATGCTGAAAGCAACGGGAAAACAGAAGATTATCAATTCTATCTTACAGATAATTGCGGGGAAACGCTAAACCGATACCTACCAAGAAATAAAATACTAGGTAATAATACCTTCATTTCCTCCAACGTGTTCACACAAAACAATGATTTACTTGTTTTTGCTCCAAGGTATAGTAATACGTTATATACCTTACACGATACGACAGTTATTCCAATATATTTCCTTGATTTTAAAGACAAAACATTTCCGGAAGAACATACAAGCATTACAAAATACAATATAAATGACAACAAATTTCCCTATATCGTCAGAAGAAACATATTTTTATGCAATAATTACCTGTTGATCGATTATATATACCAAGACGAACGCCACTTTTGTTTACACGACATGAACACCGGCGAATCTCGAAATGGATATATCACCAATGATCTTATCCATGACTTTCGCTTTTTCCCGCAATTCGTGAAAAGTAACAAGATCATCGACTGGATTGATGCTGCATCACTTATTGAATATTTTCCCCATATTGTCCAAACAATCCCCGTTCTAAACAATTTAAAAGAAACAGACAACCCGATTCTTTTCATTTATAATTCAAAATAGGAATATTAATCTACACCATAATTACCAGACTTATGAAATTAATCTATTCGCTTTTTATCATTTTCTCCGTTCTATCCTGCAAAAATTCTGAAAGGATCGAGATAGAAAAATTGCATATTGATAACATCATTCAAGTAAAAGGAGAAACCATTTCTCAAATCCCGGCAGGATGTTATATTGCAGGAATAATAAGAGATACATTCCTGTGTTTACAAAATGAATGTTTTGAAAAACGATTCCAAATTTTCAGTAACAACACCAAAAACATGCTGTACGAATTTGGCACTACCGGCAGAGGGCCTAATGAATATCAATTTCCGCTGATTATCAATAGTGATACTAATTCTTCATCCCTACTAATTCATGATTTAGTACAAAATCGTTTAACCCGGATTTATTTAAAAAATGACTCATCAATCTATACGACATTAGCCCCCGAACTAGCCAATTCTCAAAATCTAAACATCCTAGATTCAACCTTTGTCCTGTCTCCCATTGGTGAAGACAGCGCACTATTTTACCTTTATGATAAACACGTCGAGATCATAAAAAAGATCGATTACGAACCTCAATTTTATGTATCAAGGAGAGGCAATAAAAGCGATGCTTATTCTCATATACTTTCAGTAAATCCTCAACATAACAGTATCATCGCTGCATTCAGGTATATTAATTTGATTAATTTTTATCACCTTGACGGCTCCCTACAAAAAAGTCTTTCTCTTGACCTCGTAAATGACGAAGTTGACTACTCTGAATTTCAATTATCAGAGGATATGCTTGTTACGTCATACAAAATGTATTGCACTCCAAATTTTTGTTACATACTATGGTCTGGGTTATCCGTGAACGATGGCTATAATCGTCCTCCTTACATTCTAGTATTTACTTGGAACGGATCGCTAGAAAGAGTATATCAACTTGATACTTTTACAAATTTCATTTTCGTTGATGAAGCAAACAAGCAATTCCTAGGCGGTGTAGATTCTCAAAAGGAAGAACTGGTTGAAATCAAAAGATTCAAATATTGATACCATACAAATAAATGTCCCATGATCAACAAAATCTAATATTTAATAATCTTGATTCCTTAAAATAACATGAAAAAAAAGTTTCTCTTATACTCGTTGTGCTTATTGACACTCATAACTTGCAAAAGTGGTTCTACAGAGATTGAACGCCTAACATTATCTCCATCCTCCACAATCCAAGATAGTTTGTTTACACAACTACCCGGTTCATTAATTTTGTGCAACAATTATTTAGTTTGGGAAGATCCATTCAACCCTAATTATTTTTTACACGTTGTTGATATTAATGCAAAAAAAGAAATTGGAACGATGGGATTAATCGGACGAGGCCCTAAAGAATTTATTACGCCACTATCTATTAGCTCTATCGGTAATAAAATATTCACTTATGATCTTAACCAAAACAAGCAAGCCTATTATTCAATCGATAGTATGTTGGCAAATAAGGATCCATTTATTCTACTCCCGCCTTTACCCATCGAAGATTGCCTAGATATAGTTCAAATAGCAGAAGGAGAATTTATTTCAACACATCCTCAAAATGAACAACTCTTCCAATGGATTCATCAAGATTCAACTGTATCCTTTTTTGGCAAGAGTCCAATAAAAGAAAAACTCAAAGACTACTATAACTCTCGACAAGGAACTTTATTTTACAATCCATATAATCAAAAATTAATTTATAGTGCAAGCTTATTCCCTTACATTGCTTTATACGAAAAAGAAGGAAATAATTTCCAATTGAAATGGGAAAAAGTATCTTCTAAAAACTTTTATGAAATCAAAAACGGAAATATTCACTTTATTGAAGAAGCTCAAGTTCCCCACGAAATAATTCTTACAAAAGATTATATTATCACATTAGAAAAAGAAGAAAACACTCCTACCCCAACCAAACGTACAGCAGGTATTCGGGATCTTTCTCAAGTTCCTAATACAATATTTGTATACGATTACGATTTTAATCTAAAGAAAATCATTGATATGGGAATGCCTATTTTACGTATCGAAACTAAAGGAAACTCTAACACAATATATGCAGTAGGCATTGATTTAGATTTCTGTATTGTAACATATGAAATATAATATGACTATGTGAATTTATAGCAAGAACCGAACCCTAACAGACTCTCTAGAATCAAACCATATGAAAGCCCTAATTTATATCATAACAATCCTAACCGCACAATCTTGTACCCAACATGACATCATGCACGGTAAGAATATTCTTATTAAAGAATTTCCACAAGAAACCAGGTTTACAGGCGAAAAAATCGACATTGCAAGTATCGGGATTATCGGTTTACATGTTATCGACACGTTCTTAATATGCCATAAAGCAAATGGAGTCGATAATTTTTTTGATGTATATGATACCCAAACATTACGCCCATTAGGAAAATTTCTCCATGTTGGCAGAGGACCGAATGAATTCTTAAACGCTGTATATGAAGAACAATATTTTAAAGATTCCCTGAACACGTACATGTGGATCTGTGATGGCTCACTGATGAAATTAGTCTTGTTCAATTTAACGGAATCAATACGTCAACAAGAAACAATTCTTGACAGTTGTATTGATCTCCCGAAAGATTGTATCGGAAACCATTTCATTCTTGGAGACACGTTAATAAGTATTGTAAATTCTTCCGTCGGTCACACGTTAAGCACATACGATCTGAAAAAGGATATTCCATTACAACAGCCGATTGTCATGTTCAGCTTTCCATTTAATAACTGCACGTACGCTTTAAACATGGGCAACCGTTTACGTCCTGACCATGAAAAATTTGCATCGATCATGATATATTTCAACCAAATTAATATCTTTTCCCCCAGATTTACCGATGTCACGACGCTCTCCATCTATGAACCGACAGTTCCTATAAAGGAAATTAGCTTTACCCCGGAAAGAGAAAGAATCTGGTATTTTTCAGACCTAAGGGTTACCAATTCACACATTTACGCCCTATATATCAATAATCCAAGTCCTTATTTGCACGAATTCAACAAAAGAGTTGAAATACAGCAATTCGACTGGGAAGGAGCGCCTGTTCGTAAATTTACCATTTCCAACAGCCTTATTTCCTTCGCTCTCGACATGAATCATAAATGTATATACGGGAACACGATAAATGATGAAATCTATAAATACGACATTCAAAATTATTGTAATCAATAAAAAACACCCTACCATGAAACCCATCTTATACACCATCTTAATTTGTACCTTAGTACTCGCCTGCACCCGTTACCCGGCGGGAGTGGAAGAAACCCTGTCACAAGCCGGGAAAAACCGAAGTGAGCTGGAAAAAGTGCTGCGCCACTACCGGGAACACCCGGAGGATTCCTTGAAATACCAAGCCGCTTGTTTCCTAATCGATAACATGAAATGGCACTTGTCAACCGAACGGGCCGTTTTCCCCGATTCTTCCCTGTTCGAATGGCATACCCGTTTTGACAGCTTGTACACGAACATGATGGCCATAATTCCCGATACCGCCCTGTATTCCGACCGCCACCGGGAAAGATTCTGGCACTTCTCCTATGCGGCCCGGCAACTAGCAAGCGTGTTTCCTCCCGACACGCCCACGATCGTTAAAGGAACATTCCCTGACCCACAATATATACCTTCCACGTTTTTAATCTCTCACATAGAAAATGCCTTCCACGTGTGGCACGCCTCCCCTTACGCCTCCTATCTCACCTTCGAGCAATTCAAAGAGATGCTTCTCCCCTACCGGGCCGTAACCGGCTATTCCTTTTACGAAAACGGGCAAAAGCTGAACGATATGTTCAGCAAACACCTGAATAAAAGTGACGAAAAAACTTACGCCCGTTTCATCTCCCGCTACGACCACTACAAAGACTACATCCACCAAATGTATCCCTATTACCAACAGCTCCAACACGTGGGGACCTATGATATGTTTGTTGGTCAAAAATATGATTGCATATCCTTGGCCGACAATTTTTGTCACGTGTTCAGGGCCTACGGGATCCCGACCGTTGTCGATTGTAACATCTCTTTCCGGGAAAGAACGGGAAGACATTTTCACTGTACCCTGCTGGACAGCACGGGAAAATATTCCAAATACAACCAAACTAGAAATTATTCTGCCAGCAAGATTTCAACCGCAGCCTCCCCCAGCTTTTTCAGAAATACATTCGGCGCACAAGCCGACAGCCCGTTCATGCTGAAAGCGGAAGGGGAAACCCTGCCGGATTACTTCGACACCCCCTGCATCCGGGAAGTGACCGACGAGAACTACCGGGTAGCCCCGGTGCAACTCCCGATAGACAAAGAGCTATCCAATAACCTAGTTTACCTGTACACGTTCAATGTCTCGGAAGGTCTTGCTCCCGCCACGTGGGGAACGGTGGACCATCAACAAAAAAAGGCCTGGTTTAAAAACGTGGTCTATAACGTTCTCTACTTTCCCGTCTACCTGAAAGGCGACAGCATCATCCCGTTTGCCTCGCCCTTTTACATCACCTCGCCCGACACGCTCTACACTTCCGCCACGTTCGTACCCCTTTACCCGGAAGAACCGGAAAAAAAGGGAAAACTCCTTTTAAAACGTAAGTACCCGGAAAAAACAAGCCTCCAATACCGGGCAAGCCTCATGATCGGGGGACGTTTCGAGGCCGCCAACCGGGAAGATTTCAAGGATGCCGTTCTACTCGGCACCATCGAAACCACTCCCATCCTCAACTTGCAAGAACTGACACCCGAAATATGCCGCCCGTTCCGCTACTACCGCTACGTTGCCACGGACTCCTTCCCGACCAGCAACATGGGACTTCTGGAATATCTCACCGACGAGTACACCCCCGAAGATTCCCTCCCCCCGGCCACGGCTCTCCCCGTGTGTTCACCGGAGGAAATAAATCCTAACCGGACGGGAAAACGTTATTGTACGTTGCAGGTTGACACCAACAACTACCGTTACCTGCGATACTATTCCGCCTACAATCCCAACATGCAATACTCCTCTTACAGGAAAATAGACCTAATGCCGCTGAAACGGCCCATGAAAGTGAAAAAAATACGCTATGCCCCGGCAAACGCGGAAAATCATATCGTCGTGGGACATGCTTACCAGCTCATGTACTGGGACAACGGCTGGAAAAACGCCGGAACCCGACTGGCTCGCTACAACTTCCTGCAATTTGACAACGTGCCGCTCGACCGTATCTACTGGTTGCGAGACCTGACCGCCGGAAAAGAGGAACATCCTTTTTTCTACAAGGACGGGAAACAGCTATTCATCTACCATGATACCATCGTTCCCCGGGCGACTGAATTCTATCACATCGAGAATCATTTCTAATCACCCGACATAAATCCCTTTTTGCATCTAGTGATCCGGCAGGCCTACCCTCTTTCAGCCCCAAAACGCCGGATCACTACATGCACGACCGGAACACCTCCCACTCCATCTTCCCGTCACCGATTTTCACCCATTCCCATCAAATTTCCAGACATTACCTCAATTTTTCCATACCATCAACCCTATTGGCACGCTTTGGCACGGATTGACACACCTCGACCGTCACGCTCCCCGCCACGGTATGCCCTACCTTTGTCAACAGAAAATCACGAGATACCCGGCAACTCGAAAAGAGTTACGGGGGTGTTCAAGGAGAGATAAGGCACGACAAGGGAATGACGGACGTATCGCCCACGTTTCATAGCCGTTTGGCAACTGACTATGATCCCCCGGCGACACGTCAGCATGAAACCCGGGGAGGCCTTTTTCCTGCCGGATTGTCCCCATGATCCCGCGGATTTTCGGATAAACGAATGATGAACTTTAAAATTTTAATACCATGGCAAAACATTGCAACTCATTATTAAGAGGCCTGCGAGGCCGAATCGGTAACACTATTTTTTACCGGAATGGCGATCAGGATTGCATCCGCTCCTACCCGCTGGAATATCACGACGCAAACACGCCCGAACAACAAAAGAACCGGGCCCACCTGACCGTGGCCCTGCGTTTCTACCAACAGCTTAAAGAAACCTTGCTCAAAGAGGTGTGGAAAAGCGAAGGACATCGCCTGAAAACAAACGGCTACGCCCTCTTCATGAAAAAGAATTTCCACGTGTTCACCCCCGAAGGGAAAATTGCCGACTTCTCCCGCTTGCAAATCGGGATCGGCAGACGGCAAGATGTCAATAACATGACGCACTCCATTGCCCCGGACGACAAAGTTACCCTCCAATGGGACGACAACTCGGGTTCCCCGTCCGCCAAGGCTACCGACCGCCTGATCGTGGTCGTGTTGTACGGGAACCGCTCGTTTACCCCGGTCGTTCTCGACAAGCTCCCGTTCCTGCGGGAGGACGAGATCGCCACGTTCTCCCTGCAACGCAAAAAAGGGATCAAAGCACATATCTACTGCTTTTTCGCCTCGCAAGACTATAAACATTTTTCAAATGATAAATACTTTAAATTATGAATCAACACGAAATCTTAAAAGAGTACCTCACCGCCCTCTACCGGGCCGAAGTCGTGGTCACCGACAACCAGCTGGAACCCCTCTGTTTTAACGGGGTCCGTTCCCTGACCGATTACCGCATCCACCTGCTCGACGTGGAATTGCCCGCCATCGCCTGCCTGAGGGAGATCCGCCGGAAAGAAGAAGAGGACGACGTGCTGGCCGTCTCCGTGCGGGAAGCCCTTTTGGAACTGCAAACCATCTTCGGGGAAGAGGACGGACACGCCACCCACCGTTACCTGACGATCACGCACGAGGGGATGCCCGTCGAACGGGGCTACTTGGATTGCACGGAACGGGACCTGCTCGAAGAGTATCTCCGCCTGCAACAAGCCTCCTTTCTCCGGCAAAAGAAATGGTTTGAATCCCGGAAAATACCCCTGCCGTTTCCCGGCACGTTACCCGGGAACGACACGGACATCGCCGAGATCATGGCCCTGCACCTCCACACGTCACTAGCCATCACGCCCGACAACAAGTACCGCATCAAGGAATTCATCCTGTACTTCTGTCAAGTATGGAACTTGCCCACGGAGAAGGACTACTACACGCTGATCAGTCACACGCTGGCACGTCCCCACCCGACGGCTTACATTGAAAAACTATTGAAAGAATTACAGGAACACGTTGAACGACTAGACCGAAAAAGGAAATGATACAAACAGAAAACAACACGGACTCCATAGAAAAAATTGTCGCCATTCTATACCAAGTATCGGAACACCTTCAGGGTTTCACGCGAGAGTTCGCGGAAATCCGGGAATTCGTGAGAAAAGCCGCCGGGAACATTCCCCCGTTATTACTTGACAAGGAAACGCTGTGCCGGAAACTGAACATTGCCGAACGCACCTTGTACCGGGACATCAAAGACTACAACATTCCCGTCCACAAGCTCGGCAGCCGTCTCTATTTTTACTGGGAAGAAGTGGAACAATCTTTAAGTCGCGAAAAAGTATGAAAACGGTAACGAATCTGGTCAGCGCGGTAGGCGAAATCGTCGACCGCCTGACCCTCCCCGGAAGGGAGAAGAAACAACTGGAGACGGACATCCTGCAACTGCTGATTGCCGTCGAGGAAAAGACTATCACGGAACAGGCCGCCGC
>ERZ833963.3988-NODE-3988-length-10537-cov-5.514215_pt1 | contig 10537 bp, 10 predicted proteins | sample MGYA00519693_ERZ833963 | MGnify/ENA primary metagenome ERZ833963 (study PRJEB31850, sample SAMEA3708748) | human gut metagenome | biome: human gut; feature: human-associated habitat; material: faeces | place: China | collected 2014 ... | reverse complement strand
TAGCTGTGTATATATATCCTATTTCTCCAAAGAATATACTATCTTCATTTACTAGAAAAGGTATTGGGCTGTTTGGAATAAAAAATTCGTATTCATTATGACTATGTAATCTAGATTTTATACATTCATTATCTGAAGGAATAGATTTAGCTATAAATATATTTCTATTATAATAGATATCACAATTCTTATATAATTCCCTTGCTTTTTCATCATAGGAATTGACTATATTTATCATAATATTGCCTCCATTTTCATAATTTGCCCATACACTATAAAACTATACTTTATTCCATACACTTTTCCTTAAACCAGTCCCAATCCATACCGTATTTACCTTCAAGTAGCCATTCAGGACATTGCTTGCCATTATAATCTTGATGCTTTTTTAAACCTAAGTCATTTTGATAATTTTTTAAAACTTTATATAGTTCTATAGCATTTAAATAAGCTTGCTGTTGTTTCATTGCATTTGTGTACATACATATTTCAATAGAAATTCCAGTTAAATTTCCTTCTTGTGTCCCTTGCGCGTATGCTTGCCAATTTAAAGGAATATTTTGTATTATTTTATCGTATCCTACAGTAATTGTCCACGATGCATTTCTATATTTTGAATAACTTGTTCCCGCATATGGGTCGCTATTTGCATTTTTTAATGACTCATACATCTGTTCTGCATCAACATCTATACATGCAGTTTGATGTATTACTACATCTGTAGGTTTTATTACCTGTGCTGATATACAAGATCCTTTTTCTAACAATTTATCTGATATTACTTCTGCTCTTCCTATTTTTGTTCCATTTATAAGTACATTATCACTTACATATGATTTTGATGAAGAACCATAACTTAAATTTAATTTACTTATTAATAGACAAATTAAAAATACTATCATTATAAGATAAAAAGTTATATTCTTGTTTTTCTTAAAAAAATCTATATCAATAGATTTTAATTGTCTTTTGCTCATACTAAAATCCCCCATATATTATATTGTATCTCAATTTACATTTTATTTCTCATATATACATAATATCGTGAAAAAATGTTTTTTTCATTTTAAATTCCTTAACTTTTCTTAATTTCAAAAAATAAAAGCCTCCTATTGGAGACCTTCATACTTATCCTCAAAAAATATATTTATTTTTTCTATTACATCACATAGAACTTCTTGTTCTTCATCGTTATAAGAGTTTAATGTTGCTTGTACCATTTCTTTGTGAAAATCTGCATGTATTTTATAAGCATGCTTTCCCTTTTCAGTTAGACTTACTAACACAACTCTCCTATCTTCTTCCGTTCTCGATCTTTCAGCATAGCCCTTTTTTATAAGTCTATTAATTGCAGAAGTTAGCGTTCCAACTGTTATTCTTAAGTCATGGGCAATTTCTCCCATAGTTCTATTGCCTTGAGTTCCTATTGCATCAATTGTGTGCATCTCTGTTATAGATAAATCTTTTATTTCAGAACTTTTTAAAACCTTTTCTTCTATATGTAGAATATCGTTAAACAATTGCACTAAAAGTGAATTTAATCGTTCCGCTCTGTTTTCCATTTTATTTTCTCTCCATATTTTTAATCTTAAATGTATTATAATAAATTTTAAAAATAATTTCAATTGATATTATCTATTATATGGAGTTATAAGTACCAGCATTTTCTTTATAATTAATCTTAACCAATACCGCCTAATAGTATGCCTGCTATAAATACAAATATAGCTATAAATACATAAAGGTATTTAGCAGCAAAATTAAACCATTGGCCTAGTTTTTTATTTGAACCTGTTTCTATTTCGGATTTTGCCTTATTTACTCCAATTATCCAGAAGAACATTATACCTGCTATAAATGCGCCAAGTGGTGCTATATATATAGATGAGAAATCTAGTAATGTACCTAAAACATTTCCATCTTCAACAAATAAGCCTATAGCAAATGTCACTATACATACTCCTATAACGGCTACTTTTCTATCTATTTTTAAGTTGTTTTGTATAGCTTCTATTGGAACTTCCAATAAGCATACAAGTGTAGTTATTGATGCAAATATTAGTGATATAAAGAATAATATCGCAAATACTCTACCAAAAGGCATTAATTTAAATACTGATGGCAATGTTATAAATAATAGTGGTGGTCCTGATGCTGGATCTAGACCAAACGCAAATACTGAAGGTATTATAACAAGTGCTGCTGTTAATGCTGCAATTGTATCAAATAATACTGTTTTTCTAGCACCATCTATTATATCCATATCTCTACCTAAATAACTTCCATATACAAGCATCCCAGAACCTGATAAAGATAGTGAGAAAAATGCTTGTCCTAATGCATATATCCATGTTTTTGGTTGAGATAAAAACTCCCATTTAGGTATAAATAGATATTTAAATCCATCCATAGCACCATCTAGTGTGCAAACTCTGACTAAAAGTATTAAAAATAATACATAAAATGCTGGCATCATTACTTTGTTTATCTTTTCAATTCCTGAAGATATTCCAAATAATGATACTATTAACACTATTAGTAATGCTATAAAGTGCCATGGTACGCTTCCAAATGAACCTGATATTTGTCCAAAATATGCTCTAGAATCTGTTGCAGTTAATGCACTTCCTGTTATATATCCAACTAAAAATCTTATAAACCAGCCTACTACTATTGCATATCCAACTGCTATTATAAATGTTCCTACTACAGGAATTACTCCTAATACTTTTCCACCTTTTTTACCCTTAGTTTGTAAGGCTTTGTCAAATGCACCGATTGGACCTGATTGCATCATTCTACCAAATGCAAATTCGCCCATCAATCCTGTTGAGCCTAAAAGAATTATAAATATTATATAAGGTATTAAAAATGCAGCTCCACCATATTGACCTATTCTGTATGGAAATAACCATATGTTTCCCATTCCAACTGCAGAACCTACACATGCTAAGATAAATCCTATATTAGAAGTAAAACTATCCCTTTTTGTTAAAGTTTGTTCCATATCATTTGTGATTTAGACTAAAATCTAAAATCACGTTCCCCCTCTTCTATTTTTACTAATTTTTCTTCTACTATTTCTCTTACTTTTTCGCTTGGTAATTTATTAAGTTCTTCTTTTATTAATGTAGTTCCTTCTTTGTCTTTATTGTGTTCATCATATCCACCGACACTAGTTTTTGAACCAGCACCCATTTGAGATACGCCTAAATGTAGTGCCATTTTTCTAGCTTCTGCAGATTCTCTTCTGAGTCAGTCTAACTAAATGGTAGCACTGTTTACAAAATACAGCAACATTTCTTGATATTTATACATTTTTCTTCTTATTTATACAAAAAGAGAAAACAGATTTAATCCGTTTTCTCTCTATCACTCAATAATTTATATAAATTAGAATCTAAAGTCACGTTCTCCTTGTGCTATTTTTACTAATCTTTCTCCAACAATTTCTCTAGTTCTATCTCTTGGTATTTTCTTAACTTCTTTTTGTATTAAATCTTCACCAGCTTTTGTAGTATCATCACTTGCATAATCTTCTAGATATTCTTTTAATGTCATAAGTGCGTTTGGTTGACAACAGTTGGCGATTTGGCCACTCTTACATAGTGACATAAATCTATCTCCTGTTCTACCTTCTCTATAACAGGCAGTGCAGAAACTTGGAATATATCCCATTTTTAATAACCAGTTTACAACTTCATCTAATGTTCTATCATCATCTACATCAAATTGCGCACTTGTTACTTCTTCTTTTACTCCTAGCTCTCTATCTGCATATCCTCCAACACTTGTTGAAGATGCTCCACTTATTTGAGATATACCTAGATGTAATACTTTTTCTCTAGTTTTTTGTGATTCTCTAGTAGATACTATCATACCTGTATAAGGAACTGCTAGACGTATTATTGCTACGATTTTTTGGAATATTTCATCTGATAGTGCATCTGGGAAATCTGCTGGGTCTATATCATCTGCTGGTCTAAGTCTTGGTACTGATATTGTATGTGGTCCAACACCAAATCTTGCTTCTAGATGTTCTGCATGCATTAATATTCCTACTAATTCATATTTATATGTGCTAAGACCATATAAAACGCCTAGTCCTACATCATCTATTCCACCTTCCATCGCTCTATCCATTGCCTCTGTATGGTATGCGTAGTCGTGTTTTGGTCCTGTTGGATGTAGTTTTTCATATGAATCTTTGTTGTAAGTTTCTTGGAATAATATATATGTACCTATTCCAGCTTCTTTTAGTTTTCTATAATTTTCAACTGTTGTCGCTGCTATATTTACATTTACTCTACGGATTGCCCCATTTTTATGTTTTATGCTGTAGATAGTATTTATACATTCTAGTATATACTCGATTGGATTGTTTACTGGGTCTTCTCCTGCCTCTAGTGCTAGTCTTTTATGTCCCATATCTTGAAGTGCTATTACTTCTCTTCTTATTTCATCTTGTGTTAATTTCTTTCTCGCTATAGTTTTATTTTTAGCATGATATGGACAATATACACATCCATTCACACAGTAATTTGAAAGATATAGTGGTGCGAACATTACTATACGATTACCATAAAATCTTTTTTTAAGGTCTTCAGCTAATTTGAACATTCTGTTTGTCAATTCTTCATCATCACATTCTAAAAGAACTGCTGCCTCTCTATGAGTTAACCCCTTTGCTCTATTAGCCTTGTCTAATATTCCTTCAATTAATTCTTTGTTCCCCTTGTTCTTTTTAGCATACTCTAATGATTCTAAAATTTCCTCATTATTTATAAATTCTTCTGCCTTACATGATTTTGGATCATATCCCATTTTTATTTCCCCCAATTTATTGAATTTTTTAGACTGAATAAAGGTAAAATGGTATGAATTTCTGCATAAAACAAAAATACCCCTGTATATACAAAGGCATAATCATACTATACATTTTGTATATCACCATCTTTTTACCTAAGAAGATTCTCTTGTAATTAGATTGATACAATTTAAATTTTCTTTCCTATTGGTTATATACTTTTAGGTCAGCCATACTTAAATGGTAGCATTATAGTTAGATTTCAGCAATATTTAAATAATTTTTTATAAACTTTACATAATTCTTTATTTTTTTCTAAATTTATATATAACTGCTCTTTTTATGTATATTTTTTATATTAAGCGTCAGAATTATTTATTAAATAGTTCATATTAATTTGTATAATAGATAAGAGAATGTTTAACAAATTTATAACAGGAGATGAAATAATGAATAGTACGACAAAGAATTTGACACTTGCATCTATACTTACTTCACTATGTGTAGTAATAACTATTTTTGCATTGTCGACAGGTATTGGTTATGGACTTTATCTCGATTTTGCCATACCAATATTTTTTGCTATAGTTTATTTAAAATGTGGTGGTAAATATAGCATATTAAGTGGAATAGTTTCCGTTTTACTTGTGTTTATTGTAGTGGGCGACCTCACTGGTGCACTATTTATGAGTCAAAGCTTTTTACTTGGGATAGTATGTGCTTATTTTATGGACAAAGATAGTATTTTAATGGAAGATATATTTTTCTCTTCAATCTTTAGCACAATTCTTATAATGGTAATCGACATATACACTAAGGCTTTAAGTGGGACTAGTATTATTACTGAATTCCAAGAAATGATTGCTTGGTTTCCATATAAAGAATATGTCAATATTGTTTTTTATTGTTTAATAGCATTTTATTGTTCTGGAATGTGTTTTTCTATATACTATCTATCTTTATTCTTAGGTAAAAAACTAAAACTTTTAACACCAAATGCACAGAAAAAATATTATATATTCAGGAATTTAAAATTATTCAATAGATTTTTATGTTTTAAAAGAAATACCTTTTATTCATGTTGCCTTTATATAGTATTTATAGATATGTTGAATCTTTTTAACTTCGATATAAAATTTATTTACCTTAGAATTATTTTAATATCAGTTCAATACATAGCTTATTATTATGTGATTAGAGATTCATTAATTATTATAAAAGATTTTATAATTACTCATACTAAAAAGGTTCTCTATCTCAGATTATTTATGTGGATATGCTTGGTTTTATTTTTAATAGACTTTAGAATTTCAGTTTATATTTTTGCAATTATATCTTGTTTTATCGATATGAAAAATAATATGAGAATTCACCAAAAGAAAATTATAGATCTATTTTATGAAAAAAAAATTGATTTAAAAGCTAGACCTCAATAAAAGATTTTATTCTAACTTTATAATGAAATCTTTATTTTAAAGACCTTTTATAAGATAGATTTCTTTGTAACACATGTACGAAAATTATAATTATCCACAATTTTAAAGGAACATAATTTCCTATATGTTATAAAAAAGTATATTTTAAAAAATTAAAGGCTATAGCAATAAAAATTAAACTTTTTTTGCCATAGCCATTTTTTATATATTTTACTTTTTATATACTTTTTATATTTATAATTGTTATTTATAATTTTACATATTTATCTTATTGTTATTATAATCAAAATATCCAAAACTTAAATCTTTATAATTATATTTACTTAAATCAATAATTGTCATATCAGGTTCATTTAATGTAGTTTCTTTAGTTTCTACTAATTTTTTATCTGAATATACATTTGATTTTATAGATGTTATACCATTAGATAGTGTTACTAATGCTTTTTTATCTAGATTTTTCCCATAATCTATTACAAAACTTCCACCCATTATATCGTAGTCCTGATGTGTTATATATCTCTCTCCAAGCTCGATATATAGTGGTTTTAGTTTATCGTTATCTTTTTCAAACACACATACTCCCAATTTTTCTTTATTAGAGTGGTCGACAAATCCAGCAATTATGTTATTTTCTATTGATTTTATACTAAAAACATATATATTTTCTATTTCACCTGTAGATTTAAAATTCGATATACTTTCTCTTATATAAAATAGCTCCTTATCATACATATAATCTATTTCACTGTCTTTTGCTATATAATCTACCCCTAGTTGACCATATGAAATTGGGTCTTTATCGTATATTTGACTAGCACTAGGATTTGATATAAAGAATACTACCCAAAATACAAATGCTATAAAAAGTATTTTAGGTGTTTTATACACCATTTTTTTATATTTTAAGATATTTTCTATTCTTTTTTTAGCATAATTTTCACCAAAAGCCAATGGACAAAGTAAGTCTAAAGTTGATGTAGTTGCAAACTCTAATAATGAATTACTATAATCTACTTTTATATCTATTTTAAAATCTTTCATAACTCTTTCATCACAAGACATCTCCATATCTTGTGTCATAAGTTCAAATGCCTTCCAAACAATCGGATTAAACCAATGTATTATTACAGCTAAGAAGTAAACTTGTTTTACTATATAATCGAATCTCTTTATATGTACTTCTTCGTGATGTATTAGATATTCTTGTTCTCTTTCGCAAATTCCAAGTGGAAGATATATTTTAGGTTTTATTATACCAAATACAAATGGCGAATCTATACGATCAGTCTCATATATATTATCTTTTATAAGTGTTGCTGTGCATATTTTTTTCCTCATTTTTATATAAGATATTATTGTGTGTAGACTTAAAAGTATTATTCCTGCAATCCATAATATTATAGCTATCCACAATATATATTCTATTTTACTTCGATTTAAATTAAATGCTTCTATATTTAGATTGTTTGATATATACTCCCTAATTTTATTATTTTCTAAATGTTTAACTATATCTGTATTTATAGGTTTATTAAAATATTTTAGTTTAATAAGCGATAAATCACTATATATATTTATAGGTATAATCAATCGTAGAAATAAACCTGCCCACAATAAATATGAGTATATCTTTGGAAACTTAGATAACATATATCTTCCTATTAATATAACTAAAAATAATACTACTCCCAATCTAGTCATATTAAAAACTGTATTAAACATTGTTGATAAAATATTCATAGATTCTCCCCCTTATCTCTAAATAGTTTAATCTTCTTTATAAGAATCTATTAATTTTTTTAACTCTTCAGCTTCATATTTTGATATTTTTTTATTTCCAAAGAATGCTGTCAAAAACTTAGGTAGTGAACCACCAAATGACTTTTCAACAACTTCATGGCTCTCATAAATCTGAGTGTCCTCTCTTTTTACTATAGCTGTAACTACTGTATTTTCATTTTTTAATATACCTCTTTGAGCTAATTTCCTTAAAACAGTGTATGTAGTTGACTTTTTCCATCCAAGTTTTTCATTACATACTTTTACTAAATCCCCTGACTTTATCGGTTCCTCATCCCAAATAATATTCATAAATTTAAGTTCTGCATCGAATAATTTATATTTTTCCATAATACCTCTCCTTTTTGGTTTATCATAGTAAACCACTTTATTAATTATAAGTTTATCACGATAAACCAAATTTGTACACACTAAAAATCTCTAAAACATATTTATTTTTTCTCTAATTTTTTTATTTAAAATAAAAAAACTTAGAGCACAGTATTTAAACTTTACCCTAAGTTTTTATTTTATTATTGAACTTATTTCTTATTATTTTATAGCATCTGCTATTTCATCTATCATTTGGTTAGTAGACTCGATTCCACCAGTCATTGTATACCATATAACAGAGTTTAAGTAAACTATATTTCCATTTTTAGCAACTTCTGTTTTGTTCATTACTTCATTGTCAAATAATTTAGATGCAGCTTCACCTTTACCAGTAACTGCTCCTCTATCTACAACAAATACATAATCTGATTTATTTTCTAAGAAATATTCAAATGATACTTGTTGCCCGTGAGTTGAATCGTCTATATTTTTGTCAACTTCAGTAAATCCTAAACCATTATATATTAATCCATATCTTGATTTAGCAGAAAAAGCACTTATGTTTCCTTCGTTAGCCATAACAACACTAGCAGTTAATCCTTTTTCTGTTACAGTTTTGTTTACTTTTGCTATTTTAGCTTCTATTTCATCTATAGCTTTTTTAGCTTCATCTTGTTTATCAAATAAGTTTCCTAAATCAGTAACTACAGTTTTGAATGAATTCATGTAATCTTGTCCATCTACTGCTAAGTTTACAGTTGGAGCTATTTCTTTGAAACTATCTATATCTTCTGCTTGTCTTCCACCTATTATTATTAAATCTGGATTTAAAGACTCAACTGCTTCAAAATCAGTTTCTTTTAAGCTTCCTACATTAGTGTATTTATCATCTGAGTAATTTGATAATATTTCTGGCATTTTTCCGTTTTTAGGTAGACCAACTACCGCATCAACACCTAAGTTTTTTAATATATCTGCTACACCATAATCAAATACTACAACTCTTTTTGGATTCTTTTTTAATTCTGATTTTTCGCCATTTGCATCTGTTATCTGAACAGTTGTTTGTTCAGCACTTTGTTCTTGCTGTGTTTGTTGATTTTGTGATCCTGAATTTAATTTAGTAAATCCAAACACTCCTAATCCTAATACTAAAATTCCACCTACTATGGCAGCTGCTTTTTTGTTCATTTTTTTAGCCCAAATATAATGACTATTTTTAGCCTATTATAACCTTTCTGATATTTTTTAGTAATAAATACTTATTTTTTTGCCGTCAATATCTTTGACTTCAAAGTCCATCTCGTATATATCTTCTAAAGTTTCTTTATTTATTATTTCATCTACTGTTCCTTCTTTTGCAATCATTCCATTTTTTAAGCAGATTATATAATCAGAATAACAAGATGTGAAGTTAATATCATGCATAACTAAGATTATTGTTTTTCCAAGCTCATCACAAAGTTTTTTTAGAACTTTCATCATCTGAACTGAATTATTCATATCTAAGTTATTTAGAGGTTCATCTAAGAATATGTATTCTGTTCCTTGTGCTATAACCATTGCAATATATGCTCTTTGTCTTTGGCCACCACTTAATTCATCCAAGTATTTATCTTGAATATCAGTAAGTCTCATATATTCTATAGCTTCTTCTACATATTTTATATCCTCTTCTTTAAGCTTTCCTTCACAATATGGAAATCTACCAAAACTGACAAGTTCTCTAATTGTCAGTCTTATGTTTATGTTGTTAGATTGCTTTAATATCGCAATCTTTTTAGATAATTCTTTTTTATCCCAGCTATCTAGTTCTTTTCCTTCTATAAATACTTGACCACCATCTCTTTTCATAAGTCTAGTTATCATAGAAAATGCAGTACTCTTTCCGGCTCCATTTGGTCCGATTAAAGAAGTTATTTTTCCTTTTTGTATTTTAAGCGATACATTATGTACCACCATCTTATCTTCATAACTTTTACTTAAATTTCTTACTTCTATCATATTTGACTCTCCTTGTAAAGTAGATACATAAAATAAATACCTCCTATCATATTAATTACTACACTGACAGGTGTACTTAATTTTAAAATTCTCTCCATTAACAACTGACCAAATACTAAGGTAAATATACTTACTAATATTGATACAGTTATTAAGTAACTATGTTTATATGTCT
>ERZ833963.3984-NODE-3984-length-10549-cov-3.599771_pt1 | contig 10549 bp, 3 predicted proteins | sample MGYA00519693_ERZ833963 | MGnify/ENA primary metagenome ERZ833963 (study PRJEB31850, sample SAMEA3708748) | human gut metagenome | biome: human gut; feature: human-associated habitat; material: faeces | place: China | collected 2014 ... | reverse complement strand
ATTCCTGTCAGATTCTTAAACTGACGTGAAAAATATTGAACGGACTGATAACCAAGTCCGGCAGAAATCTGTGTGAAATTGAGACGGCCGCTTCTTATTTGCTGCTTGGCCGTCTCAATTTTTAATTGGTGAAAATAATTGATGGCTCCCGTGTTAAACTGCTCTTTCATAAGCTTTTGCAGCTGCGTGCGTCCAATTAAATTGTCGTGACAAATTTGCTCAAGTGTAATCTGTTCATGAATGTGCTGCTTTAGGTAGTTTGTGATCAGATCAAGTATTTCTTCCGTGTTTTTTAATTTATAGGAAGCAGGTTTTTTATCAAGTCCAATACTTTGAGCATTCTCAAAACGGCGCAGCAGATGAAGCAGAAATTCTTCCAGATATAGGCGAATGAGCTGTCCGCTGCCAAGCGGCATAGTTTGCTTAAGAGGCATGGCAGCTAAGTAGGGATCATCAAGGCGGCAGTCAAAGCTTTGCTTTGCCTCTTGAATAATTAAAGCAAGTAAGCGCTGCTCTGTCTGGTCAATGCGAAGAATGCGGTCTGAGAGCGCAAAAAGCTGTTTTTCTGATGAAAGCTGTAAATCAGACTTGTTTGACACAGAAAGATCAAATGAGATAACAATCAGATTCGGTGCAATTTGCCCATCAGAGCGCACGGCATGAAATTCATTTGGCTTATGAAAATAAAGTTCACCTGCCTTTAGCCGAAATTCAGTTTGATCACTTGTAATAATAGTCTCGCCTTTGTCTGCATAAACAAACTCCCAAAAATCATATGTTTCTCCAGAAAAAGTAAAATCAGTACGGTATTCATAATAGTGAATGCTATATATGGTTCTGATAGAAATAGATGTTTGAAAATCAATACCTGGATAATACATAAGCCTCCTCCTTAGCAATATTCTTATACTTTATTATGAATATAAAGAAGCTGTTTTTCAAGTATGTTTTGTATACAAATATCTTCACTATGTATACAATCGTCCGTTTAGTTTAAAGCCATCTTGCTTCCTATTTTTTGTCATGTTATATTGAAGAAAAAAAGGAAACGAGGTATTTTTTATGGAAAAGAAATTTGAAGTAAGTGAATTTGCACTCGAAGCAGTGCGCCATTTTGAATTCAGTGGTACATTAATAAATGTTCGTCCATTTGGAAACGGTCATATCAATGATACTTATCTGGCAGAGTATGATATTTTTGGAATGGGTCAGGTAAAGGTGATCATTCAGAGAATGAATCGTAATGTATTCAAACAGCCGGAAGAACTTATGGAAAACATTGTAAATGTAGTATCCAACGACCACATGACCTGGATCAACATTTCCGGTCTGCAAAACACGAAACTAATTGCAGACATGGGAAAGGCTTTCGATATATCTTCCTTGTTTCTGGAAGACATTCTAAACACGGATCAACGCCCCCGGTTCAGTGAAGAATCCGACCATTTATATATTATTGCCAAATCCTTCTATTTCGGTAAAGACGACGGGATTGTTCACATGGAACAACTCTCTTTTATTGTCGGTTCCCATTACCTGATCACCATTCAGGAGACAGATGCCAATTATTTCAAGGATGTAAAAAAACGCCTATACGACGGGAAAACCCGCATTCGCTCTTTCGGAACGGATTATCTCTGTTATGCACTACTGGATACGCTGGTAGATAGCTACATCATTAACCTGGAAATACTAGGAGCTGCCATAGAAGAACGCGGTAAAACAATTTTAGAGGCGGACGTTAAAGTCGTAGAAGACCTTTACCACTATAAAACAGAACTTTCATACATCCGAAAAAATGTACGCCCGTTCAAAGAAGTCACAACTCGTTTCATAAATTGTGATTCACCCTTGATAAACCAAAACACGTACACTTATTTACATGATTTGGACGATCTGGTTGTACAAGCCCAAGAAGCCATCGAGATATACTATTCCATGGTCTCCGATCAAATAAATCTCTATCAAACTAATATTGGAAACCGACAAAATGATGTTATGAAAGTGTTGACAATCTTTTCAACCATTTTCATCCCACTTACTTTCATCGCCGGTATCTACGGAATGAACTTCGAATATATCCCAGAACTAAAACACCACTACGCCTATTTTATCCTCTGGGGCATCATGGTGGTCATCACCATCACCATGCTCCTCTACTTCAAAAGAAAAAAATGGCTCTAATAATTTCAAATTTTAGATTTTAGATTTTTATCACACAATCTAAAATCTAAAATTATCAAGCTTGTCCCTGCGGTTCCAAATCCACCGGGAACATGGGAGCCATAGGGCCGCCTTCCGGTAAATTGATTTTCCCGAAATCAATCTCGAATCTCCGAACATTATCTTGTAATGCCAGTAACAAACGTTTCGCGTGTTCCGGGGTCAAAATAATACGGCTTTTCACTTCAGCCTTGGGCATCCCCGGCATAATACGGATAAAGTCAATAATAAACTCGGAGGAAGAATGAGAAATAATTGACAGATTCGAATAAGTTCCTTGTGCGACATCTCGATTTAATTCAATATCAAATTGTTGTTTTTTCTCTTCCATAATAGTCATTGGTTAATAGTTTATACAAACAATAAAGGCGCCCTGCGGCGCCTCTATCTATTCTTTATTTTTCCATCCTTTCGAGGTCCGCCTTAGAACCTACAATCAGACTTCTAAATTCTTTCATACCTGTTCCCACCGGTATCAAGTGACCGCAAATCACGTTTTCTTTCAAGCCTTCCAATGGATCGACTTTACCATAAATTGCAGCTTCATTCAATACTTTCGTTGTTTCCTGGAATGATGCGGCAGAAATAAAACTTGCCGTCTGCAATGCAGCACGGGTAATACCCTGTAATACCTGAGCTGAAGTTGCGGGTACAGCATCTCTAGCCTCTACCACTTTCAAGTCTCTACGTTTCAATTGTGAGTTAATATCTCTCAACATACGTACAGAGATAATCTGTCCCGGTTTCACCCGATCCGAATCCCCGGCTTCCAGTACGACCTTCTTACCGTAAATTGCATCGTTTTCTTCCATGAACTCACTCTTATCCACCACTTGATTCTCTAAGAATCTCGTATCTCCGGCATCTTGGATCAATACCTTACGCATCATCTGGTGTACAATGATCTCGAAATGTTTATCGTTGATCTTCACACCCTGCATCCGGTATACATCCTGTACCTCGTTCACGATATACTCCTGAACCTTAATCGGTCCCTCGATATTCAAAATATCAGTCGGGGTAATTGCACCGTCAGATAGCGGGGTTCCAGCACGTACATAATCGTTCTCCTGCACCAAAATCTGTTTTGATAAAGAAACCAGATATTTCTTCACCTCTCCGGCTTTTGATGTCACGATAATTTCACGATTACCGCGTTTGATCTTACCGTAAGTTACCTCACCGTCAATTTCCGATACAACGGCCGGATTCGACGGGTTACGAGCCTCGAACAACTCGGTAACACGCGGAAGACCTCCCGTGATATCGCCTGCTTTACCAACAGCTCTCGGAATCTTGGCAATGGTACTACCGGCAACAACCTCAGCTCCTTCCTTCACGACAATGTGGGCGCCTACCGGCAAGTTGTAACTCTTCACCGTGTTTCCTTCCGCATCATTGATACACAAAGCAGGCGCTTTCATCTTGTCACGGAACTCGATGATGATCATCTCCCTAAATCCAGTGGTTTCATCGGATTCTTCCTTATAGGTTTCACCCTCGATCAAGTTTTCCAACCCAACCGTACCGGAGAATTCGGTAATGATCAAAGCATTGAACGGGTCCCATTCGCAAAGCAATTCACCCTTGCTGATCTCCTGTCCATCCTTCACGAACAACTTAGCACCGTAAGGGATAGCATGAGAAATCAATATAATATTCGTGTTCTTATCCAATATACGCAACTCCGTCAAACGTCCTACAACCACGTCACAGGTCGTTCCGTTATCTTGCGTGTACTCAACAGAACGTAATTCTTCATACTCAACGTAACCATCATACTTCGCTTTCAAAGAGTTTTCGCTGGAAATATTTCCCGCAGTACCTCCCACGTGGAAGGTTCTCAATGTCAACTGAGTACCCGGCTCACCGATAGACTGTGCAGCGATAACCCCGACAGCCTCACCTTTCTCAACCATGCGGCTGGTAGCCAAGTTACGCCCGTAACATTTAGCACAAACGCCCTTCTTCGCCTCGCAAGTCAATACAGAACGAACTTCAACACGCTCGATCGGGGAGTTCTCGATAATATCGGCAACTACCTCCGTGATCTCATCTCCTGAAGCTACGATCAATTCACCCGTATTCGGATGATAAATATCATGCACGGAAACACGTCCTAAAATTCTCTCTGACAAAGAAGACACGATCTCCTCGTTATTCTTGATAGCCGAAATGGTAATACCTCTCAACGTACCGCAATCTTCCTCGGTAATCGTGATATCGTTCGCCACGTCAACCAAACGACGAGTCAAATATCCGGCATCTGCAGTCTTCAACGCAGTATCGGCCAAACCTTTACGGGCTCCGTGGGTTGAAATAAAGTACTCCAACACCGAAAGTCCCTCTTTAAAGTTCGCCAAGATCGGGTTCTCGATAATCTGTCCCCCGGTAGCACCTGATTTCTGCGGTTTTGCCATCAATCCACGCATACCTCCCAACTGACGAATCTGCTCACGAGATCCACGGGCTCCGGAATCCAACATCATGTAGATAGAATTGAATCCTTGGTCGTCCGCTGCCAATTGTTTCATCAACGTGGCGGTCAGGTTCGCATTCACGTGTGTCCAAATATCAATAATCTGGTTATATCTTTCATTATTGGTAATGAATCCCATGTTATAGTTCGCCATTACCTCTTCAACTTGGTCATATCCTTCTTGTAACAAATCTTGTTTGTTCTCTGGAACGATAACGTCTCCCAAGTTGAAAGACAAACCTCCCTCAAATGCCTTACGATAACCCAAATCCTTAATATCATCCAAGAATTTAGCCGTCACGTCCACACCGCAACGTTTGAACACGTCACCGATAATGTCACGCAACGCTTTTTTCGTAATCAACGTATTGATATAAGGATAATTTTTCGGGGTGAACTGGTTCAAAATCACACGACCAACCGTTGTTTTGATCATATGCCTGATCGGTTGACCGTCCTTGTCCACGTTATCAATCTTCACCTCGATTTCAGCATGCAAGTCTACGGCTCTCTCGTTGAAAGCGATAATCACTTCCTCTGGAGAATAGAACTTCAATCCTTCACCCTTCACGCCCTTTCTCGGTTTCGTGATATAGTACAAACCGAGTACCATATCCTGAGAAGGCACAGTGATAGGCGCACCGTTAGCCGGGTTCAAAATGTTATGAGAACACAACATTAAAATCTGAGCTTCCAGCACGGCCTCATTACCTAATGGTAAGTGTACGGCCATCTGGTCACCGTCGAAGTCGGCGTTGAATCCGGTACAAGCCAACGGGTGCAAACGGATTGCCTTACCCTCGATCAATTTCGGTTGGAATGCCTGAATACCCAAACGGTGCAGGGTCGGGGCACGGTTTAACAATACCGGGTGACCTTTCAACACGTTTTCAAGAATATCCCAAACGATCGGATCACGACGATCCACGATCTTCTTGGCACTCTTCACCGTCTTCACGATACCACGCTCGATTAGCTTACGGATAATAAACGGCATATACAATTCAGCCGCCATATCTTTCGGAAGACCACACTCGTGCATCTTCAAGTCCGGACCTACAACGATTACCGAACGTGCAGAGTAGTCAACACGCTTACCCAACAAGTTCTGACGGAAACGCCCTTGTTTACCTTTCAAACTGTCGGAAAGAGACTTTAACGGTCTGTTATTTTCAATCTTAACCGCGTTGGATTTACGAGAGTTATCGAATAATGAATCTACGGCCTCCTGTAACATACGTTTTTCATTACGCAAGATTACATCCGGAGCCTTGATTTCGATCAATCTCTTCAAACGATTATTACGGATAATCACCCGTCTGTACAAATCGTTCAAATCGGAAGTAGCAAAACGACCTCCGTCCAACGGAACCAACGGACGCAATTCAGGCGGTATCACAGACAACACCTTCACGATCATCCATTCCGGCTTATTAATTTCTTTACTTTCACGGAAAGCCTCTACGACTTGGAGACGTTTCAACGCCTCGTTCTTTCTCTGTTGAGAAGTCTCCGTGTTTGCTTTATTTCTTAAATCGTATGAAAGATCATCCAAATTCAAACGTTCCAACAACATGGAAATAGCTTCCGCTCCCATCTTGGCAATAAACTTGTTTGGATCATCATCATCCAGATATTGATTATCCGTCGGAAGCTTATCCAGAATATCCAAATACTCTTCTTCCGTCAGGAAATCCATCGTTTTGATACCGGAATCCCCCATGATACCCGGGTTTACAACCACGTATCTCTCATAGTAAATAACGGTATCCAGTTTCTTGGAAGGTAACCCTAACAAGTAACCGATTTTATTTGGTAACGACTTGAAATACCAGATATGAGCCACCGGAACCACCAACTGGATATGTCCCATACGCTCACGTCTAACCTTCTTCTCCGTAACCTCAACACCACAACGGTCACAAACGATACCCTTGTAACGAATACGTTTATATTTACCGCAATGACATTCATAATCCTTCACCGGACCGAAGATACGTTCGCAGAACAAACCGTCGCGTTCGGGTTTGTAAGTACGATAGTTAATCGTCTCCGGTTTTAATACAGCACCACTGGACCGTTCCAGAATTTCTTCCGGGGAAGCCAATCCAATAGCGATTTTAGTAAAATTTTTTACTTTATTGTCTTTTCTGAAGGCCATATTCTAGATTTTAGATTTTAGATTTTAGATTTACAATTACATGGATCGTAAATCTAAAATCATAAATCAACAATTATATTAAATTAACGCTCAATCCCAACCCACGAAGTTCATGCAACAACACGTTGAATGATTCCGGAATTCCGGGTGTCGGAAGAGGTTCACCTTTCACGATATGCTCGTAAGTTTTGGTTCTACCCATCACGTCGTCAGACTTCACGGTCAAGATTTCCTGCAAGATGTGTGATGCTCCGAAAGCCTCAAGAGCCCAAACCTCCATCTCTCCGAAACGCTGACCTCCGAACTGAGCTTTACCTCCAAGAGGTTGCTGCGTGATCAACGAGTAGGGTCCGATAGAACGAGCATGCATCTTGTCATCAACCATGTGTCCCAGTTTCAGCATGTAGATCACACCCACGGTTGCCGGCTGGTCGAAACGTTCTCCCGTTCCTCCGTCATACAGATAGGTGGTTCCGAATCTAGGCACACCTGCCTCGTCCGTGTATTTGTTGATATCGTCCAAAGAGGCACCATCAAAAATAGGAGTTGCAAACTTCAATCCCAAATTCTTTCCGGCCCAACCCAACACGGTTTCGAATACCTGTCCCAAGTTCATACGGGAAGGCACACCCAGCGGATTCAAACAAATATCAACCGGAGTTCCGTCAGACAAGAACGGCATATCCTCTACCCTTACCACGCGGGATACAATACCCTTGTTACCGTGACGTCCTGCCATCTTATCACCGATTTGCAATTTACGTTTCTTAGCCACGTAAACCTTAGCCATCTTGATAATTCCGGAAGGAAGCTCGTCACCGACGGTAGCGTTATACTTCTTACGTTTAATTTGTCCTTCGATCTCCTTGTACTTGATGATATAATTATGCAACAAGTCACGGATCATATCATTTCTTTGCTTATCGGTCGTCCACTTGTTCGGGTTGATTTGCAAGAAGTCCATGTTCTGCAACATCTTGTAAGAGAACTTCACTCCCTTCGGAACAATATCCTCGTTCAAGTAATTCTTCACGCCTTGTGAAGTCTTACCATTTACCAACTCGAATAATTTGTCGATCAATAAAGTAGTCAAATCTCCGACTTTACGTTGGAATTGTTCATCCAGTTCGGCCAAGAGGTTCTTGCCGGCAGCTTTCGTTTTCCGATCACTTACCGTACGCTGGAACAACTTCTTATCAATAATAACACCTTTCAATGAAGGAGAAGCTTTCAATGAAGCATCTTTCACATCACCGGCTTTATCACCGAAGATTGCTCTCAGCAATTTTTCCTCCGGACTAGGATCAGACTCTCCTTTCGGGGTAATCTTACCAATCAGGATATCTCCCGGTTGAACACGAGCCCCCACGCGAATGATTCCGTTTTCATCCAAATCCTTCGTGGCCTCCTCACTTACGTTTGGAATATCTGCCGTCAACTCTTCCAATCCACGTTTCGTTTCACGAACTTCCAGAGAATACTCGTCCACGTGAACAGATGTAAAGACATCATTCCGCACGATATTCTCGGAGATCACGATAGCATCCTCGTAGTTGTATCCTTTCCACGGCATGAATGCCACTTTCAAGTTCCGTCCGAGTGCCAATTCTCCCTTTTCTGAAGAGTATCCTTCCGTCAATATCTGCCCTTCTTCCACACGTTGACCTTTTCTCACGATCGGTTTCAACGTGATCGTCGTACTCTGGTTTGTACGTTGGTATTTCGGCAGGTAATATTCTTTCGTATCGGGTTCAAAGCTTACAAAAGCCTCTTCTTCCGTACGGTCATATTTAACAACAATTTTGCGTCCGTCAACAAAAGCGATCACTCCCGGGCCCTCTGCAACAACCTGTGTTCTGGAATCCTTGATCAAATTGGCCTCCAAACCGGTTCCCACGATCGGGGATTGCGGGGAAATAATCGGAACTGCCTGACGCATCATGTTCGATCCCATCAATGCACGGTTGGCGTCATCATGCTCCAAGAACGGGATCAAAGACGCCGCGATAGATGCAATCTGATTCGGAGCAACATCGATCAGATCGACATCCTCTCCGGCTGCCAACGGGAAGTCCGCATCTTTTCTGGCTTTTACCCATTTATTCGTAAACTTGCCATCTTCATCGATAGCAGAACTTGCCTGGGCAATCACCAACTCCTCCTCTTCCTCTGCCGAATAGTAGCGTACCCCTTCCTCGGAAAGGTCCACGATGCCATTATTCACCTTACGGTAAGGTGTTTCGATAAATCCAAGATCGTTGATCTTAGCGTACACGCAGAGAGAAGAAATCAAACCGATATTCGGTCCCTCCGGCGTCTCGATCGGACACAAACGACCATAGTGAGTATAGTGTACGTCACGCACCTCGAATCCGGCACGATCTCTGGAAAGACCACCGGGTCCCAAGGCTGACATACGTCTCTTGTGAGTAATCTCGGCCAATGGATTCGTCTGATCCATGAACTGAGATAACGCATTCGTTCCGAAGAACGAGTTGATCACGGAAGACAAAATCTTCGAGTTGATCAAATCAACCGGGGTGAAAACCTCGTTGTCACGCACGTTCATTCTTTCACGAATCGTACGGGCCATACGGGCCAATCCCACGCCGAATTGATTATATAATTGTTCACCGACAGTACGTACACGACGATTACTCAAGTGATCAATATCGTCCACGTCAGTCTTAGCGTTCAACAAGCGAATCAAATATTTGATGATCTCGATAATATCCTCTTTCGTCAAGACACGGATATCCGGATCTGTTGCAAGTCCCAATTTCTTGTTTAACTTGTAACGTCCCACGTCACCCAAATCGTAACGTTTATCAGAGAAAAACAACTTGTCGATCACATCGCGGGCAGTAGCCTCGTCAGGCGGCTCCGAACTACGCAATTGCCTGTAAATATGTAATACAGCCTCTTTCTCCGAGTTACAGGGGTCTTTTTGTAACGTGTTATATATAATGGCATAATCTGCCAGATTTTGCATCTCCTTGTGAAGAAGGATCGTCTTCGCACCTGACTCGACAATCGCATCAATATGCTCAGGCTCCAGTACTGTTTCACGGTCAACGATAATCTCGTTACGCTCGATAGAAACAACTTCACCGGTATCTTCATCAACGAAATCTTCAATCCAAGATTTCAAAACACGAGCAGCCAACCGTCTACCAACGACTTTCTTCAACCCCGTACGGGAAACATTCACTTCATCAGCCAGACCGAATATTTCAAGAATATCCTTATCCGTTTCAAAACCGATAGCTCGTAAAAGAGTAGTTACCGGTAATTTTTTCTTCCGGTCGATATACGCGTACATCACGTTATTAATGACCGTGCCAAACTCGATCCAGGAACCCTTGAAGGGGATGATACGGGCGGAATAAAGCTTCGTCCCGTTCGTATGGGTGCTCTGTCCGAAGAAGACGCCGGGCGAACGGTGCAACTGGGATACGATGACGCGCTCGGCGCCGTTGATAACGAACGTGCCGCGGGGAGTCATGTAGGGGATCGTCCCGAAATAGACATCCTGGACTACCGTGTCGAAATCTTCGTGTTCAGGGTCTGTACAGTATAATTTCAGTTTGGCTTTTAACGGAACACTGTACGTGAGGCCGCGTTCCAGGCACTCGTCGATCGAGTAACGGGGCGGATCGACGTAGTAGTCGATGAATTCCAGCACG
>ERZ833963.3978-NODE-3978-length-10579-cov-12.731851_pt1 | contig 10579 bp, 8 predicted proteins | sample MGYA00519693_ERZ833963 | MGnify/ENA primary metagenome ERZ833963 (study PRJEB31850, sample SAMEA3708748) | human gut metagenome | biome: human gut; feature: human-associated habitat; material: faeces | place: China | collected 2014 ... | reverse complement strand
GGTCGTCCCTTTTTTTCGCGAGTTGGAAGTCCATCATATCCAGCTCTTGTTTCAGGGACTCGTCATGCCCGATTCCCGGCGTTTCCTCTCTCGCAGGCTCGAGCCACCAATCCAAACTCGGGAGGTCGTCCCTTTTTTTCGCGAGTTGGAAGTCCATCATATCCAGCTCTTGTTTCAGGGACTCGTCATGCCCGATTCCCGGCGTTTCCTCTCTCGCAGGCTCGAGCCACCAATCCAAACTCGGGAGGTCGTCCCTTTTTTTCGCGAGTTGGAAGTCCATCATATCCAGCTCTTGTTTCAGTAATTCGTCGCGTTCACGTCTGAGCTCTTCACTCGTTTTTTGCTCTACCCCTTCGTGGGTCAATATCAGCCGCTCCTGCGGCTCTGGCGTCTGCACCGGCACCCACTCCAGATAGCGCTCCGACAGGTCGCCCCGCGTCTCGCCGTCCAGCCGGAGGCTGATGTCCTCCCTGTTCTGCTTCAGCTCCACGTCAGCGTCCTCGCCCGCCGCGTCGGCCATCTTGTCCACGCTATAGTGGGTCATGGTGTCCTCATAGCGGAAGAAGATGTCCTCCACGCCGTCCTCCCGGAGACTGGAGATGTCGGTGGTGACGGTGGAGCGGGGAGCGGCGCTCTCAATAAGCACCACACCCCCCGGGGTGAGGACCTCTCCGGCGTCGCCGGCCTTTACGCTGCCGACCATGGGGTCGGTGCTCTCAATAATGGCCAAAGCAGAATCCAACCGCTGGATGGTGACCCGGCTGGAAAAGAAGCCGCCCACCACCATGCCGCCGGGCAGGGGTTCGGGAGCGTTCTCCTGCACCGGGGGCGGGACGTCATCATCATCGTCGTCCTCGTCGTCGTCCGGCTGGGGCTTGGGGGTGGAGGTGTAGTCGTAGCCCATCCCCTCCATCACGGTGCCGTCCGCGTTCAGACGGGTCAGCCGTCCTCCCGTCACCTTATGTTCATCGTCAGAAAGGTTCTCCGTGGGTACTTCGCCGTAGCTGCCGCCGATGGCCGGGGCCTTGGCGTCCGTCATCTGGCTTCCCGCCTTGGCCGTCACCTCGGCGTCGCCGCAGATGTAGAGGTCTCCCGGGTTCGGGTCGTCGGTGTCGTCCGACGCGTGGCCTGCTCCGTCGCCGATGCCTGCCGCGTTGCTCCCGCCCACAGCCTCGATGGTGCCGCCCCGGATGGTGATGTTGCTACCGGTGCTCTCGATGCCTCCGCCGATGCCTGCGCCGCCGAAGCCGCCCTCAGCGGTCAGCGCGCCTTTGGTATCGTTGTCGTCCTTGATGGTCAGAGTGCCTTTCGACTCGTGTTCGTTCTTCTCAAGACCCGCATGATAGCTGCCGCTCTTCAGCTCGTTGTCGCCGTCCAGTTCGATGGTCACATCGTGGTCGCCCTGCACGGTGACGGCGGCTTTGCCCGCATCGACTGGGCCGTCACCGCTGACGTCCCCCTCGGCCTTGCCGCTGACGTCGATCTTCAGGTCGTCGAAGGTGACGTCCACGTCGCCCTTGGAGGTGTCGATGGTGACGGTGTTCTTATCTGACTCGCCGGTGATGACGGTGTTGGTGTCGTCCTTGTCGATGGTCTCGCCCTGTGAGACCTTGTTCTTTCCTTCGGCGTCGCCCGCTTTCACGGTGATGTCGCCGTTGGCGATGTCCCACCGGGCCGCATAGGCCGGGATGCCGGAACTCACCACGATGCCCGCGATGACGGCGGCGGCCACGCCCCGCCGGAGTGCGCTCTTCAGTCTCATAGTCTGTCCTCCTTTGGTCTGTTCGTCTTTTGAAAAATCAGCCTTTTTCGATACAAGCTTACCAAAAAATCCGGAGAATGTAAATAAAAACTGCGCGAATCGTGGTGTTTTCGGCGTGAATGGCGCAAAAAAGCCCTCCCGAGCGGGGAGGGCCATAGTCTGTCTTATTCAGAGTAGTGCGCCAAAAACTGCTTGGTGCGCTCCTCCTGGGGGTGGTCGATGAGCTGGCGGGCCGGGCCTTCCTCCACCACGACGCCGCCGTCCATGAATAGGATGCGGTCGGCCACGTCGCGGGCGAAGTGCATCTCATGGGTGACGATGATCATGGTGGTCTTTCGGTCGGCGAGGTCCCGCAGGACACGGAGGACTTCGCCGGTCAGCTCCGGGTCAAGGGCGCTGGTGGGCTCATCGAAGCAGAGGATGTCCGGGTGGAGCGCCAGGGCGCGGGCGATGGCCACCCGCTGCTGCTGACCGCCGGAGAGCTGGTGGGGGTAGTGGCCTGCCCGCTCCGACAGGCCCATCTGGGCCAGCAGGTCACGGGCCTGTGCTTCCAGCTGGGCGTGGATGGCCTTTTTGTTGGCCTTGTAGTCGGGCTGCTCCTTTGCCAGAAGCTCCCCCGCCAGCATCACGTTTTCCAGCGCGGTGTACTGGGGGAAGAGGTTGAAGTTCTGGAACACGAGGCCGAAGTGGAGGCGCTTTTTCCGCACCTCGCTCTCCCGCTGGGTGGCAGGGTCGGCGGCGTCCCACATGGTCTCGCCGTTCACCCTGATGACGCCGGTGTCGGGACGCTCAAGGAAGTTCAGGCAGCGCAGCAGCGTCGTCTTTCCTGAGCCGGACGAGCCGATGATCGCCAGCGCCTCGCCCTGTTCCAGTGTGAGCGAGATGTCCTTGAGAACTTTCGTCTCGCCGAAATTCTTCCCGATGCCAGAGGCTTCGAGTAATGCCATAATTCAGTATCCTCCTTAGCAGCGGAAATAGTCCATCTTTTTCTCGGCCCAGTCCAGCAGCAGGGTGAGTGCGCCGACAAAGACGAGGAAGAAAATCGCGGTGGAGAACAGCGGCCAGATAAGGCCCTTGGCGCTGTACTCCTTCGCCATCATGATGATCTCCTTGTTGGCGATGACATTCGCCAGCGAGGTATCCTTCACCAGCGTGATGACCTCGTTGCCCATCGGGGGCAGGATGCGCTTGACGACCTGCAGGAGCGTGACCTTGAAAAAGATCTGGCTCTTGGTCATGCCCAGCACCTGACCGGCCTCGGTCTGGCCTTTCGGCACATCCTCGATGCCGCCGCGGTAGATCTCAGAGAAGTAGCAGGCGTAGTTGATGGCGAAAGCCACCACCGCCGCCACCAGACGGCCCGAAGAGCCGGAGGGCCAGGGGTTGGTCATACCCAGCAGGCCGGGGCCAAGGTAGATGACGATGATCTGGAGCATCAGCGGCGTGCCGCGGATGACCCACACGAAGGTCTTGACGACGCCCCGCAGCGGTGCGCACCGGCTCATGGAGCCAAAGGCCACCACAAGGCCCAGCGGCAGCGAAAACAGCAAGGTCAGAAAGAACAGCTCACAGTTGAGCGCGAATGCGCCGGTCAGACGCTCCAAAATCACAGTCACAGAATCACTACACCTATCCGTTTATAATGTAAGTTACTCAGCCAGAGTCAGGCCGTACTTGTCGGCCAGAGTCTGCATGGTGCCGTCAGCCTTCAGCTCGTCGAATGCATTGTCCACAGCCTCGGCCACGTCGCTGTCCTTGCGGAAGGCCACGCCGTACTCCTCGACGTTCAGCTCATCCACCATCTTGAGGTTTGCGTAGTCGGTACCCTCGCCGATCATGGCAGAAGCCAGAGTCAGGTCGAGGATGGCGGCGTCAGCAGTGCCAGCGGCGACTTCCATCAGGCAGTCGGTCTGAACAGCCTTGGAGATGAAATCAGCCTGAGACAGGTCGGCGTTCTCGGTGATAGTGGTCTCACCGGCAGAGCCGGCCTCGGCTACCACGGTCTTGCCGATGAGGTCGGCGGTGGAGGTATAATCGGTGCCGTCCTTCACCACGACGACCTGGGCGTTCTTGACGTAGGGCTTGGTGCAGGCCATGTTCTCCTCGCGGTCATCGGTCAGGGTCAGGCCGTTCCAGATGCAGTCGATGCTCTTTGCAGCCAGCTCGGTCTCCTTGGTGTCCCAGTTGATCTCCACAAACTCCGGCTCGACACCCAGCTTCTCACAGACAGCGGTGGCCAGCTCGGTATCGAAACCGGTGAAGCTGCCGTCGGCGTCGGTGTAGTTCATCGGCTCATACACGGTGTAGCCGATGACCATCTTGCCGTTGGACTGGATGTAAGCCAGGTCGCTGTCAGCGGCCACGGAGCTTGCCGGGGCGGCAGAGGCGGCGGCAGAAGAAGCAGCCGTAGAAGTGGATGCAGAACCGCCGCAGGCGGCAAGGCTCAGTGCCATCGCACCGGCCAGAAAAGCAGATACCAGACGTTTCATGTTGTAATTTCCTCCCTCAGATTCAGCAGAAGCAGCGCTTCGTTTTACCGCTTTACCATGCTAAATTGTTAAACTGTGACTATAGAATAGCGCGTTTTGCCCCGTTTTGCAAGAGGAAAACCGATTTTTTCGCGTTTTGCCCGCAGACCGCCCCTTTCCGATCGGGTTTTCGGTGTATTTGTACAAAGGACAAAAAGAAAACCGCCACCTCACGGTGACGGTCAGACTTTCCGTTCAATTTATAATGACGCATTCTCAAACGCATCCCCTGCGGCCTTTTGCAAAGCGTCGATGGAGATGGTGCAGAGGGCCGCGAGGTCGGCGTCCGAGCCGTCGGCGGGGATGTCCGCCACCTCTTTCTCAGTCTTGCCCTTGAGGTAGCTGCAATAGCCCTCGCTGTGCTCGTACCACTCCTTGCCGAGGCTGGATGCGTTCCGCATCCCGTAGCTGTCGCCCAGCTCAAGCTTGGAGCGGACGGTGTCCGGAGCGGTGACGCCGCCGTCTGCCGCGATGGTCAGCGCAGGCTCTGCCATGTCGCCGATGGCGCTGGTCACACGGCCATCGGCATCCAGCGTCAGGGCCACGACGGTAAGGTCAACTTCTGCGTTCACATCCTTGTCGTCGGTGGCGGTGATGTCCGAAGAGGCATTCTCCGCCTCCACGCCGAGGCTCACCCGGTCGCCCTTTGCCGCGCCGAGGGCGGACGCATTCGTGCAGGCTTTCGCCACGGCGTCGCGGTACTTATCCACCCGGATGGTGCAGCCGGACAGCAGGTCGGCGTCCACAGCCTTGCCGTCCTTATCCGTTTCCAGCATGGATGCCTGTTCCGGCGTCATGCCGGTGAGGTAGTCGGCGAAGTCATCGGCCTGCTCGGCCCAGCCCTTTTTCAGCGAAGATGCCGCCGCCAGCGGGTAGTCGTCCCCTTTCTGGCGCTTGGTGCGGTAGTCGTTGGGCATGGTGACGACGCCTTTGCCGTCGGCGGTAACTTCCACTTCCAGCTCATCCAGCATCACGTCGGCCAGCTTGCCGTCTCCGTCCAGCAGGACGGCGGCGGCGATGGTATGGATGGTGCCGGTGCGGGCCTCATCGGAAGCCTCGGTCAGGATGCCGAGGCCGGTCTTCCAGCCGCCGGTCTGGGTGGTGCTGGCGCTGCCGGACGAGCCGGACATGGCGTTCGAACTGCTCATGCTGCCGGAATCGCTGCTGCCTTTGCGGCAGCCGGACAGCAGCAGTGCCGCCGCCACGGCACAGCTCAGAAGAGCTTTTTGTCTCTGTGTCATAAGCGTTACGCTCCCTTTCATCTCTTTGGGAGTAGTATAGCCCGACAGGAGTCTATTTATTTATGTATCTTTTTGTTGGAAACTGTGTTATACTTGTCCTGCGGCCTACCCCGCCCAGTTTTATGGGAAGGGAGGTGTTGTCCAATGGCGTATATTTCCACATTTATCCTGTCCGTCGGAGCAAATGTAGCTTCTTACTATATCTGCAAGTGGCTTGACGGATGGCTGAAGGGCCGTAAGCACTAAAAAGGACCCCCTTTCGGAGATTGCCGCTCCGGGAGGGGGTCTTTTCCTTTTGGGTGTGCCAATGACATATTGGCTTCCACATTTACCATCTTTATTATATGCGATTCCCTGCAAAAGTCAAGCACCACGCAGAAAATTTACAACTGTGCTCTGAGACCGACGTGTTATCTGGCAAAGTGGACCAATATTGACGTTATATCATGCAAAATCGCACTTTGCCAAGGTGGCAATCTGCCAATCAGCTGGCACTCTGACCCCACTTTGCCAAAAGAGGCAGAATACCAAGTTGGCAAACCGGCAAAATATAACGTATCTATATTATTAAATAGCCATATTGCCACTTATTCCACCACAGTATCGCTCACATCAGCGGGCTCAGCAGGCGGAGCACACTGTCCAGCAGCGTCCCGGCCAGCGAGGTGCGGCAGTCGGCCAGCTGCACTTCCCGGCACTCCGGCAGGGTGCGGAGCACATCGTCCCGCAGCGCAATGACCTGACTGTTATAGAGCAGCAGCGCCCCGCACTCAAAGTGGAGGAAGAGGCTGCGGTAATCCATGTTGATGCTGCCCACCACGGCGGCGCGGTCATCGCTGACGTAGCACTTGGCGTGGAGGAAGCCGGGTGTGAACTCGTAGATGCGCACCCCCGCCCGGAGCAGCGGCACATAATAGGAGCGGGTCAGCCGGAAGATGAGCTTCTTGTCCGGGATGCCCGGCAGCACCAGCCGGACGTCCACGCCCCGCTTTGCCGCCGCCTTGAGGGCTTCCAGCATGGTCTCGCCCACCGCGAAGTAGGGCGTATAGATATAGACATACCGCTGGGCCTGATTGATGATATTCAGGTAGACCGTCTCGGCCAGAGCCTCTTCGTCCAGCGGGCTGTCCCCGTAGGGCTGTATCACTCCGTCCGACTGGGCAGACAGGGACTCAGCCTGAGGCATAAAGGGCGCATAATCCTCCTCGCTGGGGCGGAAGGCGTTCCAGTGGTCGAGGAACATCACCGTGAAGTTCCAGACCGCCGCGCCCTCGGTGCGGAGGGCTGCGTCCTTCCAGTAGCCGAACCGCTCTTCTTCATTGATATACTCGTCGGCCAGATTGATGCCGCCCGTATAGGCTGTATTTCCGTCCACGACCACGATCTTCCGGTGGTCGCGGTGATTCATGACCAGCGACACCAGCGGCACCACCGGGTTGAACGGGATGCAGCGGATATGCGCCCGCTCCATCTTTACCACGAAATCGGACGGCAGACCCAGCAGACTACCGAAATCGTCGTAGATGAGCCGGACGTCCACCCCCTGCGCCGCCTTGCGGACGAGGATGTCCTCTACGCCCTTCCACATCTTGCCGGTGCGGACGATGAAGAACTCGAGGAAGATGAACCGCTCTGCCTTTTCGAGGTCGGCCAGCAGGTCAGGGTACATGGCCTCACCGCAGGGGTAATATTTTGCCGTGGAGTTTTTCCATGCGGGGTACGGCCCGTACTCCGAAATATACCGGCTCAGTCCCCTGCTGGCGGGGTCGAGGGCGTCGGTCTGGCCCGGCTGCTGGGCGAGGTCGGCGGTGTGCTGGCGCTCCACCGCCTGCATCCGCTGGCGCATCCGCTTGGCGGGGGCCTTGTTGCCGAAGGCCAGATAGAGCGCACCGCCCAGCAGCGGCATCATGCCGATGAGGACGAGCCAGATGATCTTATAGTCGCTGTTCTCGTCCTTCCGCACGAGGTAGAGGGTGATGAAGAGGCTGAGAACGTTCAGCCCCGCATTCACCCACACCTTTCCGGCGGTGAGGGAGAAGAAGGCCCAGAGCAGCCAGCCGATCTGTAGCAAAACAAGGGCCACTGTGACCGTGGCCCTGTTGATGACACGATTGAAGAACCGTACGACCGGCAGCCGAAAGAACATCTGCGCCTCCCCCGCTGCCTTTCGGCAGCATTTTTATGGGAATAGTATAGCGCAGAGATGCGGAGATTTCAAGCTCAGGCGTCCGCGTCCTCGAAGCCCACCATGAGGCCGCCCAGCTCAGCGTAGTAGCTGCACAGGCCGCCGCACTCGGTCACCCGCACCTGTGCGCCCTCGAAGACAGCCCGCACCATGTGCATCAGGCGCTCGGCGGCGGCGGGGTTGCCGCAGTGGGCAATGATGACCTTGCCGTTCGTGTAGCCGTGGCCTTTGAGCTCCAGCACGATGCGCTCGAGAGCGCCGTGCTCGCCGCGGGTCTTGCAGAGGACGTCCAGTTCGCCCACATCGCTGGCCTTGCCGATGACCCGGATGTTGAGCATCCGCGCCACAGCAGCCACAGCGGGCTTCACCCGGCCATTGCGGGCCAGATTCGCCAGCGATTCCAGCGAGAACAGCAGATGGGTGTGGTGACGGTAGCGCAGCATCTCTTCGCACACCTCGTCAAACTCCCTGCCCTCTTGGATGAGCGCACGGATATGCTCTGCCAGCAGCACCAGTTCCGGGCCGGCAGACAGGCTGTCCAGCACAAAGACATGAGCACCCGGGTGCTCTGCCTGATACTCTTCTGCGGCCAGCTGGGCGGCGTTGCAGCTGCCCGACAGGGTGCCGGTGATGGTGATGGCATAAATTTCATCTGCGCCCTCATAAGCCTCCAGCCAGTCGCCGATGTTGGGGCAGGAGGTGCTGGTTTTGCCCTTATAGGTGCGCAGGGTAGTCGCCATTTCCACGGCGTCCAGCGTGCCGTCGTCGAGGTATTCCCTCTCGTCGGTCACGATCTTCAGAGGCACAGCAGCAAAATCAATGCCGTCCAGCGCATACAGGCTGGCAGAAGAGTCCACAACGATTCGTTTCATCTCATCTATCTCCATTCCGGCGGGTGTCCGCCGCATTTTTTACGTTCGGTGAGTCCACTATATCAGTTTTTCAAAAACCTGTCAAGCGATTTGTAAAATTGTTAACGTCGTTTTCATAAACGGTTGACCCCGACTCAAAAATGCGCTATACTACCACCATGAATCAGGAAATGAAACGCCGTGTCACGGCCTGCGCCGCCGGGTTTTCCCTGCCGCGCTACCGGGAGCTGCCCTCCGTGGGGCTGTATCTCGACCAGACCGTGCAGCTCGTCAACAGCTGCTTCCGGGGCTTCCCCGGGGTGGAGCTCACCCCCTCCATGGTGAGCAACTACGTCAAGAAAGGAGTCATCTCCCACCCCGTCAAAAAGAAGTATTCCCGCGAACAGCTGGCTTCTCTCATCTATATCGTATTGTCTAAAAATGTCCTCTCGCTGGAAAACATCGACGCCCTGTTCCAGATGCAGCGGGCTCACTGCACCGCCGCCGAAGCCTACGACTACTTCTGCGACGAGGTGGAGAACTGCCTGCCCTACATTTTCGGTGCCAGCCGCACCATCTGCGGCCTCGACCCGGATGCCGCCGACGAAAAGCGTCTGCTGCGCGGTACCATCGTCGCTGCCGTAAACAAGATGTACCTCGACTGCTGCTTCGTCGCCATGCGGCAGGAGGAAGCCCTCTGGCCGGGGATACTCGGCGACCTCGAATAAAAAGAAAAACGTCTGTACCTCCAAAACGAAGTACAGACGTTTTTGTTATGCTCTGATTTCAGGCATCCTGCAGCTCACCACGGCTTGCAGCCTTGAGGTAAGCGAAGATGAAGCCGTCGAGGTCGCCGTCCATGACAGCGTCCACGTTGCCGGTCTCGTAGTTGGTGCGGTGGTCCTTGACCATCGTGTAGGGCATAAAGACGTAGGAGCGGATCTGGTGGCCCCATGCGATCTCGTTCTGGACGCCCTTGATGTCGTCGATCTTATCCATGTGCTGCTGCTTGGCGATCTGGTACAGCTTTGCCTTCAGCATTTCCATCGCGTAGTCGCGGTTCTGGAACTGGCTGCGCTGGGTCTGGCAGCTGACCACGATGCCGGTGGGCTTATGGATGAGTCGGACAGCGGAAGAAGTCTTGTTGATGTGCTGGCCGCCGGCACCGGAGGAGCGGTAGACCTGCATCTCGATGTCCTCGGGGCGGATATCCACCTCCACATCCTCGGGCAGGTCAGGCATGACCTCCACTGAGGCGAAGGAGGTCTGCCGCCGGGCGTTGGCATCAAAGGGAGATACCCGAACCAGACGGTGGACGCCGTGCTCCCCTCTCAGGTAGCCGTAGGCGTTCTCCCCCTCCACCATGATGGTGGCCGACTTGATGCCCGCCTCGTCCCCCTCCTGGTAGTCCATGATCTGATAGGTAAAGCCGTGGCGCTCGGTCCAGCGGGTGTACATGCGGTAGAGCATCTGGGCCCAGTCCTGGGCCTCAGTGCCGCCGGCACCGGGGTGGATGGTCAGGATCACATTGGAGCTGTCATACTCCCCAGTGAGCAGGGTCTGTAAGCGCGCCTCCTCCATGTCCCGCTCCAGCTGGGCGAAGCCCTCCTCAAGCTCGGGCAGCAGGGATTCGTCCTCGAACTCATTGCCCATCTCGCACAGGGCCATCAGGTCGTCCCACTCCCGGCGGCGCTTGTTCTGCTTGTCCACCTTATCCTGTAAATTCTTGATGCGCTGCTGCACCTTCTGAGCCTTCTCCAGGTTGTTCCAGAAGCCGTCGGCGGCGCTCTCCGCCTGGAGCATGTCCAGTTCCCGCTCGGCGGATTCCAGGTCCAGGGCTTTTCCCAGTTCCTCCAGGGTGGGAGCCAGGTTGTTCAGCTTGACCTTGTATTCGTCGAATTGGAGCATATGGTCCTCACTCTTTCCATCAAATTCCCGCCCTGACGGGCAGTATTCCAATCAAAGCCCAATTATTATATCTGAACTCGGCTGGAAAGTAAAGAAAAAACCGG
>ERZ833963.3976-NODE-3976-length-10583-cov-4.375760_pt1 | contig 10583 bp, 9 predicted proteins | sample MGYA00519693_ERZ833963 | MGnify/ENA primary metagenome ERZ833963 (study PRJEB31850, sample SAMEA3708748) | human gut metagenome | biome: human gut; feature: human-associated habitat; material: faeces | place: China | collected 2014 ... | reverse complement strand
TTGACCTATATATTATAATGTATTATAATAAAAATATAACAATTTGTACAAATATTTGTTTATGTGTACAAAAATTTTCCCCACAAGAATTAAATTGTATGCTATAATAAATACAAAAATAGATCTGTCTATCAAAAAAGGAGGAATGACCATGGAATATTATGCACACACCCGAGAGGACGGCGAAAGGCAAACTGTAAAAGACCACCTTGCAAACGTAAGCGAGAAAGCGGAGGAGTTTTCAGTTGATCTTTTGAAACCCCTTGCGAAAAAAGCGAGCCTGTATCACGATATAGGTAAGTATGCTCTTAACTTTCAGAAACGGCTTGATGATGACAAAGTAAAATTCAGCCACGCTGCCTGCGGAGCTATAGAGTATAAAACACTTGCAGATAAAAACGATTGTTTCGCACCCCTTATGGAATATTGCATCGCAGGACACCACACAGGACTTATGGACGGCGGCACAGACGCAGACAACTCTGACAGCCCGACCCTAAACGGTATACTAAAAAGAGCAGACGAATATACAGGCGATAGTGACTACAGCGCATACGCCACTGAAATAGAATTTGCCACCCTAACTCAGGAAGAAATAACACCGCCATTAAATGAACTGCTTTCTACAAAAGACCCCACCGAGCGTATCGAGCGTTACGCCTTTTTCACCAAGTACGTGTTCTCTTGCCTGACAGACGCAGACTTTCTCGATACCGAAATATTTTGCAATAAAAATGTTGAACGTGGCATGAGCGGTGATTTTGAAAAGTCACTTTCCATTCTTAATGAGCGCATGAAAAATATGCGTTCTGAAACCAAATTACAGCAGGCACGAAGCAGTATACAAAAGCAAGCTATAGACCATTGTACAAAAGGCAGCCACATATCCGTCCTTGATATGCCAACAGGCAGTGGCAAGACACTTTGCAGTCTTAAAATAGCCCTTGAAAAAGCCGTTGAAAGCGGCAAAAAGCATATCATATACGTTATCCCATACACAAGCATTATAGAACAAACAGCCAAAGATTTCGAGGAGATGTTTCGTGACGTTCTCCCTGTCCTACAGCACCATTCAAACTATTCCTATGACGGCAACACAGAGGAAGAAAAGAAAACGGCTGAAAAGCTCAAAAGGACCTGCGAAAATTGGGACGCACCACTTATAATCACCACAAGCGTGCAATTTTTCCAATCCATATACCATTATAAAGGCTCAGCACTGCGAAAGCTCCACAATCTCCGTGACAGCGTGATAGTTTTTGATGAAATACACCTTATTCCAACAGAACTTCTTCGCCCCTGCCTTAAAGCTGTGGGCTATATAACAAAGTATCTTAACAGCGAAGCCCTTTTTCTCTCCGCCACAATGCCAGATTATTCTAAGCTTTTTGATAAGTTCCTGCCTGATGTGAACTATAATAAGCTTGTTACCGACCGAACCAATTTTAAGTATTTCAAGAAATGCGAATATAAAGACATGGGCAAAACCACTCTTGAAACCATTGCAGAAAATGCCTCTCGGTGTAAAAATGCTCTGATCGTTGTGAATACCAAGAAAACAGCGGCAGAGCTTTATAGCCTTGTTCAAGGTGAAAAATATCACCTTTCCGCCAATATGACCCCAGCCCACAGAAGCCGTGTCATAGAAGTAGTAAGAAATAAGCTTGAAAATGGCGAGCATATTACAGTAGTTTCAACTTCACTTGTAGAAGCAGGCGTTGACCTTGACTTTAACACAGTTTTCCGCCAGCTTTCAGGATTAGACAGTATTTTGCAGGCAGGGGGCAGATGTAATCGTGAGGGTAAAGATGACAAGGGCTATGTGTACGTTTTTGACATTGACGAAACATACCGCAAGGGAAGCGACCTTGCCATGAGAATTAACAAGACTAAAGGTTTGCTGGAAAAGTACCAAGACATAACTTCCTATGATTGTATTAAAGAATATTACGACGGCATTTTCGACTTCAACCAAAGTCGTATAGCTGAAAACTCTATTGCGAAATATAACGAACAAAGCAACTCATTCGACCGCCAAGGCTTAATGTCACCATACAGCATACCATTCCGAAGCTATGCAATGCAGTTTGAATACATCTCCGCCGACACTATCTCTATCGTTATCGACGATCCTAACGACCAGACTTGCCATGAACTTGTTGAAACCTTGCGTAATGGTGATATGTCAGTAAGAAGAGCATTGCAGAAATATTCAGTGTCCGTCTATATGAACGTTTTCAAGGATCTCTATTCTCAGGGTGTTCTCAACGATCACGGCACAGGCATATTCATTCTCGAAAATCAGAGCTATTATAATAATGAAACAGGTTTGAACACCCAAGCCGCAATGCAGGATTATTTCATCTAAAACAAATGGCAGGCTGCCACCAAGACAGTCTGCCACTTGCTGCATTCCATATCGTACCGAATACGAATATTTTTCAACTCACATATGCGTGAAGCATAGACAAATATATTATACAAACATTATTTTAAAAAGTCAACTTTTTTATACCACAAACCATTGAACGTGGAATTGTGAAATATGCCTAAAATCCGACACTTTTTTTATACATGAAAACTATTGACATTTTATTCATAATGGAGTATCATATATGTAGAGCAAAAATAATGTACCAAATACTAATATAAGTTTAAAAGGAGTGATGTAAAAAATGAGCTATGGTTTTAAGATCATCGTGACAGGTGATTACGCTTGCTTTGCAAGACCTGAAATGAAAGTTGAGAGGGTGAGTTACGACGTACCCACACCAAGCGCACTGGAGGGACTTATCAAATCAATTTATTGGAAGCCTGCCGTGCGCTATCAGATAAACAAAATAGTGGTGTTCAACCCTATCGAGTTTACCAATATCCGACGAAACGAGGTCAAAGATAAGCTGCTGTTATCATCAGTGAAACAGCAAATGAAAGGCGGAGGCTCGGCGGAGATGTACACCTCGGAGATACGAAGTCAGCGTGCGGCAATGGTGTTGAAAAATGTGAAATACGGTATCGAGTTCACGTTTGAGCGCACCTATCTTAAATCAGACCACCCAGACGAATCTGATGAGAAGCATTATAACATAATGCTCAGACGTCTCAGAAACGGCCAGCATTTCAGACAGCCATGCCTTGGCTGCCGTGAATTTGCAATAAAGAGTATTGAACTTGTTGACGACTTTGACATTACACAGATAGCACCGCAAAATATGGGTGATAAAGATCTTGGCTTTATGCTTTACGGCATGAAGTTTGAGGACGGAGGCAGGCCTGTCAATAATGATTGGAATGACCCTAAGTTTTCTGACAAGGCCGACGCAGTTTTCTACCGTCCGCATATGATAGACGGTGTTATCGATGTTGCAAAATACAGGGAGGAGATTAAATGCTGATAAAAGCCTTGTGCGATTACAGTGCTTTGCAGGAAAACAAAACTCCTGCAGGCTATTGTGAGCAAGCCGTACACTTTGAAATTCTTCTTACCCCCGAGGGCAAGATAGCCGCAATAAACGATTTGAGAGTACCCCGAATTATCCCTCTGAAAAATAAAAAGACAAAAACAGTCTATGATCCAGTAATGGAACAGCTTCCTGTAAGAACGCAGAAGCCGGGCATAGACAAAAACACGATCGAACACAGACCACTCTACATATTCGGTCTGAACTATGATAAAGGAACTTTGACCCCTACAGACGCTACCAACAAAGCGGCAAAATCACACAAATGCTTTTGCGAATGGAATGAGAAGTTCTTTGATAATATCGACTCACCTATTTGCAAAGCCTATCTTAACTTTATCCGTACATGGGATCCTGAGCAGGAGACCCAAAACCCGCATCTTCTTGCTTTAGGCAAGGAGTATTCAAGCTCCTACTATGAGTTTGGACTTGACGGCTCTCCTGAAATAAAACTTCACAATGACAGCAAATTCAAAGCCGCCTATGAAGATTACCTCGCCCAGCTTAACGCCGACAGCGACAGTGACGATACCGAACTATCCACCTGTTCCATTCTTGGTGAGAAGCTCCCGCAAGCCCGTATCCATGATAAAATAAAGGGTATCAAAGGTGGAATGTCCTCAGGCTGTGTCCTTGTTGGCATGAAAGAATCTGCCTTTGAGTCCTATGGCAAGAAGCAGTCCTACAACAGCAATGTTTCCGAGAAAGCCATGAAAATGTATACCTCTGCGTTTAATTCTCTGCTTGCTGACAGAAGCCATTACAAGACTTTTGACGATATGACAATAGTCTATTTCGCAATGAAGAAGAATGATGCAGAAGAATGCAATATGTTTGCCGGTATGTTCAGCGGATTTGAGGACGAATTAAATAAAAGCGTTGTGACCGAAGCCGACCGAAACATAAACACTGTCATGAGCCAGCTTAAACAGGGCAGGACAGCCGATATGCCATATGACCCTAACGTAGAATTTTACGTTGCAGGCTTTACCCCAAACAGTTCAAGAATATCCCAGAAGTTCATCTTCCACGATAAGTTCGGCAGGATATTTGACAATGTACTCAAACATCAGCAGGATATCGCATTCACTGAGGGTCAGCATCAAGTAAGCATTGAACGTATCAAGCGTGAGCTTATCTCACCAAAATCGTCCAAAGAAAAAGTTCCGTCACCTCTCACCGCCGCACTTTTTGAAGCAATACTCAAAGGCACAAGATACCCTGACGAACTGCTTTCCACAGTAATAACAAGGGTCAAGACCGACAGCGACGAGGAGAACAACCATTTTATAAAACTCAATGATACAAGGGCAGGCTTGATAAAAGGCTGCATAAACCGTAAACAAAATAAGGAGGAGATCAAAATGTCATTAGACCTTGAAAACAAAAATCAGGCTTATCTCTGCGGAAGACTTTTCGCAGTGCTTGAAAAGATCCAGCAGGACGCTTCAGGCGGAGGACTTAACAGAACAATTAAGGACTCATACTTTGCTTCTGCGTGCTCAAAGCCGTCAACAGTTTTTCCAAAGCTGTATAAGCTTTCACAAAACCATATCAAGAAGCTTTCAAGCCCAATATTCTATAACAAACTCTGCGGAGAGATACTTGACGGACTTGACGGCAAATTCCCGTCTACACTCTCCCTAGACGATCAGGGCAGATTTATTGTAGGATATGCACAGCAGAATAAAGCGCTTTACACCAAAAAATCAGAAGAATAAAGAAAGGACGAAATATTATGGAAAATGTGATCAAGAACAGATATGAATTTGTAATGCTTTTTGACGTTGAGAACGGCAACCCAAACGGCGACCCTGACGCAGGCAATATGCCTAGAACAGACCCCGAAACAAGCCTTGGCATCGTTACAGACGTGTGCCTTAAGAGAAAGATAAGAAACTTTGTGGAGCTTACCAAAGAGGGCGAAGAAGGCTACAATATCCTTATTAAGGCAGACAAAGCCCTCAATACAAAGTTCACCGAAGCTTATAATACCCTTGGCCTTGCCACAAAGCAGAAAGGCAAGAATCCTGATGACGTTAAGCAGGCTCGTGACTATATCTGTCAGAACTACTTTGACGTAAGAACTTTCGGTGCAGTAATGAGTACAGGCGATGACCCGTGCGGCATTGTAAGAGGTCCTGTACAGCTCAACTTTGCAAGAAGTATCGACCCTGTTTTTGCTCAGGATATCACAATCACAAGACAGGCAAGAACAACAGAAGACAGACAGCAGAGCGGTGAGACCGAAATGGGCAAAAAGAGCATAATCCCATACGCTCTCTATCGTGGCGAGGGCTATGTTTCCGCAATGCTCGCTCAGAAGATAACAGGCTTTAGCGAGAACGACCTTGAGCTTCTTTGGACATCTATCATCAATATGTTCGAGCATGACAGAAGTGCCGCAAGAGGAAAGCTCTGTATGCGTAAGCTTATCGTGTTCAAGCATGACTCCGCCCTGGGCAATGCCCCTGCACATATCCTCTTTGACAAGGTGTCAGTTAAGCTCAAAGACGGCGTGACAACTCCAAGACATTACTCAGACTATGATATCTCCATAGATAAGGATATGCCTGAGGGCGTTACCCTTATTGAAAAGCTCTGATGAGCGAAGATGTAACTATCAATATCCGTGACATACAGCATTATATGTATTGTCCACGCAGGTTTGCTCTTTTAGAAGTTAATGACGACTGGGCTGAAAACGCCTTTGTCGTCAAAGCAAACCTCCTCCATGAGAACGTCCACAGCGGCGAGCGCAACTTTGAAAATAAGCGTAAGATCGTCCGAAGTGACGTGTCAGTGTATAATGATGACCCTAAGTACAATATTTTCGGAGTTGTAGATTGTATCGAGTTCGTCCGTGATAAAAGCGGTGACTATATAGATACTCTGGACGGCACATTCCGTGTGGAAATTGTGGAGTATAAACCCACCAGACCCAAAGCAGGGGAGTTCAATCAGACCGACGCTATACAAGTCTATGCGCAGAAGCTTTGCGTGGATAACGTATTTCATTGCAATAGCCGATGTTTTCTGTACTATGCAGATGTGCGCAGACGATCAGAATTGCCCTTTGATACTCAGGGCGCAGAGTATGATAAAATGCTTTGCGACTATCTTGGAAAAATGCGTGAGATACTTGCAGCGGATATTATCCCAAAGCGTGTAAAAGGTCAGAAATGTTCAGGCTGTTCACTGTCGGATATGTGCTTTCCAAAAGTGAAGAAATATAGCGTGAAAAATACGATTTTCTCCATGAACGGAGGCGAAAACAATGCGTAAACTGCTCAATTCACTTTATATTCTCGAAGAAACTGCCTACCTCACACTTGACGGCGAAAACATAGTGTGCAGGGCAGAGGACAGCGAGAAGTTCCGTGTGCCTTTTACCAATATCGAGGATATCTATATTTTCAGCTATTCGGGCTGTTCACCTGCGCTCATGGGCAAGTGTGCAGAATATGGCATAGCCGTTAATTTTATTTCTCCTCAAGGTAAATTTCTCGCAAGAGTTCAGGGCTAAACAAAGGGCAACGTCTATCTGCGAAAAGAGCAGTTTGAGCTTTTTTCTATTCCTCAGCTCGACTTTATCAGGAATACTGTCGCCGCAAAGCTTTCAAATACACGTTATCTTATCAGACGTTCGCTCCACGATAACCCGGATATAAACAGTGACGGAGCGCTTACAGATTGTATAAAATATCTTGAAAACGGCATAAAGACCGTCTATGAAACTGCCGATAAAGATATCATCATGGGTATAGAGGGAAGCTGTGCAAAGGCATATTTTGATATATTTGACCGACTGATACTCCACCAAAAAGAAGATTTTTACCTTGCCAACCGCACCAAACGCCCACCCCTCGACAGAGTAAACGCCATGCTCTCGTTTCTGTATACTATCGCAATTTCATCATATACATCAGCCCTTGAAAGCGTAGGACTTGATAGCTGCCTCGGCTTTTACCACGCCCTGCGTTCAGGCAGAAGCAGCCTGTCCTGCGACCTTGTTGAGGAAGTTCGCTGCGTGGTGGAGCGACTTGTGCTTACCATGATAAACTTGAAAATGATAAAGCCCGAGGACTTTGAAACTCAGGTCAGTGGCGCAGTATACCTCTCCAAAGAGGGCAAGAAAAAAGTCCTCACCGCATGGCAGGAGCGTAAGCGCACAAGCATAGTCCACCCATATCTGGGCGAAAAGATACAGCAAGGGCTACTCCCATATGTGCAAAGCTCGCTTCTCGCAAAATATATCCGTGGCGAGCTAGATGAGTACCCGAACTATTTGCTGAAATAGAGGTGATATAAATGATGACCTTAGTAAGCTATGATGTATCAACAACAGATAATAAGGGCAAAACAAGACTTAGAAAAGTGGCCAAAGAGTGTCAAAATTATGGTCAGCGAGTGCAGAACAGCGTGTTTGAAATAGACGTAGACTACGGCACTTTTCTGAAAGTGAAAGATAAACTTCTGAAAATAATAGACCCAAAGCAAGATAGTCTGCGGATATATTACTTAGGAAACAATTGGAAGCATAGAATAGAACACTACGGCACCAAAGAGACCTATGACCCCGAAGGCGTCCTAATATTTTGACCAGCGTACCCCAAGTGATCCACAAATCCCTAGTAAGTTCGCATGAAAATGCCATGCTATTTATGAATGTACAGTGAACAAAATCAAACCGATACCAATTAAATAAAAAAATAAGTCCGCATCACGTGGAGCAAGCACCAGATATACACAACATCAAGTGTCACGCTCCACGTGAGCGTGTGAGTTGAAATGAAATGAAAGACACCGAGGAAGTTGTAGAAAAGGGTCACGCTCCACGTGAGCGTGTGAGTTGAAATCCGAATGGAACAGAGAGCCAAGCGCTAAGTTCTGGTCACGCTCCACGTGAGCGTGTGAGTTGAAATTGTTATGCCAAATCAAATACAGTTTGCCATAAAGTCACGCTCCACGTGAGCGTGTGAGTTGAAATACTGATGAAGCTGAGGCGGCTAAGATCACCAACCGTCACGCTCCACGTGAGCGTGTGAGTTGAAATACGGCACTTGTGAAGATTATATAACGCTGCTCACGTCACGCTCCACGTGAGCGTGTGAGTTGAAATGAATAGAATTTGTTGTTTTGTTGTAAAGAGAATGTCACGCTCCACGTGAGCGTGTGAGTTGAAATTACAACAAAATAACAAATTTTATTTACCTGAGTGCGTCACGCTCCACGTGAGCGTGTGAGTTGAAATATGATATGTACCATAATTTGACATTCTGTCAGTGCGTCACGCTCCACGTGAGCGTGTGAGTTGAAATTGAACAATTTTATTCTTATGAACATTTGTCAATGTCACGCTCCACGTGAGCGTGTGAGTTGAAATTTTTTCTGTATTCCATTCTTTTCCGTCAAAAACAAGTCACGCTCCACGTGAGCGTGTGAGTTGAAATTTATCCTCTATTATGCGTGATAGAGATAGCACTGTCACGCTCCACGTGAGCGTGTGAGTTGAAATAGCATTAAACTGCATTTCAAATCAAAACAATCAGTCACGCTCCACGTGAGCGTGTGAGTTGAAATATCATTGGAATATAATCCCATTGAGAACTATTCCGTCACGCTCCACGTGAGCGTGTGAGTTGAAATCTTCACCATCATTCAGGCAGTCGCTGAGAATCTCGTCACGCTCCACGTGAGCGTGTGAGTTGAAATAGTCATTAGAAACTTTGGTTAATAATGGTAAATTGTCACGCTCCACGTGAGCGTGTGAGTTGAAATTGGATTGTAAATACTTGTAACCCTTGGATTAGCGTCACGCTCCACGTGAGCGTGTGAGTTGAAATGATGTACTCCTTGATTTTTCCAATTGCGTATCGCGTCACGCTCCACGTGAGCGTGTGAGTTGAAATGCTAACAGTTTACCTAAACTTTTAGCGGTTATAGTGTCACGCTCCACGTGAGCGTGTGAGTTGAAATCTCATCGTCAAGACCATCGTCAATAAGATCATCGTCACGCTCCACGTGAGCGTGTGAGTTGAAATGACATATAAAATTTACCAATTGACAAATGTTCATGTCACGCTCCACGTGAGCGTGTGAGTTGAAATTTCCTCTTGTGTATTTATTAACATTCATGATTAGGTCACGCTCCACGTGAGCGTGTGAGTTGAAATGTGTACGGGTTGTAACTGTTTGTAAATTAGCATTGTCACGCTCCACGTGAGCGTGTGAGTTGAAATTTACAATTTCTTGAAATTTTGTTTCGTCAGCGTGTCACGCTCCACGTGAGCGTGTGAGTTGAAATCTCTCGTATGCTAGAACTCCATGAAAATAGGTCGTCACGCTCCACGTGAGCGTGTGAGTTGAAATTCGATTTGCAGGTTGAGAGCGCACGAACTTAAAGCGTCACGCTCCACGTGAGCGTGTGAGTTGAAATGGTTGATCCTGCGTACATAGACAGTGGCAGAATTGTCACGCTCCACGTGAGCGTGTGAGTTGAAATAGCTGAAAGAGCTCTACAACTGGCTCAAAAAGCAGTCACGCTCCACGTGAGCGTGTGAGTTGAAATTTTGCATTTTTTTCTTTTCCCCCTTTCTTATAGTGTCACGCTCCACGTGAGCGTGTGAGTTGAAATAGGAGTATTTAAAATTTTTGTGAAATTTTTCACAAGTCACGCTCCACGTGAGCGTGTGAGTTGAAATACAATTCAGCTGCACCCGATATACTAACCGATTCGTCACGCTCCACGTGAGCGTGTGAGTTGAAATGTTATTTTTCCTGCAAGTGACAGCAGACAAAATACGTCACGCTCCACGTGAGCGTGTGAGTTGAAATTTCCAGTCTGACCCCTGCTGTCTGAATATTCCAGTCACGCTCCACGTGAGCGTGTGAGTTGAAATGACATTTCAGGGCTAAAACGTGGAGATAATAATGGTCACGCTCCACGTGAGCGTGTGAGTTGAAATATGGAAAAAAGAGAAAATCTTGAAAATATTAACAGTCACGCTCCACGTGAGCGTGTGAGTTGAAATAATGTAAAGTCAAAATCTTCCCATGTCCTGCCGGTCACGCTCCACGTGAGCGTGTGAGTTGAAATTTCCAGTCTGACCCCTGCTGTCT
>ERZ833963.3964-NODE-3964-length-10613-cov-36.786513_pt1 | contig 10613 bp, 9 predicted proteins | sample MGYA00519693_ERZ833963 | MGnify/ENA primary metagenome ERZ833963 (study PRJEB31850, sample SAMEA3708748) | human gut metagenome | biome: human gut; feature: human-associated habitat; material: faeces | place: China | collected 2014 ... | reverse complement strand
GAAAAGTGCGAACATAAAAACAGTTTCATCAATATTCTCCTTTATATATAAATTCCGGGTTGTCGTTCTCAGTATACCATGGTTTTCGCCTGCGGAAAAGATTCCGCTCCCATAAAGCCCTGTCTTTCTGCCAAAAAACACCGCCACCAAACAAAGCCCTTGCAATTTTTGCTCTATCCGTTATACTGATAGAAAAAGGTGTCTTGACACATCAGTTTGGGAGGTACTCCGTATGAAATTTCTGATCGTTGTGGATATGCAGAACGACTTTATCACCGGCTCGCTGGGCACAAAAGAGGCCGAAGCCATCCTGCCGAAGGTGCTGGAAAAGATCCGCACCTATCGCCCGGAGCAGATCTTTGTCACCCAGGATACCCACCCGGACAACTATCTGGAGACCAACGAGGGGCGTCATCTCCCGGTGGCTCACTGCATCGCCGGCAGCCAGGGGCACGCTCTAAATCCGCTGGTGGCGGAGGCGCTGGAAGGCGTACCTGCAGACCACTTTATCTGCAAGCCCACCTTTGGCTCCACCCTGCTGGCGGAAAAGCTCAAGACCGCCGTCGGGACCGAAACCCCGGAGATCGAGCTGGTGGGTCTGTGCACCGGCATCTGTGTGCTGTCCAATGCCATCCTGTGCAAAGCGACCTTCCCGGAAAGCGATGTTTCCGTGGACGCTGCCTGCTGCGCCTGCGTCACGCCCCAGTCTCACGATACAGCACTTTCTGCCATGAAGCTGTGCCAAATTGATATCAACAACCAGGGCAGCGAGCCTTGGAGACCGTGAGAGCTGCTTAGCGTTCGAGAGAAGGTGTCAACATGAAACATCGCATTGTGACGGCTGCACAGATGAAGGAAATTGAACGAGCCGGGAATGCCCACGGTCTGCCCTACCTGCAAATGATGGAAAACGCCGGGCTGGCGGCTTACGCTGAGCTGCAAAAGCAGTTTCCGCATCCCGGCAGGCTGCTGGTGGTCTGCGGAAAGGGCAACAACGGCGGCGATGGGTTCGTGATCGCCCGCGCCGCCGCAAAAGATGGCTGGAACGTGACCGTTTTTCTGGCCGAGGGCGAGCCGAAAACTGCTGATGCCATCCGCAACTTTGAGCGTCTGCATTCCTTGCCGGTGTACATCTGCACTGACGGTTCTGTACTGGAAACCCAGAGCTTTGCTGCCGTTGTGGATGCCCTCTACGGTACCGGATTTCATGGTGAACTGCGGCCTTCCGGCCTTGCTGCCTGCGGGCTGATGCACCTTCTGCACAAAAGTGGCACCTTTGTGCTTGCCGTAGACCTGCCCAGCGGCATCCATACGGACACCGGCGAGGTTGCCGAGGGTGCTGCCCATGCGGACTTGACCGTAACCTTCGACAGCTATAAGCCTTTGCATATGGCAGAATCTTCTGCGCCGCTGTGCGGAAAGATCGTCTGTGCCGACATTGGCATCCGGGATGAATGGCACCCGGAGTTTTGACGAGGGCTTGCCGCTGCGGAAAAACACCTGCACGCAAAAGACCCTGGCAGCTTTCAAGGCACGCCGGGGTTCTTTTTGTCATTCTGCTGCAAAACATCTGCACTTTCTCAGCAGAATGCAGAAAAAGCGGAAACCGCTTGATTTAGCTCGGTTTCCGCACTAGAATGGAAACCAGAAAGACAGTTACAGTTTCCACAAGGAGGACGCTCATGCAGGAAAAGCTCGATGCGCTGGTGCGCACACAGGCGATGCAGTTATTCCGTCAACAGGGGCTGCATTTCACCATGCAACAGGTGGCAGAGCCGCTGCACATCAGCAAAAAGACCATCTACACCGTTTACCCTTCCAAGGAAGCGCTTCTGCTGGACATGGTAGACCACGCCTTTGCAGACATCCACCGCTGCAAGCAGAAAATTCTGGCGGGCAGCGGTACTTTGCAGGAGAAGCTGCGGGCGGTCATCATTGCCATGCCGACAGAATACGCCGCGCTGGACCTGCGGCAGATGAAGGAGCTGGACGAGAAATACCCGGTGGTGGCGGCGCGGGTGCGCAGTCAATTGGAAAACGGGTGGGAACCCACCATGGCGCTGCTGGAACAGGCTGTGGCAGAGGGGGTTATGCGTCCGGTGTCCCTGCCGGTGCTGCGGCAGATGATCACCGCATCCATTGAGAGCTTTCTGGCAGACCGCAGTCTGGCAGAAAGCGGAGTGCAGTATGTGGCTGTGCTGGAGGAAATGATCTCGATTTTACTGGAAGGAGTGCTGCTGCGATGAAACACAGCTTTTGCGAGGACTGGGAGTTTACACGACACTGGACAGAGGCCTTTGGCAAGGGGCTGCCGGTGCCAAAACAACAAGCCGTCCGCTTGCCCCATACCTGCCGGGAGGTGCCGCTGCACTATGCCACCCCCGCCGATTACGAGATGGTCTGCGGCTACCGGAAGCGGTTCCGGGTGCCGCCGGTGCAGGCTGCGCCCCGACTGTTTGTCCGCTTTGACGGAGCTGCTCATCAGGCGGTGGTGCGGGTCAACGGCAGGGTTGCCGGGCAGCACCGGGGCGGCTACACCGGCTTTGCGGTGGAGATCACCGACCTTGTGGACCGGGAGGGTGAAAATCTGTTGACCGTGCAGCTGGACACCAGAGAAGACCCGGCTATCCCGCCCTTTGGCTTTGTCATCGACTACCTGACCTATGGCGGGCTGTACCGGGAGGTCTGGCTGGAAGCTACGGCAGAGAGCCGCCTGACCGATCTGTTCGTCTACACGCCCACCCTGCAGGAGGCTGTGGTGCAGTGGACGGCAGAGCTCACACCCGCAGCCGTGGCGGTCCGCATCCGGCTGGAGACCGCAGACGGCACCCTGCTGGCAGAGCATACCGCACAGGCGGCAGAAACCGGGAAGATCCAGCTTTCTGTGCCGGAAGCACAGCCGTGGGATACAGAGCACCCGGTTTTGCATCATGCTACGGCAGAACTTTTGAACGCAACCGGACAGCCCATCGACCGCAAACAGGTGACGTTTGGCTTCCGCACGGCGGAGTTCCGGGCGGATGGCTTTTACCTCAACGGCAAAAAGACCTTCCTGCGGGGGCTGAACCGGCACCAGAGCTTTCCTTACATCGGTTACGCCGCACCGGAAAGCCTGCAGCGGGAGGATGCCCGCATTTTGCAGGAGGAGCTACACTGCACCGCCGTGCGCACCAGCCACTACCCCCAAAGCCAGTATTTTCTGGACGAGTGCGACCGACGGGGTCTGCTGGTATTCACCGAGCTGCCGGGCTGGCAGCACATCGGGGATGACAACTGGAAGGACGCCGCCTGCGAGATGCTGCAGGAGATGCTCTTGCAGAACCGCAGCCACCCCAGCATCATCCTGTGGGGCGTGCGCATCAACGAGAGCGTGGACGACGATGCCTTCTATACCCGCACCAACAAAATCGCCCATCAGCTGGACCCCAGCCGTGCTACCTCCGGCGTGCGGTATCTGGAAAAGAGCCATCTGCTGGAGGATGTCTATGCCTACAACGATTTTTCCCACAACGGCGTAACGCCCGGTGCAAAGCCCAAAAAGGACGTGACCCCGGATATGGGCAAGGCGCTGCTCATCTCGGAGTGCAACGGTCACATGTACCCCACCAAGCCCTTTGACGATGGCCCGCACCGGCAGGAGCACGCCTTGCGGCACGTCCGGGTACAGAACGCCGCCTATGCCAGTGGGGAGCACGCCGGGTGCTTTGGCTGGTGTATGTTCGACTACCAGACCCACAAGGATTTCGGCTCCGGGGACCGCATCTGCTACCATGGTGTGCTGGACAGCTTCCGCAACCCAAAGCTGGCGGCGGCGGTCTATGCCAGTCAGGGCGATACTGACCCGGTGCTGGCTGTCAGCTCTTCCATGGACATCGGTGATAACCCCGCCGGGCAGCTGGGCACGGCCTACGTTTTCAGCAATGCCCAGCAGGTAAAGCTCTACAAAAACGATGTGTTCGTCACCGCCCTGCGCCAAAGCGAGTGGACGGCGCTGCCCCACCCGCCCTTTGTGATGGACGATCCCATTGGCGAGCTGCTGGAAACGCAGGAGCACTTTTCCCCCGCCAAGGCAGCCGCTGTGCGGGACTGCCTGCTGGCCGCCGGAAAATACGGCTTGGCGGGACTGCCGCTGGCCTACAAGGTCAAATTCGGCTGGTGTATGCTGCACTACAAAATGAGCTTTGAAGATGGCGTGGCGCTTTACGGCAAATATGTGGGCAACTGGGGCGGCGAAGCCACCCGCTGGCGGTTCGATGCCGTACAGGACGGCAACGTGGTGCGCAGCGTGACCCTTTGCCCCAGCGCAAAGCTGCACTTGGAAGTCAATGTCAGCCGGACGGCTCTTCGGGAAAAAGATACTTACGATATGGCGGCTGTCCGGGTGCGCATTCTGGACGAGAATGGCACCCCTGCCCCCTACGCACAGTTCCCGGTGCAGTTTGCGGTGGAGGGCAGCGCTGCCCTTGTGGGTCCACAGACCGCCGTGGCAGAAGGCGGCATGACCGGAACCTATCTGCGCACCGTGGGCGCTGCCGGAGAAGCCCTGCTGACCGTTTCTGCCCCGCAGACCCAGCCCGTTGTGCTGCGGTTCACCATTGAAAAGGAGGATGCTGTATGGAACTGACCCTAAAACAGAAAACCGCGTTCGGCATTGGTGCCGTGGGCAAGGATATGGTATACGCCCTGTCGGCTTCTTACGTCATGTATTATTATCAGGATGTGCTGGGGCTTTCGGCCAGCTTTGTGGGACTGGTGCTCATGGCAGCCCGGTTCTTTGATGCCTTCAACGACCCCTTTATGGGCGTTCTGGTGGCAAAGACCCGTACTCGCTGGGGGCGTTTCCGTCCGTGGATCTTTTCCGGCACGCTGCTCAATGCGCTGGTACTCTACGCCCTGTTTGCCGCCCCGGTAATGGACGAAGCGGCGTTGATGGTCTACTTCAGCGTGGTGTACATCCTGTGGGGCGTTACCTATACCATGATGGATATTCCTTACTGGTCCATGATCCCGGCCGTGACCCGCACCCCAAAAGACCGGGAGAACCTCTCCATGGTGGGGCGCACCTGTGCAGGCGTTGGCTCTGCCCTCATCGCTATGTTCACCATGCTGCTGGTGGGAGCCCTTGGCGGCGACAGCGAGCGCGCTGGCTTCCGCTGGGTGGCATTGATCGTAGCGGTAATTTTTGCAGTGACAGAGCTGGTGTGCTGCATTTCCATGAAAGAAACCACCCCCAGTGAGATGAAGACCGCCACCGTAAAGGAGATGTTCTCCGCCCTGTTCCGCAACGATCAGGCTATGGTAGTGGTAGGCAGCATCGTGCTGATCAACTCGGCGCTGTACCTTACCTCCAACTTCATCATCTATTTCTTCAAATACGACCTTGGCGGTGCAGGTTGGAAAGCCACCTACACCCTGTTTTCCACCGTGGGCGGTGCGGCGCAGATCCTTGGCATGATGGTGCTTTACCCCTTGCTGCGCAAAAAGTTCAGCAGTACGCAGGTATTCCATCTGAGCCTTGTGCTGGCGCTGTGCGGCTACGGCACGCTGCTGGTGTTCTGCCTGACCGGGCTTTCCCATAGCCTTGCCCTGCTGTGCATCCCGGGCGTGGTAGTGTTTGCCTGCAACGGGATGCTGACCGTGCTGACCACCCTGTTCCTTTCCAACAGCGTGGATTACGGTCAGCTCAAGACTGGACGCCGGGAGGAGAGCGTCATCTTTTCCATGCAGACCTTTGTGGTCAAGGCTGCCTCCGGTGTGGCGGTATTCCTGACCGGCATCGGGCTGGACCTGATTGGCCTTGTGGGCAACACGGAGGAGACCGGCCCGGTGGCAGTACAAAGCGCCGGAACCTTGCTGGGTCTGCGCCTGATGATGACCATTCTGCCCATGCTGGTGCTGGCTGGTGCGCTGGTGCTGTTCCGCCGTAAGTTTGTTCTGACCGATGCCCGCGCTGCCGAGATCAGCGCACAGCTTCACGGGGAGGAAACGCACCATGACTGAAATGCTGCACTGGTACGCAGAAACCACCGGCGGTGTACGGCAAGGCAATGCCCCGGTGCACCCGGGCTGCGGTGCGGTGTATCTTTCCGCTGACCTGCCCGCCGGGACACTGAAAACCGTGCGTGCCGAGCTGCCGTGGACGATGGAAGCAGACGAGCGTCTGTTCATGAACGGCTACCAGACATGGACCTACAGCCCGGAACTTGACCGGAACGGAAAGCTGCGCGGCACCGACCACATCCCCGGCTTTCTGCGCAAGAAATACGCCTTTGACCGCTACGGCGATTATCATTTTGTACCTTACGGGCATCAAAAAGGGCAGAGCCACGGCTTTTCCTACTGCTATTTCCGCAAGGGCGGGCAGTTCCAGCTGGTGGCATCGCTGGACGAGAAGCCGGGCTACACCATCCTCCGCTACGACAGCGGCAAAGCCCTGCTGACGCTGGAGCGGGACTGCGCCGGGGTGGAGCATCCTGGCGGCAGCTTTGCTCTGTTCGACCTGTTTTTTGCCGAGGGCGGCGAAACCGAAGTGTTTGACGGCTGGTTTCAGGCCATGGGCATCAAGCCCCGGACGGAGAAGAAGCTGGCAGGCTATTCCAGTTGGTACAACCGCTATCAGAACATCACCGAGGATACCATCCGGGAGGACCTGACCGGATGCCGCAGCCTGCTTTGCCCGGGAGACCTGTTCCAGATCGACGATGGCTGGGAGCCGAAGGTGGGCGACTGGCTGGAAACGGATGCACAGAAATTCCCCCACGGGCTGAAAGGCATGGTGCAGGAAATCCACGCCTCTGGCTTTCAGGCCGGGCTCTGGCTTGCCCCCTTTGTGTGCGAAAAGGACTCTGCCCTTTTCCGGCAGCACCCGGACTGGCTGCTGAAAGTGGACAGCAAACCGTGGTGCTGCGGCAGCAACTGGAGCAGTTTCTATGCGCTGGATATCGACAACCCGGCCGTGCTGGACTATCTGCGCCGGGTGTTTGACCGGGTGCTGAACGACTGGGGCTTCGACCTTGTCAAGCTGGATTTTCTGTATGGTGCTGCCCCCTTTGGCAGCGCCCGCGAGAGCCGGGCGGGCAGAATGTACCGTGCTATGGAGCTTTTGCGCACATGGTGCGGGCAAAAGCAGATTCTCGGCTGCGGCGTACCGGTGATACCGGCTTTCGGGCTGGTGGATTACTGCCGTGTCAGCTGCGACGTGAGCTTGGACTGGGACGATGTGTGGTATATGCGCCTGTTCCATCGGGAGCGGGTGTCCACAAAGCAGGCCATCAACAACACGGTATTCCGGCGGCAGCTCAATGGCCGTGCCTATGGCAGCGACCCGGATGTGTTCTTCCTCCGGGAGGAAAACTGCAAGCTGACGGCAGAGCAAAAACGCACCCTTGCCACGGTCAATGCCCTGCTGGGCAATGTGTTCCTTACCTCGGATATGCCGTCTCACTACACGGATGCGCAGCGGGCAGAGTACCGCCGTCTGCGCACCCTCTTTGAGCACGCCACGCAGGTGCAGGCAGAAGCGGAAAACGACCGTCTCTATATCCGGTATCTGCTGGACGGAACTCCACAAAAATTATGTTTCGACCTGTTCTGACAGTGCGAACAAACCACAACAAAACCACACCCGCCCATGTACTGTGCTTTGCACACAATACGCAGGCGGGTGTTTTGCTGTTCTTCCGGTACGATCCTCAGTTTTTTAAATACAGCTTGGGTCTGTGCAGCGCTGACGGTGTCACACCTTGCGCTCAAGGTTCTGCCGGAACAGCTCATACGCTGCCCGCATCTCCTCCGGCAGACGCTTCAAGGTTTCCTGCTGCAACTCAGACGACATCCCGTAAAAGGCTTCGGCAATGCCGCCGGTGATGCAGGCAAGGGTGTCGCTGTTTTCCCCTTTACCCCTGATGCCGCTTTTTGAAGTCGGCTTCGATTTCCTCTTTCCACTCTGCGCCGATGGATGCCGGGCAGGCTGCCTGCCGCATCCGGCAGACCGTTTCGCTGACCACATGGTAATTGACTGCCACGCCCTGCGCATCGTTCTCGAACCGCACCGCCCGGTCTGCCCCGATGCCGAAGCGGCCGGCCTCCTGCACGGCGTCCATGTTGGCACCGAGGAACAGAAATTCCCAGCCGTACCGTTCTTTTTCCCGCTCAATCATCCGGCGGATCTTCTCATAGCTAAACCGTTTGCTGGCGTTTTCCAGTCCGTCGGTGGTGATGACAAAGATGACCTTTTCGGCACGCTCGTCCTCCGGCAGATGGCGCTGGATATTCACCATCTTTTCCACGCCGTAACCGATGGCATCCAGCAGCGCCGTACAGCCCCGGACGTAGTAGTCCTTTTCGGTCAGCGGTGTAACAGCCTTCAGCGGAAAACGGTCGTGCAGCAGCTGCACCTCGTGGTCAAACAGGATGGTGGTCACGTTGGCTTCGCCTTCCTGCTCCTTCTGCCGGGTCAGCATGGCGTTGAACCCGCCGATGGTGTCCGGTTCCAGCCCACCCATGGAGCCGCTGCGGTCGAGGATAAAAACAAGCTCTGTAAGATTCTTCTTCATAACAAATGCCCTCCGTTTTTGTGGTGTTCTGTCTTTCTGACAAGAGGATACCACAAACCGGAGGGCAAAAGGTCAACGGACAGGCGACAAATCACGCACCCAGCTGTTCCTGATCGTATTCAAACAAAAGGGTGTTGACCTGATTGATGTTATAAATTTTGTGTTCCAGACAGTACCGCACGATCCAGTCCCGCTTGGAGCCATCGGAGAAGGCATAGCCTGCGCTTTTGAGCAGGTCGATGGTCTCATCCTCCGACAGATGCAGCCCCACGGCAAAGGCAAGCACGGTCTTCTTTTTGGGGTTGTAGTCCCGGTTGCACTGAATTTTGGAGAAATGCTGCCGGGAGATGTTGGACTGCTTGTACACGGTGGAGTCTTTCAGCCCCCGCTCGTCAATGAGCCGCAGCAGCCGGGTGGTGAAGCTCTCGCCAAGGTTGTCCATCAGGCTTTCCAGACTGCGGGCTGTCCTGGGTGCCGCGGCGGGTGCCGGAACTGCACCTAGCATCGGCACGGCGGCATCTTCTTCCAGAAGCCTCCGCCGCTCTGACAATTCCCTGCGCCGACGGTCAAACTGGTAGCTTTCATCGTTCTGCGCTACATAGTGGTCGTCGATGTACTCCTCCACCGAGGCGAACAGCTTGCGGCTCACCGCCAGCGAGTGCCGGTCGTAGAGCACCAGATACACGGTCAGGTCGTGCTCCATAACGTACTGCGTGATGGTGTCCACTGCAATGCGGAAGGCTTGTTCCTTGGGGTAGCCGTAGTTTCCGCTGGACAGCAGCGGAAAGGCCACGCTCTCGCAGTGGTACTCTGCTGCTAATTCCAGTGCAGAATGGTACGCACCAGCCAGTTGTTCCGCTTCGCCAAAGCCGCCGCCCTGCCACGCCGGACAGACCGCATGGAAGATATACTTTGCAGGCAGCCCGAATGCCGGGGTACACACTGCCCTACCCGGCTCGCAGTACCCGATGGCTTCACAGGCGGCGGTCAGCTCCTGCTCCCCTGCCGCCTGATAGATGGCACGGCTGGTGCCGCTGCCCTGCAAAAGGTTCCGGTTGGCGGGGTTGACGATGGCATCCGCTGTTACCTTGGTGATGTCGTTGCGGATCATCAAAAAAGGCATGGTAGTTTCTCCCTCATGTGGTTATCTTCATCCTATCACATCCTGCAGAGTGGTGCAAGGGCTGCGCTTATTTTGCTGTTCACACAGCTCTGGCAGAGAGCAGGCCGTAAAAGACCGGAGTGCCGCATCAAAGATAGCGTTTTACCCCCATGCAGGAAGGTCCATCGTGAGCCTTTCCAACTCCTGTGCAAGAACCATCAGCCTTTCCCTCAGATGGTAGTTATGTGGAGCATCTACATGGGCAATAAAATGGTTGGGGCAATCAAGAAAAATGCCGTCCACGATCTCTCTGTATGCCCTCAGCTTCCCATGGCAATGAGCACCAGCACGACCACCACCGCAATGGCGATGAGGCAGCCGCAGCCGCTGCCATCTCCCCCGCCACCGCCGCCGGACGAGCCGCCGAAGTTGCGGTTGAAAGCCGTCATGTATTGGGCATAGCCCGTATCGCCTTTGCCAAAGTAGCCGTAATCACCGTTTGCCATGGTGTTTTCCTCCGTCCGAAGTGTGTTTTGCTTCTTCTGAGGTCATTTTACCGAAAGAGCTGTCCCATAAACATCTCTTTCGGCATTTCTCATCATCTCATTCTTTCCGGATTCCCAGATATGCATCAATGTCCATGATACCTTCCCCACTGACCTCCACCAAATCCTCAAAGGGCACCACGGTGTCTCCCACCTGCAGGGTGCGGAACACCGGGTCGATGCGGTCTGCTTTTCCTGTCAGGGTGAGGTAGTTGCCCACTGCCGGAACCTCCGGGTGGGCGGTGTCCTCCTTGAAATACCGCACCGTAATGGTCATGCCCTTGGTGACCTGCATCAGCTTATCGGAGAGAGCCGACATTTCTTCCTCGGTCAGAATGCGCTTGGTCACCCGCTCCGTGCGCTGCTTTTCTGCGGCAAGCTGCTCGTCATAGCCCCGCAGCGGAGAGAAGG
>ERZ833963.3948-NODE-3948-length-10672-cov-3.327023_pt1 | contig 10672 bp, 7 predicted proteins | sample MGYA00519693_ERZ833963 | MGnify/ENA primary metagenome ERZ833963 (study PRJEB31850, sample SAMEA3708748) | human gut metagenome | biome: human gut; feature: human-associated habitat; material: faeces | place: China | collected 2014 ... | reverse complement strand
GCTGCACTTGCCGTGTTTGACGTAAACTCGGTCAAAATCACAATAAATGCTGCAACAATTAATGCCATCACATAGTAGTGGCCACCTTCAATAATGAAGACAATACCATCCGCCATGATTTTGCTTGCACCAGAATGGGTAAGCACAGAACTTAAGGTTAAGCCGCCACCAAAGAGGAACAACACTCCCCATTCTGTATTGTCTTGTACTTCTTTCCAGCTTGCGATACCTGTTACACAAATGACGATTGCAGCCGATAGGGCAACCATACTATCAAAACTGCCAATGGGTTTTGGTAAACCTAATAATTGAGAAAGAATAGGGTTGATGTATCCACCAAAAATCCAAAGAATTGCCACGGTCACAAAAATAGTTAAGGTTAAAATACGTTTTTTCGTCATGTGAATTTTGGCAAATTCCGCATCAAAACGAAGGCCAAGTTTTGGTTTAAAAACAAGATATAACCAACCAATAATTACAGGGAATAAAATTAGCATGACTGGAGTGCCATACATTAACCAGTCTGCAAAACCTAAATGAAGTTGAGATGCGGCAATAGCATTAGGAGGGCTACCTACAAGGGTTCCCATACCACCGATGGTAGCACTATAAGCAATGCCTAATAATACGAATACATAAGTATTGTGATCTTTATTACGGTCTAACTGACTTAAAATAGTCATTGAAAGTGGAATCATCATTGCAGCAGTTGCGGTATTACTCATCCACATGGACAAAAATGCTGTTGCGACGAATAAATAGAGTACAGCAACAGATAACCGCCCCCGCGCTAACTGCATGATTTTATTAGCGATCATTTGGTCGATCTTTTGCACATTTAATGCTGTTGCAAGTGCAAAACCACCGAAGAATAAAAAGATAGTTGGATCTGCAAAGGCTACGAGTGCTTCGCGACTATCAGCTAATCCTAATAGAACAGATAGAATTGGAACGAATAATGCAGTGATGGTTACACTAACTGCTTCGGTGAGCCATAGAATGGCCACAAATGCGAGTAAAGATAATCCTTTATTCGCAGCAGGGGCAAAAGGAAGTGTATTGAGTAGAATAAAAAAGAGAGCTACATCAGAAAGGAATATAATAGTTTGTTTATTCCATGCTTTTCGCTGAGAGTTTGTGACAGATATTACTTGCATATTTTTTCCTATATTTTTAAGGCCGGCGATTTTAGCATAACAGGCCTCAGTCAGGAAATAATGCATACTAAAAATTGATTATAATAAAAGAAAGGAGTATAGACAATGACAAGCATGGAACTAGAAGCTTACAAGGCCGAGTTAGCACGGGAAATACTGACGACGAATAGTCGTAACGTGCTAGACGAGGTGAAACGCCTGCTCGACAAGTTAAAGAAAAAAGCACCAAAGCAGGAAGAAGATACGATCAGCAAGGAAGAAATTCTGGCGGGGATAGATGCTGGCCTAAAAGACGTAAAAGCTAAAAGAACAAGACCTGCAACAGAATTACTTCGAGAATTATACGATGAACTATAACATAGAAACTTCGGAATCTTTTGACAAGGAAGCCAAAAGACTATTAAAACACTATGCTTCATTTGCCGGGGATTATAATAAATTACTCGAAGAGTTAAGCCAAAACCCACAACTAGGAACAGATCTCGGCGGTGGTCTTCGCAAAATTCGCATGAAGATTACTTCCAAAGGAAAAGGCAAAAGTGGCGGCGCACGGGTAATCTCGTTCACGGTTATCCTGTCCGCGCAAGACGCCACGCTCAATCTTCTTTATATTTACGACAAATCCGAACGCACCTCCATCAGCAAGAAAGAAATCGAGGAGTTACTCCAGAAAAACGGGTTAAAGTGATCTATTACCGGGACCTTCTCTTTTATATTTTCAGCCTGCCACGCTTTTTTACTCAAAAAACACATTTCATAATACACTGAATTCCAATATTTACACGAGCAAAATTTAGAGTGTATTCATTTTTTTATAAAAAAAATCACTTTTTGTCTCCATCCAAACCTTAACGAGCGTGTTTCTTATATGAAAATAGGAAATAAAAATGAAGAGACAAATTGAAGAAACGATAAAACAGGCCCTTCGAATCGGGCAGTACCTCACGGGAAAGAACAAGAGTGAGGAAAATACGGGAAACTCGCCTCGAGAGGAAGACGAGAAAATCGTACGGGAAGTTTTATCCAAACAAAACATAGAAAACAAGCTAGAACAATATAACCGTTTAAATTCCGACATTGAAGGAAGCTGGAAAAAATGGCAAGCAACCCGAAACCGTCATACACGGATCATTCGTTATCGGGTTATAGGTATAGCTGCCACGATAGCCTTATTGCTCGCCATCGGCTCTTACTGGTTCTATCCCGAAAATACCTCCCCTATTCCTGTTCACACGGCTCAAATTCAGGCTGGAAGTTTCAGGGCAACTTTATACACCGGGGACAATAAGGTGATCGAAATCAAGGAAAATATGCAAGCCGTGTTAACTCAGGATTCATCCGTTGTCGTAGCTCATAACGAATTAAAACATTCCGCAGTTACCGGAGCCTCGACAATAAACACCCTGGTGGTTCCCAAGGGTGGAGAATTCTCTCTCGTACTGGCCGATGGCACGAAAATCTGGTTAAATGCTGACTCCCGTCTAAAATATCCGACCTCTTTCTCCGGTGACAAACGAGAAGTTGAACTGGAAGGAGAGGCTTATTTTGAGGTACAACACGACGATCAAACACCTTTCTTCGTGAAAACATCCCAGTCAACCATCCGGGTTTACGGGACAACCTTCAACGTGAAAGCTTACTCGGACGACTCGTTCCAAAAGACAACGCTCGAAAGCGGTTCTATCGGTTTATTTGTTGATGACAAAGAATACCGGTTAACCCCAAACGAACAAGCAATATTAAACCCCTCGAAGGACGTGAAAATTTTAAAAGTAGATGCCCGCCAACAAAGCGTGTGGCGTCACGGACGTTTTCTCTTTGCCAACGAGAGACTGGAAGACATTATGGCTCAACTGGGACGTTGGTATGACGTGAATATTTTCTTTGTCGGAACCCGAGCAAGAGAATTACATTTTAGCGGGGAAATTGACCGATACGAAAAGATTGACAAAGTATTACGCATGATTGAATTAACGACAAATATATCATTCTCGATCAACGGGAAAACAATCACGATCACACCGGAATAAAATTCTAAAACAATAAAATAGCCGGAGAAGACTTCGACCCCTACTCCGGCGGAACTCAAACGAAGTTGAATTACTAAATGACAAAGTTATGAAAAAAAACAGAAACACTTGTCACTTAACAGGAAAAGTGTTGTCAAAAGGTTACAGAATCATGAAACTAACATTTATCATGATCATGGGATTCACCCTCGCATCATTTGCAGAGGGAAGAGCCCAAACAGAAAGGATTAATTTCAAAGTTGACCGGATTCCGGCAGAAATGGTAATCCAACAATTAAAAGAACTCACCCATTATCGGTTTCTTTACAATCACGAAGAAATCAGACAATTACCGGCGAAACAAATTGAAGTGAAAAATGCCACGATCGAAGAAGTTCTTCAAATCTTTTTATCCGGTTCTAAATTGGCTTACACGATTGAAGACGATGTGATCATCATCTCTCCGAAATTAAAAAGCCAAACAGCGCAACAAGTGAAAGCAATTCGAATCACGGGTAAAGTGCGGGACGAGCAAAAACAAGGCTTACCCGGAGTGACCATTCAGGTAAAAGGTACAGAATTCGGTGCTGCCACTGACGTGAATGGCACATACACACTCTCTATCCCGAACAATATCGGTCAAAACTTTACACTTGTATTCTCGTTCGTCGGGATGCAGACACAAGAAATTACTTACACGGGTAAAGATACCATCGACGTGGTTTTACGGGAAAATGTGAAAGCAGTTGACGAGGTGGTTGTCGTGGGATATGGAACCACCAAACAGAAAGACTTCACGGGATCTGTTTCATCCGTAAAAACAAGAGAAATCAGGGATGTACCGTTCATCAGCGTGGACGACGCGTTGGCCGGAAAAGCATCAGGTGTTTCCGTGGTAAAGGCAGACGGTTCCCCCGGTGGTGCAGTTCGTATCCGTATTCGCGGTGGTGCATCGTTGTTGGGAACGAATGACCCGCTATACGTGATTGACGGGATTCCAACCGTGGTTTCAGACAATTACATCAACGGACAATCGGATATTACCAACCCGTTGGAGGCTGCCAACTACGGGGATGACTTCAACAATAGCGTGGAAGGAGCCTTCTCTCGCGGTTTGAATAATCTATCGGGTTTGAATATAGCGGATATCGAAAGCATCGACATCTTAAAAGATGCATCAGCAACGGCTATTTACGGATCGAAAGCCGCCAATGGAGTCGTGATCATCACCACCAAAAAAGGACGAAAAGACACGAAACCTCAATTAAATCTAAATTACTATATTGGCTTTACGAACCCGATCAAAGAAAAAGTCTTGAATGCAGAGCAATATAAATCAGCACTGAAGGACGCGGCCCAAAGATTCCTTACGGCACGAGAAGATGCAGGTAAACCGATGACGGGTAGCCAGGTTGAGCAAGCGCAACGCATCATAAACGATCCGGCTTTCTTTGGAAATGCAGACACGGATTGGCTTGATTTGGTTTTACGTACAGGAACTTCTCAGAACGTAGACGTTTCAGTTGCCGGAGGTGGAGCCAATTCAAGGTACTATACCTCTCTCTCGTATACCGGACAAGACGGAACTTTGATCGGAACCGACTTCATGAGAATCTCCGGAAAAATCAGTTTGGATACCGATGTTTCGAATTACTTCAGATTATATACCAATTTAAATTTCGGGTACACGAAAAACAATATCACTAACGGTATATACGGTCAAGCACTTACCGCACCTCCAACTTTCTCCCCGTATAATGAAGACGGAACTTATGCCGCCCTCGGCGACTTGAACAATGACTACCGGGGATATCAAAACCCATTGGCCGTAGCAGCCGGAACAAACCGGGCAAAAACGTATTCTTTCATGGGTTCCGTGGCCGGAGAAGTCACCTTTTTGAAAGATTTCAAATTCAAGAGTACCGTTTCAATCAATTATAATAATTATAACCAGTTAAATTACGTTCCGAGTTTTGTTGAAGTCGGAGGATTCTATGGACGGGAGGATTCTCAAGGAGGAATGGGTACACAGGCACAATCAACTGTAATTGACGTTTTCTTCGAGAACACGTTAACCTACGACAAAGAGTTCAACGAAAACCACAGATTGAACGTGCTGGCGGGAACTTCATGGGAAGATCACCGGAAAGACTACTTCTCGGCAAGTGGACGCGGTTATCCGGACGATGATTACCTGAACAATTTAAGTTCCGCCTCCATCGCGGCTAATGTAAAAGGTTCTAATCCGGAAAGTCGGACTTCATTACTGTCATTCTATGTTAGAGCTAACTACGTGTGGAAAGATCGTTATCTATTCACCTTCACGGGACGTGCCGATGCCTCTTCAAAATTTGCACCGGACAATCAATACGGGTTCTTCCCTTCCGGGGCTATCGCTTGGAGAATTTCTGAAGAGAACTTCTTGAACATGGTCGAATGGATTGACGAAATCAAAGTTCGAGCCAGTATGGGAAAAACCGGAACACAAAGTATTGGAGACCATATGTGGCGCACACTTTACAGCCCGGTATCCTACGGAGACAAGAATGCGTTGATTCCTACCCAACTCGGAAACGACAAAATCAAATGGGAATCTACCGTACAAAAAGACCTTGGTTTAGATTTTTCTTTCATGCGCGGGCGTTTAGGAGGTACTTTCGGATATTACCACAAGGTTACTGACGGAACTTTACTTAACATGACTCCGGCTCCGAGTAGTTCTTATTCAACCGTCGTTTTCAATATTGCCAAAATACGAAATCAAGGATTAGAGTTCGACATACATGGTGACTTTATTCGTAAAAAAGATTTCCGCTGGACAGGAAGTTTAAATATTTCTCGCAATGTATCGAAAGTTTTGGATATAAACGGTGGTCCGTTCTCCGACCCGAATGATCGCGATGCATTAAACCTAGGTACAAGTGTCGTAAAAGAGGGAGAACCTCTAGGATTACTTTACGGAAGAGTTGCAACAGGAATCATAAAGACTCAAGAACAATTAGAAGCTGCCAAAGAAGCCTTCCCCCGTTGGTCTTCTTCCAGTCCATATTTAAACTTAGGAGATATCGCCTATGTATATGAAGATAATAGCTGGAAACAAGATGTCATTGGTCATGCAACTCCAGATTTCTTTGGAGGTTACACGAATACCATCACTTGGAAACGTCTCACATTAACAGCCTTATTCACATTCTCTTATGGAAATGACCTTATCTATCAGAAAGACGTCAGTGATTCCGGAATGTCAAGTTTGGCTAATCGAGGAACACGCGTATTGAATCATTATAGTGAAGACAATACCTCGTCTAATCGTCCAAGAAGTATGTGGGGAACAACTTATATGCTAAGTAGTCTTAACGTATATGATGCTTCTTATTTCAAATTAAAGACTTTATCATTAAGCTATAATCTACCGGAAAGCATTTGTCGGAAAGTTCGGATTAAATCTGCATCTGTGTATGGAACAGCAACTAATGTATTCACCATTACCTCTTACCCCGGACCCGACCCGGAAGTCAGTGACGATCCGACTAGTGTTATCGGTGGAGGACGGGATGTCAGTACCTATCCCACGGTGAAATCATACACCTTTGGAATAAGAATTAATTTCTAATCCTAAAAATAAAATCATGAAACAAGTCATTATTTATATATTGTCCTTTTTGGGTATTCTTTCACAAATGAGTTGTGATGACCAACTGAATGCCTTACCCACTCAATCAAAAGTAGAGGGAAATGTAATCGTGGATCAAAAAAGCGCAGAGGTTGCATTAAACGGGGTATATTACTGCTTCGCTGAAGGTGGGGACGACCGAGGTACACCTAGTACACAATGGGGCTATTCCCAAGAAATTGTTCCTGCTTATCTTTCCGGTTATATCACGCGAACCTACGGAGGGTCTCTAGATGAAAATGCAGAAGTTCAAGCAACGGACGGTTCTGCTGAAGGCATTTGGAGTTATAGTTACAAATTAATCAATGCAGCCAATGGGGTTATCAAGCAAATGAACCCCCTTCCTACTTCTATGTTTGAGGGAGAACGGAAAGCAGAAATCATCGCAGAAGCCAAAATCATGCGTGCTTACGGACATTACCACTTACTCCGGTATTTCACTCAATTCTACGATACGAAAAGCGAGTATGGGGCTTTATTACGTGATGAATTTGTCACGACCACGAACATTGCACAATCAAGAGATAACGTGGCAAACACGTATAAACTGATTTTGGAAGATTTAGAAGAAGGCATCAAAAATGCCCCGTTGGAAAATAAGAATATTTACAGCAACCGCTGGATCGCCAAAGCCTTAAAAGCAAGAGTTCTGATCTTACGGGGAAATACCGAGGATTATGAAGAAGTGATCACGCTCACAAGCGACATCATCGAAAATGGTCCTTACGAACTTGAAGAACACGTGCGGGATATTTTCCAAACAAAAGGATTGACGAGTAAAGAAGTCATGTTAGGTATTCAACCTCTTCCGAATCAGGTTACCCGATATGACACCTATATATATAATAATTCGGCTCAATACAAAGCAACTCCCATGTTCAAAAATTTATTGAAAGATGATCCCAGGGAAGAATGGATGCTTGGGTTACTGAGTCCCGAGGATACCATTTATGCCATAACAAAATACGTCGGTGAGAAAATCGAAGAATGTTATGCTATTCGACTAACTGAAATGTACCTGTTAAAAGCAGAGGCTACGGTTCGTGCCGGAAAAGACCTGGGTGACGCCAAGGAACCTTTGAAAACCGTCATGGGACACGCCGGGATCACGGACTTTACAAAAATTGATGCTATCACAAACCGGGATGAATTGCTTTATGAAATCTACAAAGAGACGGTGAAAAACCTCATGTTTGAAGATGGAATCGAATGGAGCATGCTACTTCGTTTCCCCATGGAAGTCATCCTAAAAGTAAAACCGGCCATCCGGGAGAAAAATTATATCATTCTCCCGATCCCAGCTGCCGAGTTCGAAAAAAATCCCACGATTGGGGATCAGAATCCGGGATATAGTAAAATCTAAAAATTCGCCATATGTTAAAGAAATCACTGTTTTTTATTGTCGTGCTCTTACTAAGCACGACAATACTCCACGCACAAAATAATAAATTCACGCTACGCGGAGAAATAAAAGGAATGACCTCCGGCCATCTCCTATTTGGTTATACAGACAATAACGAACAGTACGTACAAAAGAATGTTCCGGTAAAAAATGGAAAGTTCCAACTGGAAGGAACGATTTCCGAACCGACAAATATGTCATTAAGATTGGATTCAACCGTTCGCTACATGGATGACCCGAATCTCACAGACTTCTGGATCGAGGCCTCCGATATGCAATTGGAAATTGTCGTTGGAAAATTCAAAGAGTTCAAGCTTTCCGGTTCGAAAACAAACGAGGAAGAACAAGAACTAAATCGTCAGCAAGCACCAATCCGGGAAGAGATGCGACCACTTACAGAAGCTTATAAAGCAGAAAAAGACCATGAAAAGGCCGCAGCCATTCGAGACCAATTTGAACCTTATAACGAGCGTATGGACGTGATCACAGATGAGTTTATCAAAACCCATCCCGACTCTTATCTATCCCCTTACCTCATGCGTTTCCGGTTGATGTCGTTACCTGTCGGTCAAGTTGAAAACGCTTACAATCATTGGACAGAACGAGTGAAAAACAGCCGCTCCGGTAAAGAGATCGCAGAAGAGATAAAAAAACTAAAACAAGGTTCTCCCGGAAGTCCCGCAACCATGTTTAACCGGAAAGACATTAACGACAAAATGCTCAATCTTGAAGAGCTAAAAGGCAAAAAATACATTCTCTTAGATTTCTGGGCAAGCTGGTGTATCCCGTGTCGCAAGGGGAATCCGCATCTCAAAGAGCTATACAAGAAATATGCCCCCGAAGGATTCGAGATTGTGTGTATCGCATCTGACGACACGAAACCACAGGCTTGGCGAAAAGCAGTCGAGGAAGATGGAATCGGGAACTTCCGTCACGTGTTAAGCGGTATAAAACGTACAGCCGAAGGATATGACAAAAGCGAAGATATTGGAGAATGGTACGGTATTCACACGCTACCCACGAAAATTCTAATTGATAAAAACGGAATCATCATCGGTCGTTACGGCGGAGGTGGTGAGCCACAAGAAAACTTAGATCAAAAACTAATTGAAATATTTGGAAAATGAACAAAATGACATTTATCGGATGGATCGGGTTAACCGCATTAGCCTGTCAATCCAACACGGAAGGTTACCAAATCAAAGGTAACATTGAAGGTGCCGGAAACGGGATCGCAATCATGACACTCCCCGTCGGAAGAGAAGAACCCACTGCCGGAGACACGGTAAAAATGAAAAACGGTGTCTTTACTTTCACGGGAAAATTAGAAGCCCCCTCTTGGGTCAGCATCCAAGTTTGTCCGGACAAGGAAAAACCGGCATCTTGTGGTTTTATCGGAGAAAACAACACAATCACTCTCGCTGGAAAATGGGCTGATGTTCTCGACCAATACGGGTATCGGAGTATTCCGAATGTTAATGTGACAGGTTCATTAAACGAAAAAATATACCAGGAAATCAGTAACGTTCGGGAAAAATTGATGCAAGAACCCCGCTTTAAGGAATACGCAGAAGTACAAACTAAATTGAATGAACTCCATAATGGTGAGGATAAAGAAGCCTTCTACAAGTATCAAGCAGAAACCGAGGCAATAACCGAAGAATTCAGCAATGAGGTTCGGAAGCAACAAAAAGAATTGATCCTGAAAAATGACACGATAGAAGCAGTAGCATACTATTTAAATTTCCTTCAGAACGACATGGAGTTAGCTGAATTGGAACAAGTATTCAAGGCCTTATCTCCTAAAGTACAAAACAGTTCATTCGCTAAAGATGTTAGAGAGGAAATTGCAGCAAGAATTCGTGTACAACCGGGTATGCCGGCCCCGGACTTCACGTTGGAAACACCCGACGGGACAAAATTATCCCTATCCGATTTGCGAGGCAAATACGTGATTCTGGATTTCTGGGCCTCTTGGTGTCGTCCTTGCAGAGCCTCTTTCCCTGAAATGAAGAAACTCTACGCCGAATACCATAAAAAAGGGGTTGAAATACTCGGAGTCACGAATGATAGCCGGAAAAACGACTGGTTGAAAGCACTGGAAGAAGATCAACTTCCCTGGCTGCAAGTCATAGATGAATTCCCTATCCCCCATACCCCGGCGAAAGTGGCCACTCTCTATGCTATCCCCTATCTCCCCACGTTGATGCTGATCGACCCGGACGGAAAAATCGTGGGAAAAGCGAAAGACAAGCACGAGCTGAAAACGTGGCTGGACGAACGGTTGGCGAAAAAGAAATAAAAAATCTTTACTTTCTGTTGATTATTTAAAATCAGAAAAGTAAATAGTTCTATATTATTCATTTATTGGGGCTGTCCCAAAAGTCATTTTTTAACTCCCTCCCCCCTTCGGGGTACTCCCTCTATAAAC
>ERZ833963.3947-NODE-3947-length-10672-cov-3.579071_pt1 | contig 10672 bp, 8 predicted proteins | sample MGYA00519693_ERZ833963 | MGnify/ENA primary metagenome ERZ833963 (study PRJEB31850, sample SAMEA3708748) | human gut metagenome | biome: human gut; feature: human-associated habitat; material: faeces | place: China | collected 2014 ... | reverse complement strand
ATTAAAAATTTATTAGAAAGAAATAATAAAAGACTCAAAGAAGATTTTTTATCTGAAAATTGTGGCGATGAATATTATTATGGAACACATAAAAATTTTCTTTTACATATTGATGGAACACAAATGTTACCTTACATGAAAATTGATGTTCAAGATTTAGGTGTGGATATAATGACATTCTCTGGAGCAAAAATCGGTTGTCCTAGCGGGATTGGTTTCATGTATGTTAATGGTAATTTACAAAACGATAGATTTACAAGACTAGAACAAATCATTGGTGGCGCACAAGAAAATGGTTTAAGAGGTGGTACAGAAAACGTACCTTACATTCTTGGATTAGGTAAAGCCATGCAATTATTAGATACCGATACAAGTCATTTAGAAAGCCTTAGAGACTATTTTATCAATAAACTATTAACTTTACCTAACACAAAATTAGTAGGCTCTAAAATCAACAGATTACCAAATAACGTAAATATTTGCTTTGGTAATATTGATGCATCTGCTCTGCTTTCATATTTGAACTTAAATGGCATTTATGCTTCAAGTGGTAGTGCTTGTAATAGCAATTCGTTAGAACCAAGTCATGTATTAAAAGAAATTGGTTTAAGTGATATTGAAGCAAATTCATGTGTGCGTTTCACATTATCAAACGAAACTACTGTAGAAGAATTAGAGGAAACGTTTAGCGTGATTGAAAGATTTGTTACTAGACAAAACAAATATCTAGGTAAAGGAGAATAATTTATTTAGTGTCATCATTAAAAGACGGTGTATATATTTTAAGCATTGATGCTAAAGATATATATTTGTCTAACTCTTATAAGAAAGACTACGTGGGGTATAACCCTAGAAACAATGTAGGTTTGATGAACACTGATAAATTTCTTAATAAACTTGATTACTCTTTAGATTTGATTAAACTTATTGAAATCTATAAATCAGTTTATAGAAACAATAGATTTACATTTGAAGAAAATAATAAATCATTTTCACAAAGAGTTATCAATGTAACTTTTAAGTATTCAGTAAAGGAATATAATCGTTTCTTTGGAAATGTATGGGTAAAATTGGGATTTGATTACAATGATATTAAAGATAAAATGGTTGATCATGTTTATATGATTAATGGTAAAGTCATTGCAATTGATACTAATGAGGGAGTCGAATCCCCTATTCCTAAAGAATCATTAGGAAATTGTTTTTACTATGATAAGACAACACATAGATATTCAGTTTACGAATACAAAATCAAAACAATTAGAACAACAAGAGAATTAAGAAAAGATTTATACCATAAAGGATTTTATTGTGATGGAATTAAATTCATTAGATTTAAACGTTCTTCAGGAGCAGCCCGTGTCGGAAAATGCTTATTCATTGATGAAAAACTTTACTCAAAAATTCATAAATGGGAATTGTGTAAGTTAAAAATCAATGAAGGAGATGAACTTGATTTAGCTGCTTTTGAAGCTTATATTTCACTCACATCATCATCAATTATAGATACCCTATATATTGATCCTAAATCTATTTTGGTCGTTAATGATTACGAAAGTACCTTTAAAGAAGATGCTCTAGTTACTAGAATTGTTGACGGAGAATTACATACAAATGATGAAATCGTTGAATTATCAAACAGTATTTGGGATGGTCAATCACTGATGGATATTTCTTTATTTGGTGACTATCAAGATAAAGGAATGTTGTTGTTAAGAAATCAATTCTTTAAATCATGTTGTTTTAATTGTAATATACAAAAATGGTTTAAAGATAATGGTATTGAAAGGCTTGAACAATTAAATGGACAAACAATAGCTGATGATATTAGTCAGATCAAATTAATTACAACACCTAGTTCAATCAAATATTTGAAATTTGGAGAATTAGAACAATGGTTAACTAGTATCACCCCTATTTTTGGTGTTGTTAAATATGAGAAAAAGACTCATTATCTCGATGGCAATTTAGTTAGATGTCATTATCAACTAATTAATTCGTTACAAATGGCGAAAAAAGAAGTAAAAAAACTAATTGAACCTTCATTTAATTATTTAGAAATGATAAAAAATGACCCAGTGGTTTTAAGGCATTACATAAAATATACTGGTAATACAGATATGGAACTTTCCGATCCATTAACATATAAGAGTGATATTACATATAAATTATTGGGTTTGAATGATAAATTTACTCAAACAAAAATGTATGACTTATTTAAAAAAGACATTATTACTTCTTATAAAAAGAATTTAAGAGAAGGACATTTATTCTTGAATGGTAATTACTCAACTATTTGTGGAAATCCTGTTGAAATGTTATATCAAGCTATTGGAAAATTTGATGGTACTTCTCAAATCGGAATTGGTAAAGTTCATACTACTAGGTTTAAGTACAATAAAACAATTTTAGGTAGTCGTTCACCACATATTTGTCAATGTAACATTTGGTTACCTTTAAATTCATCAAATGAAATGATTGATAAATACATGAACCCTACTAATGAAATTATTTACATTAATAGTATTGGAGAATCAGTATTAGATAGACTGTCAGGTGCAGATTAACCATAATAGGTCTGCCTTGAGTAGTAATACTCATGTTAAAAGATTTGTGAACCTAGAAATCTAGGGTGTTTATTAAAAAATAAGCTAACGAAGAACAACTTATTAAGTAAATATCGTGCCAAGCATAAGAGGAAACTTTTATGAAGGTGTAGAGACTAATGGAAATAACCTTAAATGGTTAGACCATGTACATTCAAGGTGCAATCCCTTGTTTGGAAGTGCAAGTCAATCCGACCATTAAGTTGAGGATTAAAGAGATAGTCCACTCCCTCCCTACTTTATATGGGATAAATTCAAAATATCAGGTGACTGAGGGTATGGTGGTTTGACAGTGATACTTGTATGATTACTGATAATTCGATACTAATCAAAGCTGGTAGAAAAAATATTAATAATTTTAAAGTTTCAATAAATAAAGTTGAAGCAAAGAAAATAAAAAGATTTTATACTGCTGAACAAAAAGCAGATTTAGATATTAAGACTTCAAATAATCAAATAGGTGTAATTATTAATTTATCACAAGAACTTAATTCAAAAGTATGGGATAAGTTGAATAATGGTGCAAAATTAGAAGATATTCAAGACATTTATAAAGATGTATGTCAATTAAACGTTATGTCAAACATTGAAATTGATTCTGCAAAGAAAGAATTTGATGTTGTTATGAATCAAGAAATTGAAAATATTCGCAATAAATATCGAACAAAAGACAAAGATGGTAAGACAATTAAACCTTATTTCTTTGGAATTATTGCAAAAGAGAAAGGATATTTCAACGATGACAAGTTTAACTACAAAAAAATGAATACTTCAATGGATTATTTAGAAGAATTGATAGACAGTAAGAGATTTAGTAGAAAAACTCCTAAAGAATTCATTAAATTTTATGAATTATTGAATACCGAAAATTATGATAATAACAAAGTTAATAGACAACAAGCTCAAAGAATTATGAGTGAAATCAAAAAATTTGAAGGAAAGATGAAATATTTATTTTCAACCACACTTTTTGATCCAAGTTGTCAAATGATTTATTATCAAAATCAAAGAAATGCTCTTATGGAGTATATTGGAAGATTAAATATCAATGATAGTACAATTATTTATTTATTAAAGTCATTAGATAATAGTGAAAATCAGAAATATTATCAAACAATTTTTAAAGCGTTCTTTGGTTATCCTAATGAAAGATTTTATGAGCTAATAAAATCAAGTAATGAAAAAATGCTTGAATTGGCACAATCAGAAGATGGGATTTTGGAAATTTTCGGCTACAGATATTCAAAAATTTACAAAAATTAGCCAAAAATCCAACAAAAATTTTTTTCAGCATGGTGTAACTGCCCTATTATTCGGTCGTTACCAAAAGCGGAGATAAATCTGTATATGGAGAGGGTACTATTTTTTGCTTAATTAGAAGGAAAACAAGGAAAAAATATGTACGAAAAATTAGAAAATTTAAGAAAATTACCTGAAGAAAAGAAATTTGAATACATTTGGCGCATCGGTAATGATATTGACAATGGGATTTTGCCACATTGGAGAAATATATCAGAAACGATCAATAAAGAATTAGGCGTTCCAGAAGAAGAATATCTATCTGAATCAGCCTATCGCAAAATGTATCAAAGTGCGAAGAAATTTTATGATGAAGGTGTTTTTAATCTTGAGACAAATTCAGAAGAATTGACTCAACTCAAAGAAGCAATTACTGAAAATAAGAAAACACTTGCCAAAATTCGTACAGAAAACCTAGAAATAAATAAGGTGTATAGAGAGATGGGAAGAAGTGAGTTGTTGGCTGATAGAGTTATTGAAGCCGCACAATTGTTAGCCAAAGAACAACCATTCATTTCCCCTTCTCCTTTAAATATTATTCACGATAATAAAAAAACAGCCTGTTTATGTTTTGGAGACACTCATTATGGTGTCGAATTTACTGTAAAGGGATTATATGGTGAAGTAATTAATAGTTACAGTCCTGAAATTTTTGAGGATCGTATGTGGAAATTACTCGAAAAAATTAAAGAAATCATCGTAAAAGAACAATTAACAACTTTAAATGTCTATAGTTTAGGCGATGAATTAGACGGTATTTTAAGAATGGGTCAGTTAATGAAATTAAGATACGGGATTGTAGAAAGCACAATCAAATATTCTGAATTTATTTGTCTATGGCTCAATGAATTAAGTAAATATGTAAATATTAGATACCAAATGACAACTGGAAATCATACTCAATTAAGAATGTTAAATGGTAAAAAAGGAACATTTGAAGATGAGAATATGTCGATCATTATTAAATGGTTTATTAAAGAAAGAATGAAAGATAATCCAAATTTTGAATTAATTGATAATGAGACAAATATGATTTTCGATGAAGTTAGTGGTTATAACCTTTTAGGTATTCATGGAGAAGTTAAAAATATGGAAAGTGCTTTAAAAGATTTTACACAAATTTATAATATTAAGATCAATTACTTAATTGCTGGTCATATGCATCATCAAAAAGAACAAGAAGTTGGTAAAAACACAAAAGTAATTAATATTGGCAGCATTATTGGACTTGATAATTATTCATTAAGTCTTGGGAAAAGTGCAAATGCAAGTGCTACTGTGTTGATTTTTGAAGAAAATCAGGGAAAATCTATAGAATATTCTATTAATTTGAACTAATAATAAAAGAATTTAAGGAGTTAAAAAATAATTGAATAAAGAAGAATTAGTTACCGTTATTTGGAGTAAATTAGACGGTATTACAAAAGATGAAGTAAGAACATTTTTAACAGCGATGTTAGATAGTATTGGACATTGTTTAGCAAATGGAAATAATATTAAATTAAAAGATTTTGGGAAATTTGAAATCTCTGAAAGAAAAGCACACATGGTTATTCATCCAAAAACTAAAGAAAGATGTCCTGTTCCTAAGACAATATCAGTGAAATTTAAGCCATCTGGATGGATTAAGGAGTCATTAAATGAAAACCGTAAGTAGTGTAGTTTTTGATTTAAGATTACCTGAAACAGTACAAGAGTCATCTTTTAAAACATATGATACATTTGCATGGGCATTATATGAAATGGCTAAAGAAATTAGATATTTAGAATTCGTAGCTATTTATCTAAAAAGAGATAAAGCTGTTAAATTATTAGTTGAAATGGCAAAATACTTTAATGATATTACAATTGACAGTGATGCTTTTGATGTAAAAAATGTAATTATTACAGTATCATATGATGGAACTGTAATTGTAGAAGTAGCAGAAGTAAATAACAATTACAAAGAATCATGTGCAATAATTACTTTAATTGATGAAGATTGTAAAACAAGTTTATTAAAATTTCATCAAGATAATTTAGAAAATATCTCAGTTTTTAGTATGGATGAAGATCAAGAATATGAATAATTAACTAAAATGTAGTCATTTTTGGCTACATTTTTAGTATTTTCATAAATATAATTATGGCAAGAACTAAAACAATTAAAAAAATAACAAAGAAAACAATTATGTGTGTTAAATGCGGAATGATAACAGACAGTTATGAAAAACAATTCCCAAAAACAAATAGTTCTTTATATGCTGGATATGAAGGCTATTTACCGATTTGTAAAACATGTTTAAATAAACTTTATAGTGAATATTTGGACATTTACCAAGACCATTTTATGGTTTTACGAAGAATTTGTCAGCTATTTGACATTTATTATAATGAAAGTCTTGCAAAATCGTTAATGAATTCAGATATGAGAACAATCCCTACTCGTTATATCAGTAAATTGAATCTTAATCCTCATATAGGAAAAACGTATCATGACACTATTTTAGAAGAAGAAAAAGCAAAAAAAGTACAAGAAATTACCGAACAGTCTCTCCGACAACAAGAAAATAGAGAAGATGCGGAAATTAATACTGAAGAAATTGATGAAACTGTAGAAAAACAATTGGCTGATGCAAGAAAAATATTTGGTTCTATTACTAATGAAAATGATGCCCTTTTCTTAAAAAATGAGTATGATGATTGGAAATTTAGAACTGGTGCTAAATCAAAAGCTGAAGAAGAAATCATTAAAAACATTTGTTATAACTCATTAAGTTTGAAGAAAGCAAGAGAAAGTGGATCATCTACAAAAGCAATAGAAGAAACATTGTTGAACAATATCAAAGCTGGCGGATGGCAACCTAAAACTGAAGAAAATGGTGATGAAATGTCTGTTGGGCAATGGATTCAAACTATTGAAATGGAAAGACCAATCAGTGAAGTACAAGATAGATATAAGGATGTTGATAATTTAAAGAAAATGATAGATGTATTCTACCTTGGCCATCTTGGGAAAGCCACGGGAATAAGAAATATCTATATTCCTGAATATGAAGAAACAATGAAAAAGTATTCAGTTATTAAAAATGAATCAGGTGAAGATGAACAAGATGATGTTATTACAAGATTATTTGGTGATTAATTATGGCTGAATTAATTAATAATGTGCCAGAGATGGTAAAAACAGATGCACAAATTAAAGAGGAGCGTAGACAAGAATTTTTAGATAAAGTTGATTTTATTGCTGGGTATTTTAGAGAAAATCCGCATAGATTTGCAACTTGGTTTTTAAATCTAAATCTTAAACCGTTTCAAGAAATTTTAATTTGTGAAATGATGAGGAATAATTTCTTTAATTACAATGCGTCAAGGTCTCAGGGTAAAACCTATTTGACAGCAATTTATTGTGTAATTAGATGTATTTTATATCCAGGTACTCGTATTTGCGTTGCGAGTGCCACTTTAAAACAAGCATTAGCAGTATTAAAGAAAATCACTGAAGATTTATGTATTCAACATGGATATGGTTCAACTTTATTGAAAAATGAAATTGAAAAAATTCAAATGAATGGTAGTGATCCAAGCATTTTGTTTAAAAATGGTTCTATTATTTACGCTGTTGCTGCTAATAAAAACGCAAGATCAAAACGTGCAAACATCTTAATTTGTGACGAATTTGTTCAAATGAATAAAGACATTATTGATGATGTATTAGTACCTTTCTTAAATACACCTAGACAACCTGGTTATTTAAATAAGGTTGAATATGCTGATTTACAAGAAGATAGTAAACAATTTTATTTAACTTCAGCATGGTATAAATCGTCTTGGGGCTATATTTTAGTAAAAGATTACATAGGAAATATGGCAAAAGGTAAGAAATATTTTTCAGTATCTCTTCCCTATCAACTTTCTATTAAGGAAAATTTACTTAAAAGAAGCACGGTTGAAGGTGTAATGGATAAAAGTGATTTCAACCCAGTTTCTTTTGCTATGGAATATGAATGTATTTGGTTTGGAACTAATGGAGAAGAATTCTTTTCTTTTGATGACATTAACAAGCGAAGAAATTTATATAAAGCTTTACCACCTATTGAAGAAGTTTTAAATAACAAGAATATCGAGGTACAACCACCTAAATATAATGAAAAACGTATTTTATCAGTCGATGTTGCGTTGATGATTAGTACGAAAAGAAAGAAAAATGATGCTACGTCATTAATTATTAATGACTGTATTCCTACTAATGGAAATAGATATGTTGCAAATATTGTTTATGCAAGAAATATTGAAGGTTGGACAACGGATCGTGTCGCAGTTGAGATTATGAGATATTATTACAAATATAAGTGTACTGATATAGTCATCGATACCAATGGATCGGGAATTGGAGTGTTTGACACCCTAATTAAACCGCAAGTTGACCCTGATACTGGCGAAATTTACGATGCTTTGTCATGTATAAATGATAAAGATATGGAACTACGTTGTGCTATTCCTGAAGCTGAAAAAGTAATTTGGTCAATTAAAGCTAATTCAAAATTTAACGATATAATTGCAACTTCTTTACGTGAAGGATTCAAACAAGGTCAAATCAACTTATTGGTAAGTGAATATGATTGTGATGAATATTTACGTGATAATATTAAGGGTTATAAAGGCAAATCAGAACTACAACAATTAGAATACAAACATCAATACATGGAAACCACTTTACTTGTAAATGAATTAATCAATTTACAACATAAAATCGAAGGCGGAAGTGTAAAAATCAAAGAACGTCCTGGTATGCGTAAGGATAGATATTCTAGTTTGGCTTATAACTTTTGGGTTATGAAACAATATGAATTGAAACTATCAAATGATTATAGAGAAGAACAAGATGAAATTTTGTTTAGATTTAGAAAACCTAGTTATGAGCAATCTTATATTTAATAAGGAAGGAGGAATTTAATGGATAACGAAAATTCTATAAATAATGGAATTTCTTTAGATTTAAGTATTGATTTATCTAATGAAGATAAAATTAAATTAGATAAATACATAGATTCAAAATTAAATAATCAATTTAATGATCAAGCGTTATTTGATGCAACTTTAAAAAATACAAGACATAATGCAAAAATCATTTTGAAAGAGCTTAATGAAAAAGGATTAAGTAATTACTTCTTTAGAAAATATAAGAAAGAAGATGTTTCAAAATGGTTATCTGATCCTGAACGATTTGAAGTACAATTAAGAGGTGTTTCAAGGTATTTATATAACGTTTCAAGTCATTATAAACGATTAATTAAATATTTTTCAGGAATGGCTATGTTTTGTATGGTTATGAAACCTAGAAACCTAGATATTAGAAAAGCTAATAGAAATACTGTTATGAATGATTACTATGTTACTAGTAATTATTTGATTAATATGAATCTTAAACATGAATTTAATAAAATTTTAGATACAGTTTTTAGAGAAGAAATTTTCTATGGTTACGTTTATGAAACTGATAAGTCTTTTTATATAAGAAAATTACCACCAAAATGGTGTAAAACAATAAGCGTCGAAGATGGCGTCAGAGTAGTTACTTTTAATTTTTCATATTTTAATGGTAGAGAAAGAAAATTAAATAGCTTTGGTAAATTCTTTAAGGATGCTTATACATTATATAAAAAGAATCCAAAAATGATGTGGCAAGATATTCCTACTGATAAGGGAATATGTATTAAATATGATGAATCTTTGAGCTATAGTGTTCCGCCTTTTGCTGGAGTTTTTGGTGCATTATATGATCTTGAAGATTATAAAAATTTAAAGAAAAATAAAGAAAAATTAAACAACTACAAGTTGTTATCTTTAAAAATACCAGTTGATGATACTGGTAGATTTAAAATTCCAGAATCCAAGGTAGTTAAATATTTTAATATGATTGGAGCTAACTTACCAGCCAATATTGGTTTAGCATTAACACCTATGGATATGGATGAACATAGCTTTGAAAAAGCTGGACAATCGAATACTGATGCTGTCTCTGAAGCATTGGAACAATATTGGGGGGCTAGTGGTGTTAGTTCTCTTTTATTTTCTAGTGATAAATCAGGAAGCACAGCATTGAAAGCTTCTATTTTGGTTGATTCTACTATGCTCTACCCTATTTATCGTCAATTTGAAAGATGGATCAATTATCGTCTTAAGTTGATTAATACAACAACTACTTTTAGAGTTGAAATTATTAATGTTACTGAACAAACACATACCGATGTTTTAGATAGATATATGAAAGTTTTCAATTCAGGTGTTGGTAAAAGTTATGTGGCAGCATTAATGGGATATGATTTTTATGATGTTAAATCATTATCTTATTTAGAAGATGATGTTTTAGGATTAGATACAGCATTTAGACCACTACAAACTGCTTATACATTAAGTTCAAAAAACAATCAAAATCATACACAAATTGAAACAACAAATGTAGACGATAAAGGTGGTAGACCACAAAAAAATGATAGTGAAATAGAAATTGAAACGGATAAATCAAGAGAAAAAGGAAAATAGATTGATGGAAAATAAATTTATTTATAGTCAAGATAAAAAGACAATTGAATTTTTAAAACAAAAATTTGAAGTACTTTTTGAAGGTAATGATGGATGTTATTTCTTGAATGATATTTCAAATGTTGATTTTGATTTATCTAATATGAATGAATCCATTATTTATACAAATTCTATAGATGTGGAGTTGGATTAATGGAAAATGAAACAAAAGTAACTGTTGAAATTGTTGATTTTGAAGTAGA
>ERZ833963.3946-NODE-3946-length-10672-cov-4.375153_pt1 | contig 10672 bp, 7 predicted proteins | sample MGYA00519693_ERZ833963 | MGnify/ENA primary metagenome ERZ833963 (study PRJEB31850, sample SAMEA3708748) | human gut metagenome | biome: human gut; feature: human-associated habitat; material: faeces | place: China | collected 2014 ... | reverse complement strand
ACCCGGCCGCGCGGCAATGGCTGAAGCCACCGCAATGCCGCCGGTTCCCCACCCCAAAACAGCGCCGCCTTTCCCGTTTTTCTGGGCCGTATTAATAATCCGTTCTGTATTATTTTATAAATATATTACAAAATGGATATTTATTTTTTATTTACAGCTTACCGGCCTGCACCAGCAGTGCGGTGCGCAAAATCAGCGCCTGGCTCTTACCGTCGGGGATCCGGTTATCCATCACCATTTGCACGGCCTCGCCGATCGGCAGCGTTTCGACCTCCAGGAACTCGTCGTCGTCAAAATCCGTCGCGCCCTGGGACTGGGCGCGGCAGGCATACAGCCGGATGATTTCGTCCGTGTAGCCGGGCGTGGGGTAGAAGTCGCCCAGCTTTAAAAAGCCGTCCGCCGTTACGCCCGTTTCCTCGCGCAGCTCGCGCCGGATGGCCTCGGCGAGCACGCCCCAGTCATGCTCGAGCACATAGGTCTGCACCGGCTGGCGGTCCTGCGGCGGCATCTCGATGGTGGACATATCGCGGATGCCCGACAGCGCCATGTTCAGTGTGCGCGGAATGGGCGTCGCGGAGAGCGTGAGCGTGTCCACCTGCTTGGAAAGCTCCTTGAGCTTTTCCTTGTGCGTCACGCCGAAGCGCTGCTCCTCGTCGATGACGAGCAATCCGAGGTCCTTGAAGTGCAGCCCCTTTTGCAGCAGCGCGTGCGTGCCGATGAGCAGGTCGATCTTCCCCTCCGCCGCGCTTTGCAAAATCTTTTTTTTCTGCGCCGGCGTCTTGAAGCGCGAGAGCACCTCGATCGTCACCGGAAAGCTGCGGAAGCGGTTGATGGCGGTGGCGTAATGCTGCTGCGCCAGCACGGTGGTCGGCACCAGGATCGCCGCCTGCTTGCCGTCGAGCACGCATTTCATCACCGCGCGCAGCGCGACCTCCGTTTTTCCGTAGCCCACGTCTCCGCAGAGCAGGCGGTCCATCGGGCGCGAGCGCTCCATGTCGCTCTTGATCTCCGCGATGGCGCGGAGCTGATCGTCCGTCTCCTCATAGTCGAAGGCGTCCTCAAACTCGCGCTGCCAGGTGGAGTCCGGCGAAAAGGCGAAGCCGGGGCGGCGCTGCCGCTCGGCGTAGAGCTTGATGAGCCCTTTCGCAAGGTCTTTCGCCGCGGCCTTAGCGCGGGATTTGGCCTTCGTCCAGTCCGTGCCGCCGAGCTTGTTCAGCTTGACGTGCTCGCCCTCCTCCCCGCCGCCGTGGCTGCCGATGTACTTCGACACCATATCGAGCTGCGTCGCGGGAACGTACAGGCTGTCGCTGCCGGCGTAGGCGATCTTGATATAATCCTTGTCCGCGCCGTCCACGCGGATGCGCTCCATGCCGACAAAGCGGCCGATGCCGTGGCGCTGGTGAACGACGAGGTCGCCCGGCGTCAGGTCGGTGTAGGAGCGGAGCTTCTGACGGCTCGAATCCTTTTTCTGCCGCACCGCGCGCGGCGCTTTGCCGCTGACCGGCGCAAGAAGCTGCCCCTCGGTCAGAATGACAAGGCGGAGCTGCGGGTATTCGCAGCCCGCGCTCAGCGCGCCGAGGCCGATGACGGTCTCGCCCGCGGCGGGCAGCGTCTGATCGGAGAGATCGAGCCGTGCGCGCACGCCGCGCTCCTCCAGAAGGCGGTGAAAATTCCTCGCGCGCGTTTCGTTGCCGCAGAGCACCAGCACGCCGCTGCCCGCGGCAAGATAGTGCTCCATGTCCGCGGCGGCGGTCTCAAGGCTGCCGCCGTAGGACGGCAGCTGCCGCGCGTTGATGCTGAGCATCGCCCGCGGCAGGGCCAGATAGCGCGAGGTCGGCAGGCTGTCGCACAGGAGCAGCGGGAAGCTGCCCCGCAGCCGCCGCGTCAGGTCCTCAAGCTCGACCGCGAGCGAGGCGAACTGCCCCGCGAGCACGCCCTCCTCCAGCAGGATCTTCAGGTCCTCGCCCCATTCAAAGGCGCAGCCCTTCGCGCGCTCCATGACGCGGCTGCCCTCGCAGACGAGCACGATGCTCCCCTCCGGCAGATAGTCCGCCGCGCAGACGGCGGTCGGGTAGGCGGCGGCAAGGTAGCGGTCCATGCCGCCGAGCGGCAGGCCCTCGCGCAGGCGGTCCATATCCGCGCGGATCGCTGCGGCGGTCTTTTCCGTGGTCACCTTTTTTGCCAGCTGCGCCGCGGCGTGCTCCATACGCGCGAGCATCGCGTCCCGTCCGCCCTCGGCGGCAAAGGGCAGCACCTCGGCGGCGGGCAGAACAGTCAGCTCCTCAAGGTTTTTCGTGCGGCGCTGCGTGGCGACGTCAAACTCGCCCATCGCGTCAATCTCGGTATCAAAAAATTCGACGCGCACCGGTGCGCTCATCGGGGAATAGACGTCTAAAATGCCGCCGCGCACGGCGAACTGCCCCGCGCCCTCGACCTGCTCGCAGCGGACATAGCCCGCGGCGGTCAGGCGTTCGGCGAGCGCGCGCAGATCGTGCTCCTCCCCGAGCCGGAGCGTGAGCACCGCGTCGCGCAGCGCCGTCGGCGGCAGCGTGCGCTGCAGCATACCGTCCACCGTCGCCACGACGATGCCCGTCCTGCCGAACGCCATGCGGCACAGCGCGTCCAGCCGCTCCTGCTCAAAGCTGTGGGAGGCAGAAACGCGGTCGCGCAGCTGCCATTCGCGGGCAAAGAGCGTCACGCACTCCTCCCCTGTCAGGGCGGCGAGATCTGCGGCCATGCGCCGCGCCTCCTGCTCGTCGGCGCAGAGGACGGCGAGGGGACGCTTGGTCTCCTGCCGCAGCGCCGCGCCGAGCATCGCGCGGTGTACGCCGCTCACGCCGCTGACCGCCGCCGGCCCCGTGCCGAAGCGGATGATCTCCTCCAGCTCCCGCAGCTCCGGTAGCGCCATCATTTGCCGGTTCAGCTCCTGCATGAATGTCCCCTCCTTTTTCGCCGCAACGCGCAAAAGGGCGCAGATCGTCCCCGGTCGGACGGTCTGTACCCACACACATCGTTTTCCGTGTTCTCCTGAGATGTCCGAAAAGAACTTCTCCTCCGGCAGTATACTACGCCGGAGGAGAAAAGTAAATAAACGAATGATAAACTTTTCGCGCAGGCGGCTCTGCCGCCCGCCGCGCAGCGTTTTCTCAGTTGAAGCGGTTCTGCGCCTCGGTCACGCCGCGGGAGATGATGCACTCCGCCGCGTCGAGCGCGCGGTCGAGCGCCTCGTCCACGATCTTCCTCTCCTGCGCGGAGAAGCTGCCGATCACCCAGTCCACCATGTCGTAGTCCGGATGGCTCGGCGCGCCGACGCCGACCTTCACGCGCGGGAACACATCGGTGCCGAGGTGGGCGATGATGTTCTTGATGCCGTTGTGCCCGCCGGCGGAGCCCTTGTCGCGGATGCGCAGCTTGCCGAGCGGCAGCGAAACGTCGTCGTAGATAACGAGCACATGGTCGCTCGGGATCTTATAGAACCGCGCCGCCTCGCCCACCGCCTCGCCGGAGAGGTTCATATAGGTCTGCGGCATCATCAACAGCACACGCGCCCCGCCGAATTCGATCAGCTCCGTCAGCGCGCGGAAGCGCAGGCGGTTGCAGCGCAGGCCCTGCTTGTCAATGAGCCGCTCGGCGGCCATGAAGCCGATGTTGTGGCGCGTGTTCTCGTACTGCTTGCCGTAGTTCCCCAGACAGACGAGCAGCCACTCCGCGGGACCGGTGACTTTCTTTCCAAAAAACATGACGATAACCCTCGTATAAAAAAGAGCGGCCTTCCGCCGCTCTTTTTGAAATGCCCTTAGTTGAACAGCTTTGCGATGGAGATCTCCTGATAGGTGCGCTCGATCGCCTCGGCGAACATGGGCGCGACGGTCAGGTACTTGATGCGGGCCTTGGCCAACTCCGCTTCGCCGACGGGAGCGGGAATGGTATCGAGCAGCGCCAGCTCCTCGATGCAGCTCGCCTCAAGGCGCTCAAGCGCGGGGCCGGAGAGAACGCCGTGGCTCGCGCAGGCGTAGACCTTCTTCGCGCCGCCGACTTCAACGACCGCCTTGGCGGCGTTGCAGAGGGAGCCGGCGGTATCGACCATATCGTCGAAGAGGATGCACTCCTTGCCCTCGACATCGCCGATAACATTCATGACCTCGCACTGGTTGGCCTTCTGGCGGCGCTTATCGACGATGGCAAGGTTCATGTGCAGCTTCTGGGCAAAGGTGCGGGCGCGGGCAACGGAGCCGACGTCGGGGCTGACGACGACCATATCCTCGCAATGCGCGCCGAACTTCTTGGCGTAGTAATCAACGAAGATGGGGTTGCCGAACAGGTTATCCACGGGAATGTCGAAGAAGCCCTGGATCTGGTTGGCGTGCAGGTCCATGGTCAGCACGCGGTCAACGCCCGCGGCGACGAGCATATTGGCAACGAGCTTGGCGGAGATGGGATCGCGGCTCTTGGCCTTGCGGTCCTGACGGGCATAGCCGAAGTAGGGCATGACCGCGGTGATGCGGCCCGCGCTGGCGCGGCGGCACGCGTCGACCATGATGAGCAGCTCCATGAGGCTGTCGTTGACGGGCTTGCAGGTGGACTGGATGAGGAACACGTCGCTGCCGCGCACGGTCTCATACAGAGAGACGGAGGCCTCGCCGTCTGCGAAGCTCTTGACCTCGCTCTCGCCGAGCTTGGTGCCGATGATCTTGCAGATGTCCGCTGCGAGCTTGGGGTTGGCGTTGCCGGTGAAGATCTTGATGTCCTTGCCGTGAGAAATCATTGTTTCCACTCTCCCTTGGTAATTTTTTTATGTAAAAGTTTTTACTTTTCCTTCTTGCCGAGCAGGGCGCGGCGGCGGGCCGCCCACCCCTCCTTGACCGTCTGCTTCATGCGGGCGAGCGCCAGCGCGTCGGCGGGCACGTCGTCTGTGATGGTGGAGCCGGCGGCGATGTAGCTGCCCTCGCCCACCTTGACCGGCGCGATCAGATTGGTGTTGCAGCCGATGAAGCTGTCGTCCCCGATGGTGCAGCGGTATTTTTTGAAGCCGTCATAATTCGTCGTGACCGTGCCGCAGCCGAAATTCACGCGCTCGCCGCAGTCGCTGTCGCCGACGTAGGTGAGGTGCGAGATCTTCGTGCCGTTTCCGATGACGGAGTTCTTGATCTCCACAAAGTCGCCGACCTTGACGTGGTCGCCGATGGTCGAATTGGGCCGCACATAGGCGAACGGTCCCACGGTCGTATGGCTGCCGATGGCGCTCTCGTTTGTCTGCGAGGCGTTGATCTCCGTAAAGTCGCCCACGGTGCAGTCGCGCACCATGGCGTTCGGGCCGATCGTGCAGTGCTCGCCGATGACCGTCTCGCCGCGCAGGATGGTCCCGGGCAGGATCGTCGTTCCCGCACCGATCTTCACGCGCGGGTCGATGTAGACGCTGTTCGTGTCCATGACGATCACGCCGTTCGCCAGATGCTTTTCCATGATCTTCTGGCGGCACATCGGCTGCGCGGCGCGCAGCTCCTCGGCGTCGCCCACCGGCAGGAAGCCCTTGGAGATCTCACAGCCCTTGGGGAACGCGGCAAACGCGCCGTGCTCGCGCAGCACGTCGCAGCAGGCGTCCGCCGGAGCGGAATACACCGCGCCGCCGGAGAACACGCCCACCGGCAGCACCACGCCGTTGACGATCAGAACGCTGCCCGTTTCGCCCTCAAGGAGCTTCAAAAGCTCCTCCGCGTGCTTCGCGCCGTCAACAAAGGTGACGTCCGCCTCCTTGGGCAGATAAGGCTTCATCCGCTCCTGCGCGGAGATGTCGGAGACAATAAAAAGCCGCTCAATGCCGCGCCCGCACAGCTCCGCGCACATCCACGTCAGGACGGGGCAGAACAAAATGGGCTGCAGCATCAGCGGCGTCTTCTCTTCGGTACAGGCGATGTTGTCCGGCATGAAAAGCACGGCGATCTTCTGGTCCATCGGATAGTCCCCTCCTTTGCGTCCACTTCTATTTTTATCTGTATTATACCAAACCTTTTTGAAAAATCCACCTTTTCCTGCAATTTTCCCAAAAAGTTTTTCATGCTCTGCATGAATTCATGCAATGCGCAAAATAATGTTAAAGAAAGTGAGTTTTATGGTTGATTTCGTAAACTTTAAGAGGTATAATAAGCAGACTTTCGGAAAAAGGTGGGATGGTTCCGTGCTGAATATCGTGCTCGTTGAGCCGGAGATCCCGCAGAATTGCGGCAACATCGCGCGCACCTGCGCCGCAACCGGTTCGCGGCTGCACCTCGTCAAGCCGCTCGGTTTCGACATTTCCGACCGCGCCGTCAAGCGCGCGGGGCTGGACTACTGGCATCTGGTCGAGGTCAGCACCTACGAAAACCTCGCCGACCTCTTTGAACAGCACCCCGAGGCCGCCGCGGACTGCTGGCTCGCCACGACCAAGGCGCCGCAGGACTACTGCGAGGCGGAATTTCACGATGGCTGCTGGCTCTTCTTCGGCAAGGAGACCGCCGGCCTGCCCGAGGACTTCCGTCTGGCGCATTATGAACGCTGCATCCGCCTTCCCATGCGCGCCGAGGCGCGCAGCCTGAACCTGAGCAATTCCGTCGCCATTCTGACCTACGAGGCTCTCAAGCAGCTCGGCTTCCCCGGGCTCAAGGGCACCGGCGAGATAGCGGAGCAACCGGACTGATCCGTAAACATTCACATAGAAGGAGCGTCATCATGAACTACAACAAGAAAACTGTGTACGACATCGACGTGGCGGGCAAGAAGGTCCTGCTGCGCTGCGACTTCAACGTCCCCCAGGACAAGGCCACCGGCGCGATCACCTCGGATAAGCGCATCGTCGCCGCCCTGCCGACCATCCGTTACCTGCTCGGGCAGGGCGCGGCGGTCATCGCCTGCTCGCATCTCGGCAAGCCCGAGCCGAGCTTTGAAAAATGGGTGAAGAAGCAGGCGGAAAAGGGCAAGGACCCCGCCGAGCTGACGGAGGAGAAGTGGCAGAAATCCTTAAAGAAGCTCACCCTTGCCCCCGTTGCCGAGCGTCTTTCCGAGCTTCTCGGCAAGCCGGTCGTCTTCGCGCATGACGTCGTCGGTCCCGACGCCAAGGCCAAGGCCGCGGCACTCAAGGGCGGCGAGATCATGCTGCTCGAGAACACCCGCTTTGAAAAGGGCGAAACCAAGAACGATCCGGCGCTTGCCAAGGAGCTTGCCTCCATGGCCGAGGTCTACGTTTCCGACGCCTTTGGCTCCGTCCACCGCGCGCACGCCTCCACCGCCGGCGTGGCGGCGTACCTGCCCGCCGTCTCCGGCCTGCTGGTCGCCAAGGAGCTGGAGGTCATGGGCAAGGCGCTCGACGATCCCAAGCGCCCGTTCGTCGCGGTGCTCGGCGGCGCAAAGGTCAGCGATAAGATCGCCGTCATCAACAACCTGCTTGAAAAGGCCGACACCGTCATCATCGGCGGCGGCATGGCCTACACCTTCGCCAAGGCACAGGGCGGCGAGATCGGCACCTCTCTCTGCGAGGAAGACAAGATCGAGCTGGCACTCGGCCTGCTCAAGAAGGCTGCTGACAAGGGCGTTAAGCTGCTCCTGCCGGTTGATACCGTTTGTGCAGATCACTTCGGCGCAGACGCTGCTCCGGTCGTATACGAGGCTGGCAAGATCCCGGCTGACATGATGGGCATGGACATCGGCCCGAAGACCGTAGAGCTGTTCTCTGAGGCTGTCAAGGACGCAGGCACCGTTGTTTGGAACGGTCCGATGGGCGTATTCGAGTTCGACACCTTCGCAGTCGGCACCAAGGCTGTTGCCAAGGCAATCGCTGAGAGCAAGGCTGTTTCCATCATCGGCGGCGGCGACTCCGCAGCTGCTGTTGAGAAGCTGGGCTTTGCTGACAAGATGACCCACATCTCCACCGGCGGCGGCGCTTCTCTGGAGTTCCTCGAGGGTCTGGAGCTGCCGGGCATCGCATGCCTGCAGGACAAGTAAGTCCATTAGGAACGCTTTATATCGGAGCGCGTTCTGTTGAGCGCTCCGTATAAATACATAAAGATTTAAGACGGAAAAGTCCGTCCGAATGTTTGAAAGGGGTAAAACCAACATGAATCGCAGATATCGTAAGACCATTATCGCCGGCAACTGGAAGATGAACAAGACTCCGGCAGAGGCAAAGGCTCTGATCGAAGAAATCAAGAAAGAACTGGAGAAGCCTAAGAAAGAAAAATTCAGAGGATTGAATTTCTTTTCAAGAAAGAAAAAGGCAGTGGAAGAAGAGCCTGCACCGGTAGAAGCAACTCAGACTTATGCAGAAGAGGAAAAAGAACCGTATCGTGCAGAGGAAAATAATGCTGCAGATGAAGGATACAGTTCCTATGAAGAGCAGGAAGAATACGGACAGCCGGAATATGCATCTGAAGGATATCAGGAGGCAGCATATGAAAATACCGGATATGAGCAGAATGATGCCGGATATGAGCCGGAATATGAACAGGGCGATGCCGAATATCAGCAGGGAGAGGCTGAGTTCCAGCCGGTGATCCCGCATGCTGATGAAGAGGAAGACCGTGAGCTTGGAGATGTGAATCCATATACCGGAAAAGAATATCAGTCCAACAGTGTGCGTATGCATCCGACAAGGATCGGATATGTTCAGGTTTACGACAGAACGATTCATAAATGGACAGATATGACGGAATGGGCATTCCTCGGATACCAGGAGCGGAAGAAAGTGCTGCTTGGAAAGGCATACGAGCCACCGATTTATTTAGACTAAAATCAGGCCGGGGAGATACAGGATATGGAATGGAGTACATTATTATCACCGCGAAGAGAGCGGGAAAGCAGTGAAAAATACAGGTCCAGTGATCTGCGGAGTGAATTTGAAAAAGATTACCACCGGATCATAGGAAGTGCGTCTTTTCGCAGACTTCAGGATAAGACGCAGGTATTTCCACTGGATAAAAGTGATTTTATAAGGACAAGACTGACACATTCGCTGGAAGTATCTTCTCTTGGAAAGTCATTGGGACAGAATATTGGAGAGAGTATTTTAAAATATAAAAAAGACAGTGGATTTACCCCGCAGATGAAGGAAGATATCTCGCATATCCTTCAGTGTGCGGGACTGATCCATGATATAGGGAATCCACCGTTCGGCCATTTTGGAGAATCTGCCATCCGGGAGTGGTTTATACGAAATCTGCCGGAACTGAAGTTTGAAGGTGAAAGAGTAGAAGATCTTCTGACAGAACAGATGAAGCAGGATTTCTATCATTTTGAAGGAAATGCACAGGCACTGAGGCTTGTATCAAAGCTGCACTATCTGGTTGACGAACATGGAATGAATCTGACCTATGCGTTACTGAATACCATGATCAAATATCCTGTTCCATCCACCGGGATCGATAAAGAGAGTGGAAATATCAAGGACAAAAAGATGGGATATTATCTTGCAGATGAAGAATTGTTCCACAGGATCACGAAAGCGACAGGAGCGGGAAATAACCGTCATCCGCTGACATATATTTTGGAGGCGGCAGACGATATCGCTTATAAGACGGCAGATATTGAGGATGCTTTTGTGAAAGGATTTATTTCGTATCATCAGCTTGAGAGTGAGCTTGTAGTGCTGGAAAAGGAAACGGAAGATTCTCCGTTCAAACCGGCGACAAAACTCCGGCAGTTATATCAGAGGGGTGTGGAGAAGCAGGTCAGCAGTCCTGAAGCATACGCAGTGAAGAACTGGATCATCAGTGTGCAGGGATTTGTACTAAATTGTGTGACCTATGGATTTACTTCTAATTATGAAGCTATTATGGCCGGAACATTCGGACAGGATCTTTTTTATGGGACATTTGCAGAAAAGCTGATGAATCTGCTCGGAGATCTTGCTTACCGGAAAGTTTTTTCATCCAGACAGATTTATAAAATGGAGCTTGCAGAATATACGATCCTGGATTTCCTGATGAACCGTCTTGTAAGTTCTGTGTTGTATTACAATACGGACAGCGAACAGGATTCACTGGACAGCCGTATGGTATCCTTTATTTCTGATAATTATAAGACCGCCTACAGGCTGCAGTCACAGGGAAAAAGCAGGACAGAGAAATTATATCTCCGCCTGCTTCTGGTGACAGATTATGTCTGCGGAATGACAGACAGCTATGCAAAGCGTCTGTATCAGGAAATGAACGGGATTATTTAGTGGCGAGATACCGGCACCAGTGTCCGAAAAGTGCATCGTTGTTCCGCTCATCATCTCCCAGTTCAAGAACGGATACATAAGAACTGGTAAATTGAGGAAAACCGAACAGATCCGCAGCACGAGCCTCACGGGCATCATAAATGCCGGGAACGCCAAGCCATATATGACCATCTTCTTCGACCAGAAGGAGGTGGTTATAATTATAATAACCATGTAAAAGAAAACTATTGTTGGCAAGTGACCAGAATTTCCTCGGGAGTGTGGATAACTCTGCCCGCGTGATCTTGCGTGCTGTAACAGAGGATGTGGTATGTTTCGTGTCATCGGAATCAGAAACTGGGGCGGCATTCTTGGTCCCGGCTGTAGCTGTAGTAGCAAGATGGACAGAATCACCGGGATCAACAGATCTGACTGCCTTTGTGGAAGTAACAGGCTGAGTCCCGGCAGACTCCGCAGAATCAATGTCAGATTTCACAGACTCAG
>ERZ833963.3941-NODE-3941-length-10687-cov-13.627540_pt1 | contig 10687 bp, 8 predicted proteins | sample MGYA00519693_ERZ833963 | MGnify/ENA primary metagenome ERZ833963 (study PRJEB31850, sample SAMEA3708748) | human gut metagenome | biome: human gut; feature: human-associated habitat; material: faeces | place: China | collected 2014 ... | reverse complement strand
TTGGGGCCATGCAAAAGCTCAAAATAGTGCCGGCAGCGTTCCAGCCAATCACAGGACTTGTGTGGAAGACGGCAGCTTAAAAGCTATCTATCCTCCAAGTACCCATGATTCAAATTCTTCAAATACTCGGAAAAACTTTCGCTATCTTCAATATGTCCACCTTGTTTGCCCTTGTACCAATCTAATTTATCATTCAAAATCGTCCAACCATCTTGAAGCTTTTGGTACTCAACTTCAAAATTACGACGAACTTCTTCCAATAATTCAATTCGTTGATTGATTGTCGAATCACCTTGAGCACGCAATTGAACATAACGCTTTAATTGATCAATCGACATCCCAGTACTTTTGAGATGCAATAAGAAATTGACCCAGTGAACATCTTGCTCGGTGTAGTAACGAATCCCACTTTCATTTCGATGTGGTCTAATCAATCCTTCTTTTTCGTAATAACGTAATGTGGGGCTATTCAAACCGACTATCTCAGAAAAATCACCGATACGGTATTTTTTATCAATTTTTACTGGCATTTTATCATCCTCCACTTAAAGTTGACTTTAAGCATAACACATTAACTACAAATCAACGCCACCGTCGACTTTGAGAACTTGACCAGTGATAAAATCATTTTCCATCAAATAAATATAAGCAGATGCTACTTCGTCGATTTTGGCAACTCTACCTAATGGGACATTTTCTGCCACATTGTCTTCTTGTTTGGCTAATTGTTTAGAATTCATATCACGCCATAAACCAGTTGGAGTCCAAGTTGGTGATACAGCATTGATACGATTGTTAGGTGCTAATTCGACTGCCACACCTTCTACCATCGTATTGATAGCCTGATTTCCAATGATAGCACCAGAAGCATCATAGGGATGACCACCTGAACCAGAAGTTAAAATAATCGAGCCATTCTTACGAAGATTTTTACTAGCAATCTGAACTAGTTGTAAGTTAGCAAAGAATTTATCTTCAATTGCTTTTCGAATTTCGTCCATTGAACTGTCCAAAAAGCCACCGCCCATAGCTCCACCTAGCATGGAAACTATATGGTCAAATGAACCGTACTTTTCAAAAAAACGAGTAAGTTGCTTAGGATCTTGTGCATCTAATGAACTACCTTGGATATCATCATCATATCTAACCTCATTAACTCGAGCTTGATCACGTCCAATAACATACACTTCAGCTTTTCTATGTTGAGCTTTGATGGCGACTTCTTTACCAAAACCAGAAGTACCACCGATAACTAAGACTTTATCATTTTCTAAACTCATTCTAATACCCTCAATCATTCATTAGATTTCAATGCACCAATCATATCGATGTGTTGTAATTTTTTGTGCGTTACTAGCATGACGATTGCTGTAAAGACAATCATCAATAGCGTTGCTACCAAATATCCAAACCAATTGATAGTCAATGGGAAGATAACTTGTTCTGTAGCTGCTTGATTCAAAATGTAAGCTGTCAATAAGTTACCAACGCCATAACCAACAATGATTCCGACAATAGTCAAAATAATATTTTCACGCACAATGTACATCGTCACTTCATTATTATAAAAGCCTAAGACCTTGATTGTCGATAATTCTCTGATTCTTTCGGAAACATTTATGTTAGTCAAATTATACAAAACAACAAATGAAAGAATTCCTGATAAGAGAACAAAAATCAAGATAATTGGTTTCAACGAAGACGACATCTTCGAGACAGTACTCAAAACATCATGTGTATAGCTTGTTCCCATAACTTCACCTGAATTTAACAATTTATTGGCTAAATTCTTACGCTGGCTCTTAGTCTGAGATTTCAAATGCAACAATAAAGTATTGTCAGACGCTTGTTTACCAAAAGTAGTTTGATACATTTTAGGACTGAGATAAATAAAATGTCCGATGAAGTTTTGCGTGATAGCTTTTACTTTAACTGTAACTTTTTTACCATTCGTTACATTAAGATGAATCGTATCACCTTTTTTAACATCCAATAACTGGGCCGTCTTCTTTGAAAGCACCACTTGATGTTTCTGCAAATTAGTCCCTAGATGAACGTACTTATCAAAGTCACTGATTGATTTAGGTGTATAAACGTTAACATCATTGACTTGTTGATTGTTAGCTTTTAATTTAGCCGTCGTCGAGTTAATAACGGTACTACTTACATACTGATCATTTTGATTCAAAATTTTTCTTACTTTGCTTAAATTACTATTACTATTTAATTTCACAACTGCCTGATAATCAAATATTTCTGAATACTGGCGGTTACCACTGGCTGAAATAGAATTCTGAATCCCAAATCCAGTCAAAATCAACGCCGTTCCACCAGCAATTCCGATAATCGTCATAAACATTCTCGACTTGAATCTAAATAAATTACGATAACTGACTTTACTATTAAAGCTCAAATGATTCCAAAGTGGTTTAATTCTCTCCAACAAAATTTTCTTAGCTGACTTAGGACTCTTGGGACGCATCAAAGCCGCAGGTCCTGCAACGAGTTCCTTTTTAATAACAATGATTGCGGCACCTAAAGTAGCCAATAATGAGAAGATTGTTGCAATTAAAATGACCCACCACTGCAAATCAACTACCCAATCTAAGGCAATGTATTGCTTATATAAGGCTAAGACGATTCGTGGCAACGTCTCATTACCAATGATTGATCCCAAAATAGCACCAATTAGACCAGCCGAAATTGCATAGTAATAATAATTACGTGAAATTTCCCATTTAGTGTAACCAAGTGCTTTGAAAGTACCAATTTCACTACGAGCCTCTTCGACCATTCTTGTAATCGTGGTGAAAGTTATTAGCGCTGCTATTAAGAAGAAGAATACAGGAAAGACATTAGCAATGGCAGCGATTCGATCAGAGCTTTCTCCATAGGCAGAAAATCCGGATAAATCTTCACGTGTTTGCCAAGTATAAGACGTCTTAGATTGTTTCAAAATCTTGATTTTTGCAGAATTTAATTTAGCTAATTGTTCACTGTAAGTTTGAGGATCAGCGACCTTTAAGGGTTCTATTTGTTGCTTTTGACTATTGATTTGCTTCAAATAATCACTCGCAACTTCATTTGTTCTTTGACTAGCACGACCACTGAATTCGTGTTTTAGTACTTTTAATTTTTTATTAACAGCTTTTTTATAGGATTTACTGAAAGTGTTTTTATCTTTCAATGAATTAAAATGCAAATTCAGCATTGTTCCAACGGCCATATTCAATTGATTCTTTGGTACGTAAGCGAACAACTGCACTTGTCCATCCGCAATATTTGTCGAACCACGTGATTGATTGTCAATGTATTGTGGTGAATCAGCGAAACCAACAATTTTGTAAGACCGTTTCTTTAAACCAGCGTCACTAGCAAATTTAAATTTTTGTCCTAATTTATAATCATATTTACTTTTAGCATTTTTATCCAAAACAATCTCATCGCTACTTCTAGGCAGACGACCACTTCGCATAATCAATTGGTTTTGTTTGACATTTTCATCATAACCGTACAAAGCTACAGCTACTTTGCTTTTTCCACCAATGACATATTTAAATTTGGTTGCTTCAACTTGAGCACCGGGAACTTTTTTTGCCAAATCAACATCTGTCTGATTAAAACCAGTAGTCGATAAAACTTGGATATCCGAAAGATTCTTATCCGCAACCGTCTTATTCAAAGAATCATTCAAGCTAGGACCTGCGGCTTTAACACCGACAAAAATCAAAACTCCTAGCATAATAATCAAAATGATGGCGATAAAACGTCCCTTTGAATGTTTAATGTCTTGAATCATATTTTTAGACAATGGTTTCATTTAATCATCACCTACCATTCGATGTCTTTGACAGGCATAGGATTAGAGTTATCTTCAATCGATTGAATTTTGGCATCGTGAATTCGAATGACCCGATCAGCCATCTTGGCCAAAGCTGAATTGTGTGTGATGACGATGACAGTTTTATTATCCAAATAACTAGCATTTTGTAACAAAGTTAAAACTTGTTTACCAGTTTGATAATCTAGAGCTCCAGTTGGTTCGTCACAGAGCAACAGTTTAGGATTTTTAGCCAAGGCTCTAGCAATAGCCACACGTTGCTGCTCTCCACCAGATAATTGTGAAGGAAAATTATCAATTCTATCTCCCAAGCCAACTGCTTTTAAAGTATCTGTGGCATCCAAAGCATCTTTAACGATTGCTGAAGCTAGTTCTACATTCTCTTTAGTAGTTAAATTAGGTATTAAATTATAAAATTGAAAAATAAATCCAACATCATTACGACGATAAGTTGTTAACTCTCGTTCAGAGAATTGGGCAATATCTGTCCCATCAATGATTACTTGTCCTTCACTCGGCGTATCCATACCACCTAAAATATTTAAAACCGTTGATTTACCAGCACCACTGGGTCCCAGAATAACTGTCAGTTTTCCTTGTTCAACATCAAAGGAGAGCTTATTATTTGCATAAATAGTCGTCTCTCCCATTTGATATTGCTTTGATTCGTTCCTGACTTCAATATATGCCATTATCCTCACCTTTCCTCGATAGTAATATTATAAAGGAAAACGAATACATCATTAAGGTAAAAACATACAAATTAATTCATAAAAAAAAGCAAACTTTCTTTTTAGAAGTTTGCTTTTAAATTATTTCTACCAAATATTTACACGTTTATCAGGATCTAACCACATACCATCTTGATCAGTTACATCAAAGGCATCGTAGAATTCATCCATATTTTGTGCCATTACGTTAGCACGAAGTGGTGCTGGTGAGTGAACGTCAATTGACAAGAACATTTCTGTTAATTGCTTAGTTGACTTGTTTCTCCAAACACGAGCCCAGTTGATGAAGAATTTCTTCACGTCAAAGTCACTTTCTTTTTTAGCAGCTTCAAGAGCACAACGAAGTCCTCCAACATCGGCTACATTTTCACTAACAACTAATGTTCCGTTAACTTTACTACCGGCGTAAGGAATGCCATCGAATTCTTCAATCATTTTCTTAGTTAATTCCTTGAACTTAGCATAATCAGCTTCAGTCCACCAGTTGTTCATATTACCGTATTCGTCGAATTGAGCCCCGTTGTTATCGAAAGCATGAGAAATTTCATGGGCGATAACGGCACCAATTCCACCGAAGTTTTCACTGCTTGTTTGGTCCAAACTGTAAAATGGTGCTTGTAAAATTGCAGCTGGGAAAGTAATGTCATTTCTCGATGGATCATAACAAGCATTAACCATATGTCCTGGCATCAACCATTTAGTACGGTCGACTGGCTTGTGATATTGATCTAAAGCATCTTGAGCAACGATTTTTCTGATTCGAGAAACGTTGTCATACAATGAATCATTTTCGTTGATTTCAAATTTACTGTAAAGATCATCAATCTTGTCAGGGAAACCAACTTTGATAACAATCTTATCCAATTTGACGATAGCTTTTTTCTTAGTATCTTCACTCAACCAAGTATTTTCTGAAAGTCGTTGTTCATAAATTGAAATCATTTTTTCAACCATGCTACGAACGTCTTCTTTGGCCTTTTCACCGAAGTATTTCTTACCGTAGTAAGTACCAACAACTTGAGAGAAAATACCTGCAGCAAAGTTATAAGCATACTTAGTTCTATTTTGAAGTTCTTTAGCACCACTCAAGGCTAAGTTATATTCACCGATTGTTTGACGGAATTCTTCATCAAGAATTGAAGCGTTCTTAGTTAAGAACTTAACCATCATCCAAGCTTTGATATTTTCAAAAGTACCGTCATTGACTAACTTGTTCAAATTGTCCAAATATCTTGGTTCTTCAATGATAACCTTCTTTGGTGTGTCATTGATTTGGTCAACTACTAAACTCTTCAAATCCAACTTGTCAGATTTCTTAACGAATTCATCGAAGTCCATTGGATTGTAAACTTTAGTATAGTCAGCCCATTCTTCAGAACTCTTTACGATTGGAACTAATGACTTATCAAAAGCCAATGCCTTTTCAACGATTTCTTTAGCATCCTCTAGCTTGTAGCCAATCATTGAAAGCAAGCGTCCAGCAACTTCACCATACTTAGCCAATAAAGCCTTTCCGGATTCATTACCTTCATCGTAATAAGTCTTGTCAGGCAAAATCAAACCGGCACCGGCAACATAAACAACGTTCTTAGAAGTATCTTTCATATCTGCTTCAACGCCGATATCGATTGGCAATGGAAAACCATCCTTAGAAAGTGAAGCAATATCTTTACTAATATCAGCCAAGCTCTCTAAATCATTGATTCGTTGCATATCCTTCAAAATTGGTTGTTGATGAAATTTACTCAAATGATCAACATTATTAGCCAAACGATACAATTTCACTGCTTGTAACATCAATTCATCAGGAATTTCATTTTCATTATTTGCAAATTCATGGAAGTCTTTCATTAATGACTTTTCAACACCCTCATCGAGGTCCATAAATCCACCTGTACGTGACTTATCGGCTGGAATCTTAGCATTTTCTTGCCAAGCACCATTGACAGCCAAGTACAAATTATCTTTATAATCGGCTGGTTTAGCATCAATCATATCCCCTGCGCCACCGATAACTTTACTCATTAACAATACAATTCACCGCCATTATTTTTGATTCTTTCTTAAATTAGATTAGCATAAGATTCCGTCCTCCATAGCAAAGAAAATTTGGCTGGAACGTAGTGGGCACGATTTTGAGCTTTTGCAAAGTGCGCAAAATCTCAAAACTCGGCCTTATTCTAAGCAACAAGTTGCTAAGAATAATTTCACTACTGAGCCAATTTTCTTTGCTATTCCGGACTAGATAGAGATTCTATTTTTTTATTTCTTAATCATTTGAAATAAATAATAGAAGACGTTATTTAGTCGAGAGTGACAGCTTGTGGATGCTCAGTACTGAAATTTCACTTAGCGATTTATCGCTTAGTGATAGGTCAAGCTTTAAGACAGTTCCCGGTTCTGGAATTGGCTTAAAGTTGTGCCCAGTACGTTCCAGCGTCCACAAAGCCGAACGGACGACGGCAATTTACTACCAACCATCGCTTAGAAGGAATTTTTATTTTTAAGGACTACTATATCACTCTTTAGATTCTATTAAAAAAATTATGTTTATCCAAAAATAGTGGACTATCTGATTGATATGTCCACTATTTATTATTCATAATTATCTGATAACACTAACCGAGCATCTAGCGTTGCTGACAATTTTAGAAGCTTGAGAACCGATAGTATTACGACCACGATTCTTTTCTTCAACACCAACAATTACTAAATCTGGTTTAAAACTTGGAATTACTTCATCAACGATAGTAGTTGCAGGATTTCCTTCAGTTACCATCAAATGAATATCTTTAACTCCATATTCCTGAGCCTTTTTGCCATAGACGGCTAATAACTTTTTGATTTGTTCACGACGGTCTTTCAATACATCTGGATCGAGAGATTGGAAGATGTTTAGGTCGCCTGTTTCCAAGACTGATACGATACCTAATTCTGAACTGTGGTGTCTTGCCATAGTACATGCATAGTTAAAGGCATTCTTTGATGAAATAAAATCATCTGAATCCACGCAAATCATGATTCTGGAATAGTCTACTCTTTCAACTTTGTAATCTCTTAATTCATCCATCTATAATTCCTCCAGTTATTTAAAGTCTCGTCCTTTATTTTCTTGGAAGTACTTGTCGAATCTCTTTACATAGTTATGGAACATGTAAGTCAATAACAACCAACGTTTGAATGATTTATCTTTGTCATAGAAAACAGTTGTTCCGATGCGATCTTGCTTGATCAATTCATCAGCATACTTAGTAGCGTCGTTTTTAGCTGCGTACTTGTTGAAGACTTTAACTGGAACACCCAACCATAATTTGTGTTGAGCTTTATTTTTATTGGCATAAACTGTTGGTTCATTTTCCAAAGTTCCTTCAACATAATCTTCAACAACATACTTAGCCAAATTATAACCATTCAAAGTAACGAAGAAACTACTTCTGCCTTGACGCAAATTGATTTCAAAGAACTTGAAAGTCTTATCACGAGAATCATACTTCATATCGAAGTTAGCATAACCTGTGAATTCAATATCTTCAAGGAACTTTTGAACACGGTCATAAACATCTTGATTAAATTCGGGAATGATAGCCACATAGTTACCGATTGATTGTGGTGTAGGATCTTCCAAAATCGGATGTCCTAGACACATCATCTTCACATGGTGGTCTTGATCAACATAGGCATTTAAAACACGCATGTTGGAATCATCACCAGGAATAAAGTCCTGAAGGATCAAGTCAGATTTATAACCATTATCATAAATCTTACCTACGATACTCATATATTCATCTTGAGAGTGAATTGTGAAAGCCTTTTTACGACCTTCAAAATGAATATCTAACCATTCAACACTATTAGCTGGTTTCAAAGCCACTGGGAAATCAAAAGGAACATCTAGGTCCTTTTTGTTTTCGTACATATCTTTAGTGATGATTTTTGTGAGTGGATGTGGCAAACCATGCTCATCCGCAACATGATAAAAACTTTCTTTATTATTTAATGATTTCAATAAATCATAATCGACATATGGGCAAACAAAAGTCTTAGATAATTCTTCTTTATGCTTGCTAATAAGTTCCGCATAACCGTCCCCGCAACCAATCAAAATAACTGGTTCTTCATGGTTTTGGTACTCTTTAGCAATTTCACGCATTTTTTCAATAAAAACAGGGTCTTCAGAAAATCCTGGGTGAAGAGTTAAGCTTAAGATTTTTGTATATCTTGTAGGTGCCAATTGGATATCGGCATAGGCCTTAACAGTGCCCCCATATAGTTCATGGAAAGCACGAGCCATTCCGTAAACATTCATATCACTACCTAATAAGATAGGCGTGAATTTTTTTCCTGATTCAGTTTCGATAGGGATCAACCTCTTACTATATTAATTCTATTTTTAATTTTTCACACATTTCAAACAAAATTATACCATAATCAATTTATCACAACGAGACAAGCTTATACATTTAATTATTCAGGCTTATTCTTTTCTTAAATAATTGAGAACAAATAGCTTAACCACAGCCTTAAATTGATTTTGTGATGTTTCAAACTAATATCGATATTTGGCATAAAAATTTATTTTATAGTAACGTCATAACGCCAATATCAGCTTATTTTGTCTCCGTCATATATGCGTTATCTTAACATGATTTACAGAAAAATGGCACCTACTCAGAAAATAGTCTTGAACTATATCTAAACAAGTGCCATTCAATTTTAAATTATTATTGATTAACAACATCAACCTTTTCGGCATCAACAAACTCATTTTCATCAATTTGATAATACTTGTGATGATTCAAATAAGCAATATTTTGTGCTTTCCAAGTACTCAAAGCGCCCAAACCACGATTAGTCAACATATCCATACGACAGTCGACTAAATTGGTAACAATGACGTCTTTAGTTTTTAAAGTTGCATCAACTTTTTCACATTCAAAAACTTCTGTAGCTTTAATCCATTCGTGATCATCAGCTTGATAATATTTTTGACCATCGATTACCCAAAGTTTCTTACTCAACCACGTCTTGCCACCAATAAAATCTTTATTAGTCGTCAATTCTTCATTGTCATCAAAAATTTGAGCATATTTAAGATCTGGATAAACAGTTATTTCTTCGTTGAAATCTTCGACCATGCCTTGAGTCTGAACCTTAGTTTTTACTGGAGTGTAAGTAACGACATCTTTACTAGAAAGTTTATCCTTTAAGGCCATAACTTGTACCGTTTTTTTAGCAGTCTTGTATCCGGTCTTTTGTGGAACCGATAATTCGAAAGTACTGCCGACAAATTCTGGCTGGATATCAGTTGGAACTTCAACGACCAAATCACTACCAAGATTATTGTTGATTTTTACAGTCATCGGACCATGATACTTCTCATCCGGTTTAACAATCCATCTGCCTTTATCAGCTTTACTCAAAAGTTCACTGGAATTAATGCCATCAACGGTAGGTTTAGGATTATCTCTAGTTCCCGTCCCAATATCGATCCAAGTTTTTTCTGGCATTTTCAAATCTCGTGGCTGGTTGGGAACCACAAATTTATCACCGAACTTAATTGATTTTAATTCATCTGAAGATTTGAACATGTCCGTCATATCTTTGACATTAGTCGTATCGAAATTGGACAAATCTAATTCTTCCAAAGTCTCACAACCACTGAACATACCTTGCATATCAGTGACTTGACTAGTATCAAAGTTGGAAATATTTAATTCTTTCAAGTCACGACAGCCACTGAACATCTGGGACATATCTTTGACTTGTTTAGTTTTGAAACTGGATAAATCTAACTTCTTTAACGAATAGCAATTCAAAAACATTTGACTCATATTTTTAACTTGACTAGTATCCATATTTCCCCCTACTTTCTAATTTTGGAATCCCCTGAAACCACTTCCAAATTAAAATTAACGATTACACTATAACAAATTGTTAAAACTTTATATTATTTTTAGTAATATTTTTATTTTTTCTTAATATTGAATGAACGGTGATGGTGATAGTGGTTAACTGCCGTCGTCCGCAAAATCCCTGTGATTGGCTGGAACGCTGGCGACGCCACTTTGAACTACTGCATAAACCAAGTGCGCAGCATTTCAAAGCTGGGTCTTAT
>ERZ833963.3940-NODE-3940-length-10688-cov-95.492805_pt1 | contig 10688 bp, 6 predicted proteins | sample MGYA00519693_ERZ833963 | MGnify/ENA primary metagenome ERZ833963 (study PRJEB31850, sample SAMEA3708748) | human gut metagenome | biome: human gut; feature: human-associated habitat; material: faeces | place: China | collected 2014 ... | reverse complement strand
AACGGGTGATATCAGCCTCTGTTTCTCGGAACATCTAACTGGACACCCTAATTAACAATGCCCTTGTACTTAATTGCCATTTTAGTTCTATTGGAGAACTCACAGGTGGTAGAGCGTTAGTAAAAAGAGTACATCCTTTGGATATACTCCGAATGGTTTCTGGTTATATAGACAGCGATGGCAGTCCCATTATTTCACAAGAAAATAAACAGGTAGATACAAATTCTACTATACTTGGACTTGGACTTTGGGGAGTAAAAGGATTAGATGGTAGAAAAATCATTCCATTTCAGTATGACGCTATAGAATACTGGTCAGATAATCTATATAAAGTAGAAGTTAACAATAAGTGGGGAATCATTAGAATTCCACAAGGAAATTATTTGCTAAATATTGAATATGATAGAATAGACAATTTAAAAGAAGGGAAGGCTACAATAACAAAAGGCTCAATCATTAGATCTATCGACAAGAATGGAAATGATGTTGCGCAAGAATCTATCCCCTTAAAAGGCGGTCTTAAAAAAACTAAGATTTCGGGTAAATGGGGGATTATTGATAATGAAGGAAATATAATAATTCCACATAGTTACGATGAAATAGGATCGTTCCGTAGCAGATTAATAGGAATTATAAATAAGAATGTTATCAAGCTAAATGTAGATTACAATTACCCTATTCATGTATGTGGTAAATTGTCGTCATCTGGAATTGGCTGCATTTATGTTGAAATTGCAGATGTTAAATGTAGAATTAATGAAGTAAATATGATGAAACAAACTGTACACTCATTATTTGGCTCAAATAATGAGTGTAGGATATTAGCTTTCATGAATATTAATTTTGGGAACAAGCAATATAATCTGCGAGTGTTACCAAAAAATAAAACAAATATCATATTATCTCATGGTGATAAGAATTCTGACTTTTCTATTGGTGAAACTTTAATCGGAACTGTAATAGGTCATAAGAGGAACAATAGAAAAATAAGCCGACTTATGGTTAAATTTGATGATGGAAGAGAGACAAAGGTTACTCGACAATTATTCTTAAGAAGTGGTCAAGATATTACATTTTATAGGAAAGGTAGTAAGATAAAGCTCCGTAAGGATGGATTTAATGATGAGTTTGACCAAACCATTTGGAAAATATTATAAGTAAGAATATGGTACAAGACAGAATATACAGTTACTTTGACCGCAACCCGCAGTTGCACGTACTTTTCATCTTCGACAAGATGGAGATGATACGGACGGAACTTTCCACGGCCGAGTGGAAGGAAGGTTACAGATATGTAATCTTTGACGGGGCGTGGTTCAACGTGAAGTACAACATAGAGCATACTTGGAAAGACGAGAACGTGGTGTTGCTCTTCTCTGATATTTCATATCCGTATAGTGAGCAGCAACAACTTCGTTTTCCTTTGATGGACTTGCTCCGTGCCAACATGGAGTACAAGGAAGAGGACTATGCGTCATTCATGCAGCAGTACGGATTGCCGGACAAGTTTGCTTCGTTTGTGAAGAAGCACGTCGCTGAACTGACGACATCGAAGGTGATGAACATCATCGGTGACTATTATCGTGCAGATACATTTTCACAGGACATGGTATTCCGTGGGCTAATTACAGGCTATCTTGGAGAGAAGAAGCTATTGGAGTGGGCTGACATAATAGTTAAGCTGATTATCCTTGGCAGTGAGAATGAGCAGAAGAAGCGTATGGATTTCTTCAACCGTCTGGAGAAGAACATTGATGTCAAGAAAGCCCTTGACAACAAACTGACTTCGCTGTTCGGCTTCAGCTATAACGCCAACTCAGAGACGAAAGTAGAATGTATAGCAGGAAGCTTGAAATACAACTGCATGATGCAACTGCTTGACACAGCGAAGGCAGACACTTATAAGCAGTACAAGACCACTAACGCTGTGGTTGTCAATCAGCTGAACAAGATCTATGAGCTCGGTACGCAGAACCGGCAATACAGTACGAAGTTCGGTGAGGCGATGAAAGAGCTCGCTTCCGGCATTAAAGAAGAGAATATCATTGAGTGGTATGGCATTGACGCACAGTATTTCTACATGACAGAAGCCCTTGGCTGGCCGATTCTAAAAGAGGTGGCCGAGAAGCAACTGGCATCCGACCCGGACACCGTCATAGAAATGATGCGGAAGCTCTATGTGAAGATGCCGATGGACTCAGCCATCCGCATGGCCATCCGCTTCATGGAGCAGGTGGCACTGTATTATCAGACAACCAAGAGTGTAGATACATTGAAGTTGGACACGCCAGACCAATATGTTGACCGCTACACGACGGAACTGTATCGTTTTGACATGTTCTACCGCCACGCTCTTGAGAACTATCATACTGTTATAAAAGATACGACGCCCATAGACGAAGTATTGGGCAGAACCAAGCAGCAGCTCGACATGGACTATGCCAAGGCCATCAACCTGCTGAATTTGGAATGGCTTACATGTGTGAACGAGAACCCGAAGCACTTTGATAGCATCTCCCTTCCGAGACAGGCTAATTTCTATCATGACCAAGTGGACAAGGATATTCACATGGCTGTAATTATCAGTGATGCATTGCGGTATGAGGTGGCGACGGAGATGATGGAGGAGCTGTCGAAGGAGAAGCACATTGCCACTCTGTCTCCGATGCTTGCGATGCTGCCGACAGAAACAAAATATTGCAAACCTTCATTGCTGCCGCATCACAAGCTTGAACTGCAAGGCGCAGAGATGACCGTCGATGGTCTGCCGGTAAACACCATAGAACAACGCACAGAATTGCTCAAGCATTATGTGGACAGCGGGGTGTGCATCAAATACGAGGACTTGATGAACAGGCCTGCTGCGTCTTATCGTGAATTCTTCAAGCAGCACCACATCGTGTATATCTTCCACGATGCCATTGATGACGCAGGACACAAGCAGAGTCCTTTCGAGGTAATACGCACGTGCAAACAGGCTATTACAGAATTGACGGCACTTATCAGCCGACTCCATGCCACATGGAACGTTTACGACGTGCTGCTCACTGCTGACCACGGCTTCCTTTATAACGACATCGAGTTTGAGGAAAAGGACAAGCATAACGTTACCGATGAGTCTATTGAGAAGAAGACCCGTTATTACCTGACAAACGATGCCAATGCGATGGACGGCATCAGTAAATATCCATTGCAAGAAGTGTCTGAAATCCAGTCTGCCTCTCAAGTATATGTAGCGGTGCCAGATGGTACTAACCGCATGGCTGCCCAGGGCGGTTATCAGTTCGCTCATGGCGGAGCGACTCTTGAGGAAATGATTGTGCCTGTCATCTACAGCAAGTTGAAGAAGGTGAACAAGACCGAAAAGGTTGAGGCGACACTGATGAACCATAACCTCAACATGGTTTCCAGCCGCTTGAAGTTCAACCTTATCCAATCGGAGGCTGTGTCAATGACGAAAATGGAGCGGGAGTTGATATGCTGTGTGTATGACGGCGATAAAAAGGTGACAGAGGAGAAGAAGGTGGTGTTGAACAGTCCTGACAAGGACAACCTCAACAACCGCGTCTTTGAGGTGACCCTTGATTTGAAGGTTAGCAATGCATCCTCGATGCTGCAGCTCCGCATCTATGACGTTGACGACATGCTGAATCCTTATATTAAGGAGACGGTGAAGAACAATACATTCATTGAACAAGACTTTTAGGAGGCGATGCGTCTCGCGTCGCATTTAAGAAATAAGAATATGACCCTACAGCAAAAGATATTGAATAGCTTCCTCGGACGTGTCGTCCGCAAAGACCTTGCCTTTCAAGTGAAGGGTGGGTTGCCTGTACCGACTTACGTCTTGGAATACCTCTTGGGACAATATTGTGCCACTGATGACGCTGAACAGATAGAAGAAGGCCTGGTCAAGGTCAAGACCGTGATACAGAACAACTACGTCCACCGTGCCGATGCCGAGCGTGTGAAAGGCATTATCCGTGAGCACGGCAAGCACCGCATCATCGATAAGGTGACGGTGGTGCTCAATGAGAAAAAGGATGAGTATAACGCTTCCTTTGCCAATCTCGGACTGACAGGTGTGCCCATCGGTACGGAATACGTGGTGAAGAATCCGAAACTGCTTTCTGGCAACGGCGTATGGTGCATCGTCACAGTGGGGTATCTCACTGGCGAGGATGTGAAAGTTCGCTGGGAGATTCAGACGCTGAAGCCCATACAGATATCACGTATCGAACTGGAGGATTATACCTCCCAGCGTAAGAACTTCACTACTGATGAGTGGATAGACCTGCTGATGCATACCGTGGGTTTGAACCCGGAGGTGATGAACCGGCGCGAGAAGTTTATCACGCTGGCCAGATCGCTACCGCACGTGGAGAACAACTTCAACTTCATGGAGCTGGGTCCAAAGGGAACGGGTAAGAGTCATGTATTCCAGGAACTCTCGCCCTATGGCGTACTTGTTAGTGGCGGTGACGTCACATCGGCACGACTGTTCGTGAAAATGAGCGGCAACAAGGAAATTCTCGGTCTCGTAGGTTACTGGGATGTCGTGGCATGGGATGAGTTTGAGCAGCAAAAAGGCCGGGCTGTGGATGCCGTGCTGATTGACACGATGCAGAACTATCTTGCCAATAAGAGCTTCAACCGAGGTAAGGCGACCCATGAGGCAACGGCATCGATGGTTTTCGTCGGAAATACGAAGCATACGGTTACTTTCATGCTCAAGAACAGCCATCTGTTTGAGTCCATTCCGACCTCCTTTATCAAGGGAGCCTTCCTCGACCGCATCCATCTCTACAACCCCGGTTGGGAAATAAGGATGCTCAAGAAGAGCAGCTTCTCCAAAGGCTATGGTCTTATCACCGACTATTTGGCCGCCGTGCTCCATGCGCTGCGCAATACTGACTGGACCAACCAGCTCGACAAATACGCTAAGTTCGATGGCTCGCTGTCCGAGCGCGACCATCTTGCCATCCGCAAGACATTCTCAGGCATGATGAAACTTCTTTATCCCGATGGTAACATGACGGATGAAGAAGCTTATGAGCTTGTCGATTTCGCTGCCGAGGGTCGCAAGCGAGTGAAAGACCAGCTCTATCGCATTGATGAGACCTTCTGCGCTGAGCCTGCTAAGTTCCAATACGTGAACCTGAAGAGTGGCGAAGCGGTGATGGTAACGACCCTTGAAGAAGTGGAGAATGGCATCGATCTCGAAGCCGCTTTGTTCGGCAACAAAGAGGTGAAGGAAGATGACGGTCTGCCCAAAGAGACACCAGAGAAGTCCACAGATGGTTCCCAGCCAGAAGAACCCGCCTCGAATGAGGCCACGGAGTCAAGCGAGGAACAACGCACAAAACGTCCGCGTATCCCCATATTGCGAGAGTGCATGAAGACCATTCGCATGAACCAAAAGGGCGTGACCTACCGCAACCTCTTCGGCGACTATCTGCGTACGGCTCATGAGATTACCGTTGTTGACCCATACGTTCGTGCTCCTTTCCAGATTGACAACTTCATAGAGTTGGTGCAGACCATCCGCGAGGTCAGCCTCGACCCTGAGAACTTGAAGATCCATCTGAGCACGCAAAACGATGATGATAAAATCCCGGAGATCATCGACGACTTCGAGGGTTTGCATAGTGAGCTGCAGGCAGTTGGCATCGACTTCACTTGGGACTTCAAAGCCGACCACGACCGCTGGATACTCCTTGACAACGGCTGGAAGATCCTCCTCAGCCGTGGCTTGGACATCTACGAGAAGCCCGACCGTTTCTCTCTCGCCAATATCAGGCAGGGCGAGCGGAAGTGCAGAGCATTCACGGTAACATTTTCAAAAGAATAAATAACTTTAAATATGTCATTTTTATCAGAATTTTGGACTTTCTTTAGGGCAATGATGCCTATACCTTTTTTAAATCCATCCGCTTTAGGTTGGATAAGTAACTTGTTGGTAATAGGTATAGGACTTTATGCTTGGCGTAAATTTAAGAATATATATCAAGAGACGAAATCCAGACAACTTTTAAATAGTGTTCCGGGTATATTTACGTCCTTAGGTATATTCTTCACATTCGTATCTATATGTATTTCTTTAGGAGGAATATCAGATGCGTCTACAGTTGTCAATAACGTAGGTAAAACTGTAGAAGATGCTCAAAACAATGACATAGATATAGTTCAAATAATAGGAAACCTCATACCTGCGTTTACTACCTCTATTTGGGGTATAATATTTGCTTTGTGGACAAACTATAAATCAAGACAAATGTTTGCCTATGAAGATAAAGATTATGATAGGAAACATCATACACCAGAGCAAAACATTGAAAGCATAAAGCAATCAGCTGACAGTATTTTTGGTTCCAATAAAAACTTGGAAGGCAAGCTTGATTGCATTCTTGCTCACATGAAAGCCCAAGACGAACTGACAAAAGGCTATAACGAACAGCTTAATTCTAACATTAGCCAACAAAGCGTAATATTGGAAAAGTTCATTAACGACTTTGTTAATCGAATGGATAACATTTTCAGCAGGATGCATGATGCTGTCGAAAGACAGATTATGGCTTTTGGACAGACACAATTTCAGAAGACAAGTGATGTCATGCAGAAACTTATTGAGGAACTCCATACAATGTCGAGATCTATTTTAGACAAGCAAAATGCCTCTGTTACAGAGATGATGTCTAATACAAATGGACAAATATCTGAGATCACAAATAAATTGGTAGAGCTGACCAAAAACGTTGGTCAGAAGAATTCTGATGCTTTGGACGAATTAAGTAAAAAGCAATCGGAGAAACTGGATGTCATTATTGATAGCTATACCCAGTTAAGCCAAAATTCTGTATCCCAATTCAAAGAAGTCGGAGAGGAAGTAAGAAAACTTGGCACTGCTTTGGCTGAGCAAAGCAACCAATCACTAATAGAATTAAGTAATAAACAAGAAGAGAAGTTAAACGCAATAATCTCAGGGTACACTCAGTTGAATCAATCTTCGCTTGATAGCTACAAGCAAATGGCTGATAACATAAAGGATGTAAGCGGAAAGACAACTGAGGAGATTGCAAGCAAGTTAAAAGAGACAACTTCTGCAATTACAGCTGCACTATCACAACAATACATAACTTTGGGCGATGCTATTAATAAGAACGTTACAGAACTTGACAAGTCTTACAAGTTCATAAATACATACATTGCTCAAATAAAGGGAGACTATGAGCAGGCTACTCTTGCATATTCTGATGCAGTGCAAAACGCTCATGACTTAAACAAGTCGTTTGAGTCAACAATAAAAGAGGTAAATACAGGATTGAGTTCTGTTGTTAGCACCAATGAAAAGATAGACAAGATTCTGAAAGTCATAAATGACAGACAGACAAATATTGAGGCTATTATACAAAAGATTAAAGATCTTGGAGCAACAATAGAAACTCTGCAAAAACTTGAATCAACATTAAATAAGCTGGCTGTTAGATGAGTAATTTGAAGTTTAGAGATGAAGGTGAACACCATAATTTCTGGCAGAACTATACAGACCTTATGTCAGGATTCCTCATAGTGTTCATTATAACGAGTCTGTTAGCCTTTAATCATTATAAGGGCTGGCTTGACATGTTTCAAGAAGCTGGTGTAGCAAAAGCGAACATCAAGGATGTTGTTGTTACAGCTGAAATGTACAAAAAAATAAACAGCTTTGAGGAGGCAGTTAAAAAACTAGACAGCAAATATATTAATTATAATACCAAATATGAACGCTTTGAGTGCTCTGTTCCAGTTCAATTTCAGCCTCAATCTGACATTATTCCTATGGCGCCAAGACATAAGCTAATATTAGCAGGAAAAGAGCTTAATAAGATTCTCACTTTCTCTTCACCAGAAATGGGAAAGCATATAGGCTTTACCATCGTCATAGAAGGACGTGCTGCAAAATCATGGAAGTCTCCTAATCCTGATTTAAATGCTCAACATTATGCAGAAGAGTTAAGCTACCGACGTGCAAGAAATTTATTTCATCTGTGGGAAGCAAATGGAGTAATAGATGATTTGGAACGCAAAAATTGTAATATTTATATCACAGGATCTGGCTTCGGTGGGAGAGGTCGATATGGAGAGAGTCTGAAAGGAAAAGTTACAAACTGGAAAGCAGAAGAAAAGAATAAGACGTTCATTATACAGGTTACACCATTTATAAAGAAATAATTCAATGGATATACGCGATTTAAGAGAATATATTAAGAAACTCTGTGGAACATACGACATAGAGAAGCTTGGTAGAGACGATGAACCATTCTTCAAATATGTCAATGGTGCAGGTCGAATAGTAAAGAAAGTAATCAGCAGTGTAGCCGATTTCGCAAGTAATGCAGAAGAACAACTTTTTTATGAGTTCGTTCAAAATGCTTACGATGCGAATTCAGACTCATTGATGTTCTTTGCGAATGAAAAATATCTGATAGTATTGAATAATGGTCTGCCTTTCTATACAGACCAAGATGTTCATACACGTGATGGAGAACTTTTCAGTTTCCTTGCAAAGGGTGCTTCCGACAAGAACAGTGATGATGCTCTCGGCTATTATGGTCAAGGCTCAAAACTGCTATATTCACTTATAACTGATACTGGGCTGGCAAACACACGAGACCTGCTTTATAAATCCATATATGAGCAGAAGAAAGGTCCGTATGTAATAAGCTGGAATGATACAGTACAGCTGAACAATTTTTTGCTTGATGAAGCAGATTGGGAATATACTGATTTTGATAATGAGAAAGAAAATATTCTCATTTGCAAAGTGGTCGACAGTTATTTCCCAGTTATTCCAGGGATAAGTGATGAATATTTCTCCGATACTGAATATCACGATGTTGTCAATGCTTTCAACGAACTGGTAGATCCTCGCCGCAATCTCAATTTGTTAAGACAGGGAACTGCTATTATTATACCTCTTGGTAAGGGACAGTATGGAAAAATATCTAATGAAGACAATCTAAAGAAAGTACGTACTAGATTAGGTGGATTTTCGTCATTAACAAGCGACAAGGAATACAATAAAGGAAAGCATATAAATCATATCTTCGTATTCGGCGAGGAAGTCGCTCAACATGAGGTAAAATCAATAATAGTTGATACCAAAATTGAAGGAGAAACTATTAGGTACCATTTCGCCTTCAATCCGATATTCGCAGAAGATGGGTATGTGAATTTCTTTAAAGGACTCCCTATACTTCAGGCAAAATACAATCTTGGCTTTATCATTGACTCACAAGCTTTTCAGCTTGATAACAGTCGTCAGAGGATCAATGACTTTGACAAAACAAAGCAGCAGCTTATGTTGGCTTTTAATGGACTATTGAAGAAAATAGAAGACCTTAAGTCAACAAAAGGTGATGCTTTTGGCTATGTATATAAATCTTTGTTAGCCACAAATATCCCCGAAGGTGAAGATTATGATTTCATTAGAGAGCCATTTGAAAGCGTCTTTAATCCATTCTTCAAAGATAATGTCTTTACTGGCAGTAACGACTATGTCAAGTTGGAGAATGCAAGAATCGACTCTTATTCACAAATTATCAATCTCAGAGAGATAGGAATTAATGACAAAAAGTGGGCTGACTCCGCAACAGCTAAGTTATATAAAACACATAAAATCAAGATAGAGAGTTATCCGATCTCGAATATAATAGAGGATTCTGATAAAGCAAAACTCTCGTCTTTTCTTCTTAGAATGAATGAGGGCGAATATGAACAATTCTCTGATAAGTTCAGATTGGAGCCTGTACAGTATTTTCCTGATGTTGCCATATATAGGTCCAACAAGGGGAAAATGTACACTTTCAACCAAGTGATAGGAACAGAACCAATCTTTTATTTTACTAAGGAGACACCATCACTTAAGTCTATATATCTAGGATTCGAGGATTTGGAATATATTATTACTCCTGTCTCCGAAGCAGAAAATAATTTCTGGTCACATATTTACCAGAAAGTTAAAGAAAAGACATACCTGTTTACTGTTTCTGATGCAGGTAGAGAATGTTGTTGTGGCATACTCAAAATGCTAACAACCTATTCTCCCTCTATATATCAGAGTGCTGTAAGAAGTATCGAGCTGTTTCCAAACATGTTAGGTATGCGTATGCCTTTCAAATATATATTGTCTGATAGGCCAAAGAATACTTGCATCCTTGATAAGTTTATGCTTAAAGGCTATAAGCCTGAAAGCCTTGACATCAAATGGCTATGTTCATCTGATGACCAAAAATGGGAACTTTTGGTCTCGAATTTCAAATTCATAAAGAATTATTCTGACTGGAAGTCTGAGGCTTCACAGTATATAAAAGATATCAAGACTATTTATAATAATTCCTCAGCCAAGCAGGAAAACATAAGTCTTTACCTTACAAAAGAAGGTGTTCCAACTGATACGGAAGAGCATTATCTAAAAGGTAGTGATAGGTTAAACAATGATGAATATAACAAAGTTGCTTTACATTTTAAAGAGTGCAACTTCGTTCCTTATAATTTCATGGCAGATTTAAGTAGAAAGCCGTTTGCCATGACATCATTGGATTTGAGAGACATATTAGATAATGGTGAAAAAGTTTCTTTAAAACTTCTTTCTCACTAGTGTCCACTAAAAAAAATTAAGACTTAATTGAGTTACATTTTGAAACTTC
>ERZ833963.3936-NODE-3936-length-10693-cov-4.670051_pt1 | contig 10693 bp, 10 predicted proteins | sample MGYA00519693_ERZ833963 | MGnify/ENA primary metagenome ERZ833963 (study PRJEB31850, sample SAMEA3708748) | human gut metagenome | biome: human gut; feature: human-associated habitat; material: faeces | place: China | collected 2014 ... | reverse complement strand
CTGCGTATCCCCAACAACTGGTATCCGCTCTACAATCTTGCCGACTGCTTTCGTTGTCTTCGATAATCCTTTCAGCAAAGAGGATTGTATGGAAGTAGAAGAATATCCAGATATTTCTTCATAGCACTGCGTATAAAGTTCTCTGTATTTCATCGAATAATCATCCAATTTTTCTGAAATACCGGACAAATACTCTTTGTCATAATTTCCCACAAGCATTACATCTAGGAATGAGGAGAATGCAAGTGTATATAACGCAAGTTGGTAATCTTTAAATTGGTCTTGTACCACCTGCAACTGCTTATTTACCGTCTGGTCACTATGAATCAAAGATTTCTTATTTACTTTGGCAATTATCTGTTCACGGTAAAATACTATCTTTGCTTCTGCTTCTTTTTTTATGGCAAGCACTATTGTATGATTGCTATTCTTGTACATTTCATTATTCCAGTTATACTTGTAATTATTGAACACGTCATACAGAAATGTAAGATTTCCTTTTAATTCAGCCTTTTCCTTCTGAACAAGAAAATACATCATTTCCTGCTGCATTTCTTTTATAGAATCCAGTTTTTTATCAATATTCGCAAGTGCAGCCGCCATAAAAAGCATTGTCGGGTCAAAAGCAAGCGGCATTATCTGAGCCTGTCCGCCGCCAACCAAACCTGCTGATGTTTTCAGAGAACCAATAAAATTGCCCGTTTCCTTCATCTGAAACATTGTTTTTCCGGCTGTATTAACATAGTACAATCCACTTCCACCAGCTCCGGTTACTGCGGTTTGCACAGCAGTTGTCAATGGTTGAAACGCTGTTCCCATAGCTGCCAATCTTGTTACTGGTAATTTTGTGTAATTGGAAACACCAACTTTTGTTTCCTCTAACAGCGGACACAACGATGCATCGTTCATCATTGCCATTATCTCATTGTCTTTTCCATTATCCATTTTTACAATCTCGCCCATATTCATACCTCTTTTCGGTCTGTTATTTTAGTTTCATAACAGTCCTTGTAAATTCTGCGAATTGTCTTTTCTTTTACCTGTCTGCCAAGACACTTTCTCACAGTTGTTATCGTTGCTAAATCTGCAAAATCAGAAGTGACAAACACCGTTCCACCATCTGATAATTCTATTCTTTTTTTTATTTCGGAGTAAATTCCATTGGACATATAAGCGCCTCCTTTGTCACGATTATTATATATTTTTCGTGACATTATTTCAACTCTTTTAATTATGCATTTATGTTGATTTTATATTTTTTTTAATTCACTTTTTAAATTTTTAAATTCTGAAGGAACAAAAAGTCCCCTATCAGATGATAACCCCTTTATTATAGCTTGTGATGCTGTTATTTTTTCGTTATTACCTCTTGTACTTAAAAAATACATCTTTTACCCCCTGTATTTATTCTATTATTTTAAAATATTATTTTCGTATAATTAAAAAACTCCCGTCCCTAAAATAGGGACGAGAGTATAATTCCCGCGGTTCCACCCAAATTGATTTAATATAAATCCACTTGAACTTGTAACGTAAGCTAAACGTCAAATCTTACTAAAATCTATAAAGATAACTTCGGATAGAAGCTCATAGGTAGTCTTCAATTTCTCAAGTTAAGGAAATCTTTCAGCCTATGAATTTCCCTCTCTGATAACCGCACTAAATTTACTTTCCTAATCATTGCATTTTTAATATTTATTATGTATAAGATTTTAAAATATTAACTAAGTAAAGTCAAGAAAAAATTGGAAATATTCACATAAATTAATAAGCAATCCTTGTAAAAAAATAGAAAATATTCAAATTAAACTAAAAAAAATATGATAAATATAAAATTTCCATATTAAAAATATATATAAAATTTAACTTAAAGAGAAAACTAAAATAAATAAAAAATATAAAATTTCAACAAAAAGATTAAGAAAAATGAAAGAAAATATTAACAAAAAATTTACTTGTAAAAATAAACAAAATATTATAATATGAATATAGAAAAGGTTTGCAGAGATTTAGGGAAATAAAATCAAGATTTATTTGAACATATTAATTAAAATATATATTTGTATAAAATTATACAAATTAAATTAATTCATATTTAGTTCAAAAACTGATTATATCATTATATAAAAGGAGGGGCGCAAAAGATGGCAATTATTTTAATAACAGCTTTATTAGTAGTTATAATGTTAGGACTATCATTTTTATCATATTTATCTGAAAATAATTTACTTGATGACACTGAGACTGAATAATCGTATTTTTAATACATAACATATATATAGAACGTAAAAAATTATAAGAATTATTTCTTATAATTTTTTTGTTTAAAATTCAATTTTTTTGCATAAGTTTACATTTCAAAATTCATGTGCTATACTTTTTGTATAAATGTGGAAAATATTGTTTGAATCTTTATAAAAATTGATAATTGAAAATAGGAATAATAAAATAATAGATAATTATAACTGATTTAAAAGATGATAAAAATCTACCTTATAATGAAGAATAATTATCATTTTAATTATTTTATTTCTGACACCAAAATTTAAAATTAAGGTGGAAGGCGATATTTTGTAGATGCAAATTACTTAGCTATGCCACTGGCATAGCTATTTTTAATTGTAAAGAAATTATATTTATATTTTATAGATAAATTATATAAAGAAGTATTTTCTATAGATTTTTAGGGGGATTATATATGAAAAATAAGTTTAAGGTTGTAGGGAGTTTATCATGGTTTCAGAGAATGATTTTAATAATACTTCCAATTGTAATAGTAGTTTTGGCAATGGGAATAGGTAGAATGGTTATATCCCCTGTGGAAGTCTTAAAGTCAGCCTTTGAAAAATTCGGATATGAATACAGTGTAAATCCTCAAAACGAAATAGTACTTTGGACGATTAGATTTCCTAGGATAATACTTGCACTTCTTGTTGGAGCTGGGCTTTCTGTTGCAGGATGTGCATTTCAAAGTTTGTTTTCAAATCCACTAGCGACACCTGATACACTAGGCGTTGCATCAGGGACGAGCTTTGGAGCAGCACTTGGTATATTACTTGGCTTTGGTCTTTTAGGAATACAATTTTGTGCACTTGTATTTGGAATAATTGCAGTCGGGCTTACTTATATATCAGGGACGGGTAGAGGGCACAATATGAATACAATTGTGCTTGCTGGGATAATGATTGGATCGTTGTTTTCTGCACTTGTATCTTTTGTAAAATTTGTTGCAGATTCTGAATCACAACTTCCAGCTATAACTTATTGGCTTATGGGGAGTTTGGCATCAGCTAGTTATAAGACTTTACTTTTAGGGGCTCCATTTATAATAGTCGGAATTTTCGTGCTTTATCTACTTCGCTGGAGATTAAATATATTGATGCTATCAGAAGATGAGGCGAAATCATCAGGAACTAATATAAAATTACTTAGAACAATAACTATAATAGCGGCAACTTTAGTTACAGGTTCTTGTGTGTCTATGTGCGGCCAAGTTGGTTGGGTAGGTCTAATAATACCTCATATGTGTAGGATGAAATTTGGAAATAACCATCTTTCTTTAGTGCCAGCATCAATAAGTATAGGTGCAGTATTTATGGTTATAGTCGATACAATTGCTAGAAGTCTAGTTGCAACTGAAATTCCAATTTCGATACTTACAGCAATAGTGGGAGCACCATTTTTTATAATTCTTATGAGAAGAAGCGGAGGTTGGCAACTATGATACTTTCAGTTGAAAATGGATGTTTTTCATATAAACATTCTAAAGATAATCTATTAGAAAATATAAACTTTTCAGTAGGGCCTGGGGACTTAGTTGCAATACTTGGACCTAATGGGGCTGGAAAGACGACTTTACTCAGATGTATAATGGGATTTTTAAAATGGAATAGTGGAAAATCGACATTAGATGGAGAAAATATAAGAGATATACCTCACAAAAAGCTTTGGAAAGATATTGCATATGTTCCACAAGCAAAATCTACAGTAGCAGCCTATACTGTTGAGGAGATGGTTCTGCTTGGAAGAAGCAGTCATTTTAGTATGTTGTCACTTCCAAAAGAACAAGACTTAGAAATTGTGCATAAGGTCATGGATGAGATGAATTTAACTAAATTTGCTCATAAAAAATGTTCACAAATAAGTGGTGGAGAGCTCCAAATGGTGTTGATTGCAAGAGCATTAGTATCAGAACCAAAGATACTTATTTTAGACGAGCCAGAGTCAAATCTCGACTTTAAAAATCAACTTCTCATATTAGATACAATGACTAAATTATCTAATCAAGGCATAAGTTGTATTTTTAATACTCACTATCCAACACATGCTCTACAAAGGGCGAATAAGTCGTTTTTACTAAGCAAAAGTGGCAAGTATTTGTTTGGAGAGACGAGAGAAGTTATAACAGAAAAAAACATAGAAAGAGCATTTGGAGTAAAGGCAGTAATAGGTGAAATAGAAACTCCAAACAATATATTAAAAGATGTTATACCGCTTAAAATAACAAAAAATAGCGATATAGACATACTTCTTGATAGAGATGAAATTTCTACAGAGAGAAAAGTTGCAGTAGTATCTATAATAACTGATCACTCTGATGTTTCTGAAAAGATAAATAAATTACTTAGCAAAAATAAAAAATACATAATAGGCAGAATGGGGATGCCTTATGAAGATAGAGGAATATCGATTATAAACGTGACTTTAGATGCTCCAGAATATGTTATACAGACATTAGTATCACAACTTAATTTTTTACAAGGGGTAAGTGTAAAGGCTATATATTCTCAAGTTGAATTTAAAAAATAAAAATCTCGAAATAATATATAAATAGATTTAAGGGGGAGTTAAGTATGATAAAGATAGCGGTTTATGGAAAAGGGGGAATAGGTAAATCTACTACAATTTCAAACCTATCAGTAGCTTTATCTAAAAAGGGATTAAAAGTTATGCAGATAGGGTGTGACCCAAAGGCCGATTCCACAACAAATCTACATAATGGCAGTGAAATAAATACTGTTTTAGATTTAGTTCGCAAAAAAAAGGACGATTTTGAATTAAATGAAATGGTAGTTGAGGGGTATAATGGAATATTGTGTGTCGAAGCGGGAGGGCCCACTCCGGGAATGGGTTGCGCAGGTAGGGGCATAATAACAGCTCTTGAAAAATTAGAGCAAAAAGGTGCATATGAAGCTTATAAACCAGATATAGTTTTTTATGATGTGCTTGGAGATGTAGTCTGTGGAGGATTTTCGATGCCTATGAGATGTGGATATGCCGACAAAATATTTATAATAACATCAGGCGAGTATATGTCACTTCATGCCGCTTTAAATATAGCTACAGCTATAGATAATTTTAAAAACAGAGGATATGCAACTTTAGGCGGAGTTATCTTAAATAAAAGAAATATAAAAAATGAAGAAGAAAAGGTAAATGAATTTATAAAAAATATAAATTCAAAGTTAATAGGCACATTAGATAGAGATGAAATTGTAGTAGTAGCAGAAGAAAATAAAAAGACAGTATTAGAATCATTTCCAGAAAGCAACATGGCAAAAGAATACGAGATTCTAGCGGATAATCTATTAAAATCATTTGGATATAAAATATCAAAAGACAAAAAATTAAGAGAATATAATAAAGATGCAGATGATGAACAACCAAGTAACCCTGACACAAAGGAGGAAGCTAAATGTTGAAGCGTGTAGAAAGACAAGTTTTAAAAGATGAAAATGATATTTGTGTTTTGGCAAAAGATGCAAAGTTTCCATCGCCATTTGAATATAGACTTGAGTTTTCATGTTCTGCTAGAGGACCTTGGAATATAGCTCATACAGGGATGTTAATACCAGAGGCACATGAAGTATTTGTATGTGCGCAGAGTTGTCTTCGTGGAGTAGTTTTAACTGCTGCTGAGATGAATGCAATAGACAGGTTTTCAAATATAATAGTAAGAGAAAATAATATTTTAGAAGGCGATACGGAAGATTTGATAATACAATCAATTGGAGAAATACTTTCAAAGCTTTCATATACTCCAAAAGCAATACTTTTATATACTAGCTGCATACACCACTTTATAGGATGCGATTTAAAATTAGTATATAAAAAACTTAGAGAAAAATACCCAGACATAGAATTTACAGATTGTTATATGAATCCGATTATGAGAAAAAGTGGACTTACACCAGATCAAATTATGAGAAGACAACTCTACAGTCTTATAGATAAATGCGATACAGATTATAACAGTGTAAATATAATCGGAAATAACTACAAAACAGACGACGACAGCGAACTTGTAAAAATTATAAAAGAAAACAAATTTACACTTAGAGAAGTTCCAAGAACAAAAGACTATAGAGAATATAAAGATATGGGCAGAGCATTTTTAAATATAATATATAATCCAGCAGCATTAGAAGCGGGAAGGTATTTAAAAGACAAGTTAGACCAAAGATATCTTTATCTTTCATTAAGTTATGATTTTGATGAAATTAAAAAAAATCTAGATAAACTTTGTGAAGCTTTAAATATAGATAAAATAGATTTTAAAGAAAATGAAACTAATGCAGATAAAGCTTTAAAAAATGCAAAAGAAATTATAAAAGACACGCCTATTTCTATAGACTACACTTTTACAATTAGACCGCTTAGCTTTGCTAAATTACTTTTAAAATATAATTTTAATGTAGTTTCTATATATGCAGATAGCTTTATAAATGAGGAAGAAGATGATTTTAAATATATTAAAGAAAATTATCCAAATATAAAAATCTACCCAACAGTACATGTAAAGATGCGCTTTGTAGATAGACATAATGATGAAAAAATATTAGCCTTAGGGCAAAAAGCAGCTTATTTTACAGGTTCAAATAATTTTGTAAATATGGTCGAAGGTGGTGGAATGTATGGCTTTGATGCCATAGTGAAATTATGTGATCTTATGGTAGATGCCTTTTTAAACGAAAAAGATATGAAGAAATTAATACAATTTAAGGGATTGGGGTGTGAAAATTATGAAACAAATTGCAAGTAGAATATCGATTTACTCTGCAGATACATTTGGAGTATGCTCAGCATTATATGAACTTGGGGGACTTTGTGTAATGCACGATGCTTCAGGATGTAATTCGACATATAACACTCACGACGAACCTAGATGGTATGATTTCGACAGTATGGTATACATTTCGGGAATATCTGAGATGGAGGCGATAATGGGAGATGATCAAAAATTTATAGACGATATAATCTACACAGCAAAAGAATTAAACCCAAAATTTATAGCACTTGCAGGTACGCCAATACCTACTATGATAGGAACAGACTTTAAAGCGATTGCAAATATAATTGAAAAAGAAACAAATATCCCTACATTTGGATTTGATACAACGGGAATGCATTCATATATATCTGGTGCATATAAATCATTTGAAGCCTTAGCCAAAAGGTTTCTAAAGAGAAACGACAATGAAAGTAGGGCAGAGAAGAGTAGAGTAAACATACTGGGGGCTACTCCACTGGACTTCTCCATAAATAAGAGCGTTGAATCTATTGTAGATTTACTAAAAGAAAACGACTTTGAAGTAATAAGCACATGGGCTATGGGAAGTAGTTTAGACGATATAAAAAATGCAGGAAATGCTGATATAAACTTGGTGATATCTTATTCTGGACTTGGTGCTGCAAAATATATGTATGAAAAATTTAATATTCCATATGTAGTTGGAACGCCATTTGGAAAAGATTTTGCTAAAAAGATAGTAAAAGATTTAAAAGAAGTAGTTATAACAAAAGAAAACAAAATATCTTATATAAATAGAAAAATAGACAAAAACCCTGAAATTACAGTTATTGGGGAGAGTATTATGTCGGAATCGTTAGCTTATGCAATTTCGACAGAAAAAAATAAAACTGTAAATGTAATTTCGACATTAGAAACTGACAAAAACCTTCTTTTAGAAGGAGATAAATTAAAAATATATGAGGATGATATAGAAAAAGAATTAAAAAATTCAAAAATTATAATAGCAGATCCTCTATATAGACCAATTTGTCCACTTGATTCAAACTTTATATCTTTGCCACATGAGGGGTTTTCAGGGCGAATTTATAGAGCTGAAATACCAAATTTAATTAATAAATCTTTATAGGAAAGGGGAATTTACAAATGAAAAAAATCAAAAAAATAATATGTGCACTATTAATAGCAACAATGGTGCCTGTATTTGGAGGGTGTTCATCATCTTCAACTAGTTCTACTTCATCAAAAGCAAGTGCATCTTCAAGCTCAGCATCTTCAGAAAGTAGTGATACAATAACTATAACTGACCAAGCTGATAATGAAGTAACACTTCCAAAAGATATTAAACGTATAGCAGTGTGTGATATATTACCACTTCCATCAGTTTTAACAGTTTTCTTTAATTCAGGAGATAAAATAGTAGGTATGTCAGAAGCTAGTATGGCAGCTGCTAAAAACGGTCTTTTAGGTGAATTATACCCAGAAGTATTAAAAGCAGATACAGGATTTATAAAAGATGGTGAAGTTAATACAGAAGAATTATTAAAACTTAAACCAGATGTAGTATTCTACAGTGCATCAGATACAGCAATAGGAGACAAATTAAAAGAAGCTGGATTTAATGCAGTTGCAATATCAGTTAACAAATGGGAATACAACACTATAGAAACTTTAAACAACTGGATAGACTTATTAAGTCAAATATTCCCAGAAGATGCTAAAGCAGATGTAGTTAAAAAACACAGCGACGATGTTTATAAAATGGTTCAAGATAGAGTAAAAGATATACCAGATGATGAAAGAGCTAATGTATTTTTCTTATTTAAATATGATGAAACTTCAATCGCAACATCAGGAAATTCATTCTTTGGTAGCTGGTGGGCAAAAGCTATAGGAGCTAAAAACGTAGCTGATGATATTAAAAAAGACAACGCAGTACCAGTTAATATGGAACAAATTTACAAATACAATCCAGATATAATCTTTGTTACAAACTTTACACAAGCTCAGCCAGAAGATTTATACAACAACACAATAGGAAGTAACGATTGGAGCAAAGTAAAAGCAGTAGAAGATAAAAAAGTCTACAAAATGCCTTTAGGAATGTATAGAAGTTATACTCCTGGAGCAGACACTCCAATGACATTATTATGGTTAGCAAAAACTACATATCCAGATAAATTCAAAGACATCGACTTAACTAAAGAAGTTAAAGATTACTATAAAGAAGTATTCGGTGTTGACTTAAGTGACAAACAAGTAGAATCAATATTCGCACCAACATCAGATGCAGCAGAAGGATTCTAGGAATTAAGTTTTATATTTTAAATATGTGTTTTATAGGTTAAAACCTCAAGGATAATATATTCTTGAGGTTTTTTGTTTAAAAAAGTACGATTTTGAATGGAATTAATACAATTTTGATATATAATTAAATTAAGGGGAGGGTGAATATGCAATGGAATCTACAAAACTTACAAATCAATTGATTGAGATTTTATCTAATAATGAAATTTTAATAAAAAGATATCAATCAGATATAGAGCGTTTAAAACAGATAAAAGCTAAATGGAAAGATGATAAAATAAGAGTTGGGGTAATAGGTGTAACAAGTAGTGGCAAATCAACATTAATAAATGCTATTTTAGGAAAAACATTACTATCTATGGCTGTTAAACCTTCATCAAGTCAAATTGTATGTTGTTCTAAATCTACAGAAAGTAAAGCAACGATATATTTCGAAGATGGAAATAGAATTTTTTTGAAAAATAGAGAATTAAATACTAAAAATATAAGCAAATATAGTGATGAGAATTTTAATAAAGGTAATAAAGAGCAAGTTAAAGAAATTGAATTGTCTACTCCAGAGTTTTCTTTAGGGGATAATATATTGTTGATAGATAGTCCAGGGTTAGACGCTTATGGTTTAGAAAATCATGAGAAATTAACTTTAGAAAATCTACTGCCAACAATAGATGTTTGCATATTTGTAACAACATTAAAAAATAATAGTGATGAAAAAATGTTATCTATATTGAATTTAGTATCAAAGTATAGATATCCAATGATTATTGTTCAAAATATGTTAGATTCTTTAAAAAAGAGTGTTGATGGTAAAAAAACTGTTGAAGATGTTGCACTACAACATAGGAAAAGAGTAGAAAGAATTATTAAAAAATCAAAAATTTATAATAAGGATGAAATTTCTATAGTACAGATGTCAGCAATTCAAGCATTAAAAGCTAGAGAAAGTAAGATAAAAAATCTATTATCAGGTAATAAAAAATTATTAATTTCATCCAATTATGAAATATTTGTGAAAGAAGTAAAAAATATTATTAATATTAAAAAACCTTATATTGAAAATCAAAGGAAAAAAAATATAGAGGCGGAAATAGATAAAATTATAAAAGATGCACAAGAGGATAGCGAAAGATTAATAAATAATAATGTTGTAGAATCAAAATTTGAATTTGAAAACTTAAAATTAGAAATAGATAATAAGATAGAGTTTACAAAACAGGGAATATTATATTTTTTTAATAACTTTGAATTAGAGAAAATAGTTAAAAATTCAATAGATAAAGATATTGATGGAAATTATACAGAGAATTATATAATAAAAATAAAAAATTAGCCAACAGTACATTAATTTCTAAAGAT
>ERZ833963.3934-NODE-3934-length-10697-cov-4.189156_pt1 | contig 10697 bp, 7 predicted proteins | sample MGYA00519693_ERZ833963 | MGnify/ENA primary metagenome ERZ833963 (study PRJEB31850, sample SAMEA3708748) | human gut metagenome | biome: human gut; feature: human-associated habitat; material: faeces | place: China | collected 2014 ... | reverse complement strand
ACGTAAAAGATCCTGTTGCACCAACAGCACAGGAAGTAATTGATATGGCATCAAATGCAGCCACTATGACAGTTGCAGCAGAGAAGAAAGTTGCCACAGGGGATACGGAAGTTACACTTAATGGACTTCCTGTAGGTTATTATCTTGTAATGGTAACAAGCGGTTCTGAAACAGTTTACAGTCCAATGATTGCCGGTATTTATTAAATAACCATATTCAAGATCTTCATCTGTTGAAAAGGATTCATTTCCCAAGGAGATTGATGCCACATTACTATTAACAATAAATAATGAGCAAATGCTATCTGAAAGAACAGCAAGAAAATTCTTCACCGCTTTAATCCTATCCGACGTGTCGGTATCTAAAGCAAGCAAATTCTTGTTATCATTAAATATAAACTCGGGTAAATGCAGGATACATTTTTCGTTATTCAAGCAACTATCAATGAATTCTTTTTTAAAAAACAGAAAGCTCCATGACATAAGACTACCCACACCCTGAATTTTGTTGTCAGATTGCAGATCAACGCCAAATAATGTCTTAACATCTTCCCTGAGATCACAAAATGCAGCATCAACAAGAGCCTCGATTGTTGGTTTATCAACAATTTTAATAAACTCTTCGTATACTTCCTTTTGCGTCTTATGACTGCCCAGCGCCCATGAATAATCATGTTGTTTTAAAACCAGTATGGCTCTTAACAGACAATATCCATCGCCATCTACTGGAGCGTATTTTAATTCATAAGTTTTATTAATTTCACTCTGAATAAAAGATATACCAGACAAATCAATACCAGCATCTAAATTAAATATTCCCGGCGTATTTAACCGTTCTGGCTGGACACTTATATTTTCATCTTCTAAACAATACTCAGAAAAAACATCATCACACGCATTAATGTTTTCAATATATTCCATAAAGCCATACCAATAATAACCTTTAAAATCTGTGATAGACTCTGAAGCTCTGCCCGGCAAGGACACTCTAACAACATCAATATCTTGAACATATTGTATAGTATATGTCATACCTCCTGAAACCCCTGAATAAATTTTTGTATCATTAGTACGCAATGTTCTCATAAATAATGATAGATCATTATCATTCTGCATTTCCTCAAATTCTTTTTCTAGTGATTCGCATTCCAGGCATGGAATGTAGTCTTCAGCTTTTTGACGTCTGATTTCTTTATACAACCGCATAAAACACACCAGTGTGTTTTCAAAAAGCGTGATTGAATATGTTTGATTTTTTTCGTGCTCATTTTTTATATTGCTCCATGCTTCTTTCAAATAATTATTTGCAGTGCAACTAATTCCATGTATATTACTACTCATATATAGCGCCTATAAAATTTAATAAATAATGACGCCCCAGTTAAACTTAAAGTGCCTGTTTCAACTATCAAAAATCGCTCACCCTTTTTCACCTGTTTAAAATATGTTCAACACCCCACCTTGAGGCGACCTCCTCTCCGCGATGATTTCAATAACATATTCTGTGTTGGCATATGAAATTTTGAGGATTACCCTACACTTATAGGAGTTACCTTACAGGGGTTCCTTCAATTTGAGTTGATTTACGCGAGATAACGCTATGGAATTAAAGGATTATTACGCCATCATGGGCGTGAAACCGACGGACGATCTCAAGACAATCAAGACCGCCTATCGTCGACTGGCCCGCAAATACCATCCTGATGTCAGCAAAGAACCGGATGCCGAAGCCCGCTTCAAAGAGGTCGCTGAAGCCTGGGAAGTGTTAAGTGATGAACAACGTCGCGCTGAGTATGATCAGATGTGGCAACATCGCAACGATCCGCAATTTAGCCGTCAGTTCCAGCATGGCGACGGTCAGAGTTTTAACGCCGAAGATTTTGACGATATCTTCTCGTCAATTTTCGGTCAGCATGCCCGCCAGAGCCGTCAACGCCCCGCCACACGCGGCCACGATATTGAAATCGAAGTGGCGGTATTCCTCGAAGAAACGCTTACTGAGCATAAGCGTACCATCAGCTATAACCTGCCGGTTTATAACGCCTTTGGCATGATCGAACAGGAAATCCCGAAAACGCTGAATGTGAAGATCCCGGCGGGCGTCGGCAATGGTCAACGCATCCGCCTGAAAGGCCAGGGGACGCCTGGCGAAAATGGCGGCCCGAATGGCGATTTGTGGCTGGTGATTCATATTGCGCCACATCCGCTGTTTGATATTGTCGGCCAGGATCTGGAAATTGTGGTGCCGGTTAGCCCGTGGGAAGCGGCGCTGGGTGCTAAAGTCACCGTTCCAACACTGAAAGAAAGCATTTTGCTGACTATCCCGCCTGGCAGCCAGGCAGGGCAACGATTGCGCGTTAAAGGCAAAGGTCTGGTGAGCAAAAAACAGACCGGCGATCTGTATGCGGTACTGAAAATCGTGATGCCGCCGAAACCGGATGAAAACACTGCCGCGCTATGGCAGCAACTGGCAGACGCCCAGTCGTCTTTTGATCCACGTAAAGATTGGGGGAAAGCATAATGGCTAATGTTACGGTGACTTTTACTATTACCGAATTTTGCCTGCATACCGGCATCTCTGAAGAGGAGCTAAATGAAATTGTCGGTTTGGGGGTGGTTGAACCGCGTGAGATCCAGGAAACAACCTGGGTATTTGACGACCATGCCGCCATTGTGGTGCAACGCGCGGTACGCCTGCGTCATGAACTCGCTCTGGACTGGCCGGGGATCGCGGTGGCGCTGACGTTAATGGATGATATTGCGCACCTGAAGCAGGAAAACCGCCTGCTGCGCCAGCGGCTTTCCCGGTTTGTAGCTCATCCGTGATGTGTGTTTGCCGGATGCGATGACGCATCTTAGCCGGTCTACAACGATTACAGTTCCTGTGGGCCGGATAAGACGTTCATGCCGCATCCGGCAACTGCGCCATAATGCCTGATGCGACGCTAAACGCGTCTTATCAGGCCAACAAACGATGTTATCTGTTTTGGTGGTCGCATTCCACTAACACCAGCAATAACTGGCTTAGTGCCGCGTAAAAACCGAAACTGTCGTACTGATGGCAACGCGCAGCAAACTCTGGTAACCATTGTCGCAGCGCCGTCAGTGTTTTTTGCCGCAAATTGTCGATTCTTCGCGCAGGAACGGTCCCCTCTCCCAGCGAAAAATGCAGATGACTCAACAACTCGAGATAGATCGCCAGATGATCTGCCGGTTCGTTGAAATTGCCGCTGGTTTCCATCCCTGCCTCAACTAACAAGCGTTTAATCTCTTGCTCGTCCTGTTTGTAGGCCGATGCATAAGGCAGCGCCGCTTGTTTGTCGGTCATCAGAAACAGACCGCAAAAGTCAGCGGCCAGTTCCAGACGGGCATCGTCACGTACTGTCAGCGTGGCAATACGGTTTTCCAGCTCATTCACCGCCGCAGTGAGCGGCGGTTCACTTTTCAGCAACGAAAACCATTCAGCCATCTGCGCACTGGCGATTTGCGTCAGTTGTTCATCGTCCAGTTCACGGGAGAACAACTGCGCCAGCCAGGCGTAAACACAGGCAATCTGTTGTGCTGTCAGCGTGGTCATGATTTCACCTGCGACGCGGGAACATATTCGCACTGCGCCACCATCTCCACGGGGCCGTTAAACGCCGTCACTTGCTCCACTGTTCCGTTGTACTTCTCAATTTCCACCAGCGTAGTGTGCGCACTGGTCGCCTGCGCCAGCTGCGATGTACCGATGTCGATGGTCAGCACGTTGGGGTTACCGTATTTGCACAGCGCACCAGGCTCGCCGCCTTTATCTGGATCGTACCATGCCCCTTCATGAATTCGCGCCACGCCGGGTGCATAGCGGTCAGAAACCACTGCTCCAGCCAACACCTGGCCACGAGCGTTAAAGACGCGTACCACATCACCGTTACGAATACCACGCGCGCTGGCATCCTGCGGGTTAATGAACACTGGCTCTTTGCCCGCTACCGTATATTGCTGACGCAGCGTTTCCGACTCACATAACTGCGAGTGAAGTCGGAAATCCGGATGCACAGATTGCAGATGCAACGGATACTTCTGCGAGCCGGGCCCGCCGTGGGAGCGTTCGATTTTCTCAAACCACATCGGATGCCCCTGACAATCGTCGTAGTTCATATCGGCGATGGTTTTCGAGTAGATCTCAATCAGGCCACTCGGCGTACCCAGCGGTTCGAGATCCGGATCTTCGCGGAATGCCTGGTGACGAACAAACATCTGCGGATGGTCAAACTCGACATACTCTTTGTTATTCCAGAAGTCATCAAACGCTGGCAGATGAACGCCGCGTCCTTTGCCCTGTTGTACACCTTCCTGCCAGATGCGTTTCAGCCAGCCCATTTCGTCCAGCCCTTCGGTAAAGGCTTCTTCGCGATTAAAGCGACGGCACAGCTCGCGGAAAATATCGAAGTCGTTGCGCGCCTCGAACTGCGGCGGCACGACCTGTTTCATGGCGATAATGCCACGGTTGGAGTGGTTGCCGTACTGGTCGAGATCGTTACGCTCAAACTGCGTGGTCGCAGGCAGTACGATATCGGCAAAGCGGCAGGTTGAGGTCCACTGGTTATCTATGGCGATAACCGTTTCCAGCTTACGCCAGCCTTCAATAATGCGGTTGATCTGCTGATGGCGATGGAACGGGTTAGTTCCGGCAAAAATACACATTTTCAGCGGCGGCAGTTTTACCGATTTACCGTTCCAGTTGATCACTTTCCCCGGTTCGAGGATCGCATCGATAAAACGGGCAATCGGAATGGTGCTGCTGTAACCTTTGTAGTCACTGTTGTCGTGAACAGACGGAATCGACGTAGAGCCGGAGAAACCACTCAGAATAACGCCTTTACGCCCCGGCGTGCCTGCGCCGTTATAGTGCCAGCCAAAACCAAAGCCACCACCTGGCAGGCCAATTTGCCCCAGCATCGCCGCCAGAACGACAATCATCCACGCCCACTGTTCACCGTGCTGCATACGCTGCACGCACCAGCCAGCAATAATTTGCGTTCTGTTCGCCGCCATCTGCCGCGCCAGCCCACGAATGGTTTCGGCATCAATGCCGGTCAGTTTTTCAGCCCATGCGGCATCTTTCGGCTGACCGTCTTTCTCACCCAGCAGATACGGCAGGAACTGCTCAAAACCTACACAGTAGTTAGCGAGGAAGTTTTTGTCGTACAGGTTTTCACTGTACAGCGTATGCGCCAGCGCCAGTTGCAGCGGCACGTCAGTTTGCGGGTTAACCGCAATGTGCTTCACATGCTCGCGCCCCAGATACTCATGGGTGGATGTGACAACCGGATCGATGCTGATGACCTCAATTTCACCGGCGGCGACTTTCGCTTTTAGCTGCTCGTAATATTCATAAACATCGTGATCCGGGCACCACCAGTTCGCTTGCTGGTTTTTCAGCAAATCGGAGCCCCACAGCACAATGGTTTTGCTGTTCTGCAATACCAGCGGCCAGGAGGTTTGCTGTTCATACACTTCCATCGAACCGACTACGCGCGGCAGGATCACCTGCGCAGCACCGGTAGAGTAATCTCCGCCCGTACCAACGCTATTACCATGCAAGGCAATCGCTTTCGCCAGCATCCCCGAAGCGTTATGGAACATCCCCGTCGACTGCCAACCACTGGCGGTCAGCAAGGCACTCGGCCCGTGCGTTTTCTGCACACGTTCCAGCTCTTCATAGAACATGTCGAGGGCTTCATCCCAGCTCACGCGCACAAAACGGTTATCACCGCGCTGGGAGGTGTCGCTCAGATGGCGCTTACGTAGCCAGTCCACGCGTACCATCGGATAACGAATACGCGCCGCGTTGTGTACGTGATCCGGCAATCCGGCGATCATTTTCGACGAATATTTATCCAGTTCGAACGGTTTTGCCGCCACAAAGCGACCCTCCTTCACCGTCGCGCGGATAGCCCCCCAGTGCGACCCGGTAAGAATGCCCTCTTTCGAGGTGACAGCCTCAGTCGCCGCTTGCGCCGCAGACGCACGGCGCGGCGTTAACAATGACGGCCCCAGCATCCCGGCGACGGTTAAGCCGCCGAGTTGTGCCAGAAAACGCCGACGTGATGCCTGAAAGAGATCGTTATTGTTCATTATTTTTCTTCCTTCTTATCGCCGTGAGCCTTACCTGCGGTGTCAGACGCATTCATTTGCAGATATTTCAACAAGGTGCGTTCTTCACGTTTATCGAGGCTGGTAAAGCCAATCATGCCGTTGAGCGTGCCGATCCAACCGTTAGCGTCAAAGTGAGAGATTTCCGGTGCGCCGTGGCACTGGTTACAGGTGCCGTTGTACAACGAATCCGCATAAGCCCAGATCGGTTTGATATCGTTTACCATGTCGCCTTTCTTCATCCACGCAGTGGCCTGCAATTTGCTCCACTCAGTATTGGTGTCGGCAACGGTAGTTTTCTCCAGCGTTTTCACCTGCTGCTGCACATCACCACGAATCGAGGCAACAAAGATGCGTTTACCTGGGAACTGGGTGAGAACACGCTGACGTCCGGCGCTTTCCGTCCAGCCGGTAATTTCAATTTGCAGCCAGTCGCCGTCACGTTTAAGGACTTTCACTTCCGAAGCAGGCAGCAGAGAACCAGAGGCTTCTTTATCGCCTTTCCCCGCATAAATCGGCTTAATATCAATGGAGTACAGCGTGTCACCACTGTCATTAGCACTGGCGCGCAGCTCATCGAACTGCTTACGGAAGCCACTACTCATATCCGGCAACTGGTGGGCAATACCTTTATGACAGTCGATGCAGGATTGATTATCTTTCGCTGCCACCTTCATCTGACGTGCCGCTTCAGGATGCTGCTTGGCATGATCCATCGCGTCGTAGTTATGGCAGGAGCGGCAGGTTGCCGAGTTGTTTTCTTTCATTCGCGCCCATTCACGCTCGGCAAGTTCCGCGCGTTTGGCTTCGAATTTTTCAGGTGTATCAATGGAGTGGGCAATAAAGGTCTGGTAGATATCGTTGCTCGCTTCCAGTTTGCGCTTCACCATGCCTGGAATATCCGGCGGGATATGACAGTCATGGCATTCAGCTCGCACGCCGGAGGCATTCTGGAAATGCACCGACTGTTTATATTCTTCATACACCGGTTGCATACTGTGGCAACTGACACAAAATTCGGTTGTGCTGGTGACTTTGATCCCAACGTGTGGCAATACAATCAGCGCAATGCCAATCACAATCCCAATAGCGACCAGCGCCAGTACCGACCAACGAGCACTGGGTCGGCGTAGCGCGTTCCAGAGTTTCCGCATAATAGCCCCTGTAAAATTATGGTTTAGTGAAGCGATCTTAATGAGTAAATATGAACAGCGGCACTGGTCAGGATGAACGGCTTACGGCAGAATATGAACAGATATGAACAGAATGAGTAAAACCCTCTGATGCCACATCACATTGTTATTGTTGAAGATGAGCCGGTTACCCAGGCGCGATTACAATCCTACTTCACTCAGGAGGGGTATACCGTTTCCGTTACGGCGAGCGGTGCCGGGCTGCGGGAAATTATGCAGAATCAGCCGGTGGATTTAATTCTGCTGGATATCAATTTGCCCGATGAAAATGGCCTGATGTTGACCCGCGCCCTGCGAGAACGCTCAACGGTGGGGATTATTCTGGTTACGGGACGCAGCGATCGGATTGACCGTATTGTTGGGCTGGAAATGGGCGCAGACGATTACGTCACCAAACCGCTGGAACTGCGCGAACTGGTAGTACGGGTGAAAAATCTGCTCTGGCGAATCGACCTCACGCGACAAGCTCAACCGCACACACAGGACAACTGCTATCGCTTTGCCGGTTATTGCCTGAATGTGTCGCGCCATACGCTGGAGCGGGATGGCGAGCCGATTAAACTGACCCGCGCAGAGTATGAAATGTTGGTGGCATTTGTGACGAATCCGGGCGAAATTCTTAGCCGTGAACGTCTGCTGCGTATGCTCTCTGCGCGTCGGGTGGAAAACCCTGACCTGCGCACCGTCGATGTGTTAATTCGTCGTTTACGCCATAAACTCAGCGCGGATTTACTGGTGACGCAACATGGTGAAGGTTATTTCTTAGCCGCTGATGTGTGCTGATAAAAATAGACCGGACGAAATCCCCCTGGTGACAGCGAGCGGCGGATATGTTCACGGTCGGCATTTTTCGGCGTCAGAACTAAAATCGGTGGGCTGACATTATCAGACACCGATTGCCCCTGTAATTGCCTGATGGCCTGCTCAACCGCCAGTTCCCCCTGCCAGACCATTTGATCGCTGGCAGCCATAATCACTCTTCCCCGCTTCAGCCCGCGATACACCTGATGTGAAAGATAAAACGACACCACGGTAAGCGGTGTTTTCAGATTACGCCCTTCCCCCATTGCCGCCTCTGCCGCAATGGCCGTTCCGGCAACGACGTCGATTTCTGGATGGCGCTCCAGCATCTCCTGCAACAGGTTACGCTGGATTTCAATATCGTTATCGCCAAGCGCAATATCAACAATACGTACCGGGCTTCCGGCAATGGCTGCGCGAAAACCCTCGACCATCTCCTTACTGCCCCCGGCGTTATCGGGTCCGGGCATCAACAGCACGTTCAGTGGTTTACCGTGGCTCCATTGCACCAGATATCGTCCTGGTTGATAGCCCATCTGAAACCAGGGCACACCAACGCGGCTTTTCACGTGGGGAGCATCAATAGCATTTACCAGTTCGATCACCGGCAGACTTGCTACCTGCTTTTGCAGATCGGGAAATGACGTCGTGCTACTACCGAGCAAAATGGCCTCTGCGCCCCACTGTTTACACTGGTCGATTTGTGCTTGCTGGGTAGCCAACTGGCTGTAGCCGCCTGCCTCCAGCACTTTTAAATCCACACCGTAGCGGCGAGCAGCCTCCTGCATACCATAGTTCAACGATAACCAGTATGAATCTTTCAGGCTGGGATAAAGCGCGCACAGTTTCCATGCGCGTTTGGCTTTAAGCGGCGTAGAGGCTTGCACAGAGAAATGCTGCGCATCATGCCAGCGCAACAGGTTATCAGCCGAAAAACCAGGCAACATGAAAAGGGAAAGAAGTAACAATAGCAGTACGCGCATGATAGCCTCATCAATAATAAGGCTTTATGCTAGATGCATTCCGCTTTGCGACTCAACCTTTTTCACCTTAAGTGCACCGACCGTGAATTTAACCCTGACCCGAAGACTCTGGATGGGCTTTGCCCTGATGGCGCTGTTAACCCTGACCAGTACCCTGGTGGGATGGTACAACCTGCGCTTTATCAGCCAGGTGGAAAAAGACAACACTCAGGCATTGATTCCTACCATGAATATGGCGCGCCAGTTGAGCGAAGCCAGCGCCTGGGAACTTTTCGCCGCGCAGAACCTGACCAGTGCCGATAACGAAAAGATGTGGCAGGCGCAGGGGCGAATGCTCACCGCACAAAGCCTGAAGATTAATGCGTTGCTGCAAGCGTTACGGGAACAAGGTTTTGATACCACCGCTATTGAACAACAGGAGCAGGAGATTTCCCGTTCGTTACGTCAACAAGGGGAGCTGGTGGGGCAGCGTTTGCAACTGCGCCAGCAACAACAGCAACTCAGTCAGCAGATAGTCGCCGCCGCCGATGAAATCGCACGCCTGGCGCAAGGTCAGGCGAATAATGCGGCAACCTCCGCCGGAGCGACCCAGGCCGGGATTTACGATTTGATTGAACAACATCAGCGTCAGGCCGCAGAAAGTGCACTCGATCGGCTGATTGATATCGATCTTGAGTATGTTAACCAGATGAATGAACTGCGCCTTAGCGCCCTGCGGGTGCAGCAAATGGTGATGAATCTGGGGTTGGAACAGATCCAGAAAAATGCGCCAACGCTGGAAAAGCAGCTCAATAATGCGGTGAAAATTCTGCAACGTCGGCAAATACGCATTGAAGATCCGGGAGTTCGTGCTCAGGTCGCAACAACGTTAACTACCGTAAGCCAATATGGCGATTTGCTGGCGCTGTATCAACAGGACAATGAAATCAGTCATCGCCTGCAAACTCTCACGCAAAATAACATCGCCCAGTTCGCGCAGTTTAGTAGCGAAGTCAGTCAGCTGGTCGACAGTATTGAGCTGCGCAATCAGCACGGGCTGGCACATCTGGAAAAAGCCAGTGCACGCGGGCAATACAGCCTGTTATTACTGGGGATAGTTTCACTTTGTGCATTGATTCTGATCCTCTGGCGCGTGGTTTATCGCTCAGTCACGCGTCCACTTGCCGAACAAACGCAGGCGCTGCAACGCTTACTGGACGGTGATATCGACTCCCCTTTTCCGGAAACCGCTGGCGTGCGGGAGCTGGACACCATCGGGCGGCTGATGGATGCGTTTCGCAGCAGTGTTCATGCACTGAATCGCCACCGCGAACAGCTGGCGGCGCAGGTCAAAGCGCGTACAGCTGAATTGCAGGAACTGGTGATAGAACACCGACAGGCACGAGCGGAAGCAGAAAAAGCCAGCCAGGCAAAATCGGCGTTTCTGGCGGCGATGAGCCATGAGATCCGCACACCGTTAAATGCGATAGTCGGCTTTTCAAACTTATTGACGGAGACGGATGATCCGGAAGAGAAACAGGAATTTGCACATATCATTTCCACCAATAATGAACTCCTGCTCCAATTGATAAACGACATTATAG
>ERZ833963.3931-NODE-3931-length-10714-cov-5.402383_pt1 | contig 10714 bp, 8 predicted proteins | sample MGYA00519693_ERZ833963 | MGnify/ENA primary metagenome ERZ833963 (study PRJEB31850, sample SAMEA3708748) | human gut metagenome | biome: human gut; feature: human-associated habitat; material: faeces | place: China | collected 2014 ... | reverse complement strand
CAAACTTTTTCTCTGTCTGAAGCTGTTTCAGATTCCAGTTGTAAAAATGGAGATCGTAGCCGTAAAGCGACGGCATACGGTATTTTCCCATCTCCTTAAAAAAGTCTTTCGTCCACGCAGCACGTTCTTTCGGCTTATTTCCATCCGGGCCGCTGGCGATGCATTTCATGGAAAATGTCTGATCGCCGCCTCCAAACGACGGACAGGAGGAACTGAATTTCCGGTATTCGTTCGCATACATCTGCGGCGTCATTTTTCCGCCGCCGTCCCATACTTCATTTCCGATACCCCAGTATTCAATCTCGAACGGTTTTTCATGGCCGTTTGTTTTTCGTTCCTGCGAAAGTGCCGTCGGCTCTTTGCGGTTACAGTACTCCATCCACTCTCGCATCTCGGATGGAGAGCCGGTCATCATATTGATATTAAACCATGGCTTCGCGCCGATCATCTCGCAAAATTCCATCATCTCGTGCGTACCGAACTGATTGGGATCCGTCTCGAAAGTACCGAAGTTTTCATTGTATGTAACCGGCCGCTGCTCCCGCGGACCTATGCCGTTCCGCCAGTGATATACATCCGCAAAACATCCGCCAGGCCAGCGGATCACCGGCGGGTGCAGCTTCTGAAATGCATCAACAAGGTCTTTTCGGATTCCATGATAATTCGGAATCTCCGAATCCTCTCCAACCCAGATTCCATCATAAATACAGGAGCCAAGAAACTCGATAAAGTGTCCCTGCAGTTCCGGGTAAATATATTTTTCTCCAGCTAATTTTCGAAACGTAATCTTCTGCATAAAAATCCTCCAAATGAAAGGGTGGTGTGTATTTTTGCTACTTTTCAGTATAGGACACTTTAAAGGAAAATACAATTTATTCTGAAAAGATCTCCGTAAAACTAGGATTTTCTGGTTTTACGGAGATCACAAATTTTTATGCTCTTTTTTTGCCTGCTCCCCTCGGCGGATTTACCCGTCGAAATTTTAGCGCCCGTTCTGGAGTCGTTTCCGGACAATCTTCATCAAATACAATAGGTTTTTCTTTTGCTGCTTTTAGTTCCCTTAATTCTTCTTCTGAAAAAGCGAGTTCTTTTATCAGGCTTTCTGTCATTTCTTTAGTATTTACCATAATAAAGCCCCCTTTCAAAATTGGTTGCATATCTTGCGGAGATTAATCTTGTCACATCTATTTCTGCCCCATTTTCATTTTTCCGTATACACTACAAACAAAACATCATCACTTTTTATATTTCCGATCATAATCTCTGTATTACGCTCTATTTGCGCTGTCCCTGCAGATAAATCACCTATGATATCATATCGATCTTCAACATTACTATTTTCCTCATCATAATATTCTATTCGATCATAATCAAAAAATACACGGGCAGCACTTTTAAATGAAATTCCATGTTTTTCTATATTAATTTTATTCTTTTTCTCATCATATTCGAAAATCATTCCACCAAGTGAAAATGTTACAGTTTTGCTATTCTCCAATGATTACCTCCGATTTCAGTATTTTACTGTTTTTATCGTATCATCTTTTCTTTTCTGCGTCAATGCATGATGTTAATTCACAAATTGCAATTCTCTACTTGACATCTGATATTATCAGTGATATATCAATAGTATAATCAGAAAGAAATGCAAGATTTACCAGTTGATAACGCATAAAAAACTATACAGGAGAATTTTCATGGATCAGAAATTATATGACAGTTATGTAAAGATTTTAAAAAACGAGCTTGTTCCGGCGCTTGGCTGTACAGAGCCGATTGCCATTGCATATGCGGCAGCAAAAGCACGCGAAGTACTCGGACAGATGCCGGAATCGATCGAGCTTTGCTGCAGTGGAAACATCATCAAAAACGTAAAGGGTGTTAAAGTTCCAAACTCCAATGGCCTGAAGGGAATTGATGTTGCGGCAACGCTTGGCGTCGTCGGAGGCTGTGCCGAACGTGAACTTGAAGTACTTGAAGATGTGACCGAAGCAGATATTGAAAATACAAAAAAGCTGGTACAGCAGGGATTCTGTACCTGTACTTTAAAAGAAGGCGTAGAAAATCTCTACATTGTTGCAAAAGTCATTGCCGGAGAGCACAGTGCAGAAGTAACAATTGTAAACCGTCATACTCTGATTTCACGCATCGTAAAAGATGGTGAGATACTTTATCAGATTGCGGCTCATGAGGATTCCCCTGAATACGTTGATAAAAGTGTGCTGAACGTCAAGGATATTCTTGAATTTGCCGATACTGTGAAGATCGAAGACATCAAAGAAATTCTTGACCGTCAGATCACCATGAACTCTGCCATTTCCGATGAAGGTCTCCGTCATCCATACGGTGCACAGGTTGGCCACACGCTGCTGAATGAATACGGCAATGACGTAAAAATCCGCGCCCGCGCCCGTGCAGCGGCAGGCTCCGATGCGCGTATGAGCGGCTGCTCTCTTCCGGTCGTCATCAATTCCGGCAGCGGAAACCAGGGCATGACCGTTTCCCTTCCTGTCATTGAGTTTGCAAAAGAATGGAACGTTTCCCAGGAAAAACTGTACCGCGCACTCGTTGTCAGCAACCTGATTGCGGTTCATCAGAAAAAATATATTGGAAGTCTTTCCGCTTACTGCGGCGCCGTCAGCGCAGGCTGTGGAGCCGGTGCCGCCATTACCTATCTTTCTGGCGGAACTTATGAAGATGTCAGTCTGACGATCGTCAACACCATTGGAAACGTCGGCGGTATTGTCTGCGACGGCGCAAAATCCTCCTGTGCGGCGAAAATTGCATCCGCTGTTGACGCTGCTATTCTCGCCCACTACATGGGCCAGCATCACAGAAGTTTCCAACCGGGCGAAGGTATCGTGCGGGAAGATGTCGAGGATACGATCAAGAGTATGGGATACATCGGAAGAGTCGGCATGAAAGATACCGATACGGAGATCCTGAATATTATGATCGACCGTGTGGATATTGACGAAGTGTGTAAATAACGAAAGTATTACGATAGACAGCCATCTGGACAAACTTGCACAGATGGCTGTTTTTATATTGCTCTTTCTGTCCATACAAAAACCCGCTGCGACGCCCTCTGTCGAACAAAATTTCCGATAAATTGTGACACACATCTTGTGGAAAGCTTTTTTCAAACAGGCTCTGATTTTGATTAGCAGTCCCTGTCACATCCCATAATTCAATTTCAGTTTCGCAAAAAAGTCTCTCAACGTCAGCTCCGCATTCGGATCATGGTAAACGCGAATTTTGCGGTTCTTTCCGGTGAAGTGATAGCTCATGTCCTCATAGCTGATTTCCGGCGCTTCTACCATTTCATAGAGGTCGGTACGCTGTACCTCTGCCAGCAGCAACCCAACTGTCGGAGAATCGCCGAGACCCCAGATTTCGCCGTGCGGCCATTCCTGGAACTGATAGAAGGTGTTGTTAAAGTCTACCATCTGCTGATACAGATAATTTCCAATTTCTCCACATGGCTGAACATTAAGCTGCAGCTCGGCAAGAGAAACTGTTACTTTCTTGTATACGGTAGACGGAACCTGCCATACCTTCATGCCGGATTTCATCACAACGTTTGCAGCTGCGATATCCTGGCGGAGGTTGAACTCTTCTCCCCCTTCCGGATACGGTGCTCCGCCGATCCAGATGGCGGTCATGCGGTCTGCGATTTCCGGTTTCATCAGAAGTGCGGAGGCAACGTCGGTCAGTGCTCCCTGGCAGGCGATGAACAGCGGATGCGGATCATCTTTCATGGCTTCTTCGGCGATCAGCTTTGCGCCATCCGACACGGCCGGAGTCTGCTCGTCCTTCATCGGAAATTCCGATCCTTTGCAGACCGGGCATACGCCCTGCAGATCCATCAGATCCAGCACTTTATTGACCTCGTCCATGCTCGCCTGTGCTGTGTGGCCATCGCCGTAATCGCGGGAGAACATGTTGAAGTGACACGGAACGATGCCTTTCAGAATAAACATCGGTGTCATCAGGTGATGTGCCAGTGCGAACTGGTCGTCCGCCTCATTTTTGCAGTCTGTGCTGACAATCATACGCACGCGTTTGTTGTCCGGCACGGAAAATGTGTAATTCATTTTTTTCATAGTAAATCCTTTCTGCTGTAAAAGCCAAAAACATACAAAGCAATCCGCCCGAAGACCGCACAGCTTTACGGTTTCCGGGCGGATTTGCCTTAGATCTAATTATACCTAATGTTGATCTTTCGTTAGTTTGCTTCTTTTGCTGCTGCAATCGTATCAAGGTTAGACTGCGGAGTTTCTGTAGCTCCTCCGTTTTCATCCAGCCATTTATCCAGCTGCTCCTGTTTTGCATCCATAACAGTCTGCAGTCCGGCTGCATACAGCGCATCATTCAGTTTCTGGAGTGTTTCTTCTACACCAGCAACTCCGACAGAGCCTGTCTCAAGTGCTGGACGATACGTATTCAGTGCATTCTGCAGAGCTGTGATCTGTGTAGAGTATTCAGAAGAATCCCACATAAATCCGTATGCCGGTGAATACTGTGCCCAGTCGTTATGGTGCTGCAGTTTATCCCAGTAATTTGCATCCTTGGAACCATCATTCCATACGTATGTGTTAAACTGATTGCCCATAAACCATCCTGTATTCTGATGATATTTAAAGTTAGAAGCATCTTCACCATCTACATAATAAGCAGTACCATCATCCAAAACTTTATAGTTTACATCCTGAATACCATTCTGCCACAGATTCATAACCTCCGGATCTGTATACAGCGCGGAGATAAACTTAAAGGCCATTTCCGGATCCGCACTGTTGGTTGCGATACCAGTATCATAAAAACTTACGTTTGTAGTTGAATATCCACCTTCTACATCCTGTCCAAAATACATTGCATAGCAGTCTGTTCCTGTAGATGCCTTTGCCTCAACAAGATAGCCCGGTTTAATTGCTGACATATAAGAGAACGTATTTCCGGCTTTCATCATAACTGCAGATCCCTGTGTATCCGTCAACGCATCCGGATAAATGTATCCTGCATCAAACCATTCCGCCAGCTGGGTTACTGCTTCTTTGTAAGTATCTGTTTCAAACTCATTCACTACGGTTGTGGAGTCATGATCAGCCTCCCAGTCCAGAACACCGAACTGATCCGCTAACTCGTCGAAAAATGCAAGACGTCTCATCGGGCTTGCACTTCCCTGCAGATACAGAGGTGTCATTTCCGGATGTGCTTCTTTTACTTTCTTGAAAATTTCAGTTGCAACCGACCAGTCATACACTTTTCCGGTGTATTCATCCTGATTCAGCTCCAAACCATATTCTTCTGCGATACCAAGCTCATCACAGATATCTGCTCTCATAGTCAGACCACCAAGTTCAACCGATTCCTTCTGTGCCGGGAAGCCGAACAGAATACCATTCATGGAACCTACCGTTGCATTTGCCTCACCAAGTACATCCTTAATGGCCTGTCCTTCCGGAGTATCCATATATTGATTCATGTCGACAATACCATTCATTGCAATCCAACTGGAAGCATTGCTGTAATAAATTGGCATAACATCCAGCTCATCACCACCGGAAATCATCAGCTGAATCGTCTGCTGATATTCTGCATACTGCAGTGGAAGAAATTCCACTTCAATATGGTATTTCGGAATCATATATTCATTCAATGCATCCTGTACTGCAGTACGTGCTGCGTCATCCTGCTCGTAGAACTCGACGAAGGCAAATACGAGATGATAAGGATTTTCTTCCGTATACTCACCAAGCTCTGTTTTTGTTACGGAAGCATCTGCCTCGCCAGATGCCGATGCTGTTGATGTTGTTCCAGAAGAGCTCTTGGAAGAGCCGGAAGTGTCTCCACTGTTTCCGCAGCCGACAAGCAGGCCGCCCACCATTGTCGCTGCCAGAAAAGCAGCAAGCATTTTTCTTTTCATATGAAAATTCCTCCTTAAAATAATTTTATCACGAAGCAGCCTTTTGCTGCTAATGATTCATTCTATCTGTATCAGCCTTTGACTGCGCCAAGAGCGATACCTTTTGCATAATATTTCTGGAAAGACGGGAAAATCAGCATAATCGGCAGAATTGCTACGAATGCAATTGCCATCTGGATTCCCGTTGCCGGAATGGTCGATGCAGCTGCTGTCACATTCGAGTTGGAGCTCTGTGTCAGGAACTGAATATTCTGTACCATCTGGTTCAGAAGGTTCTGTACGTTGTACAGACCTGTATTCTTAACGATATAGTACAGACCATTGGTCCAGTCATTCCAGTAAGCAAGGCCTGCAAAGGTGCCCATTGTTACCAAGATCGGTTTTTCAAGCGGAAGTACGATTTTCCAGAAGATGGTAAACTGGCTTGCACCGTCAATCTCTGCCGCCTCGTATAATCCATCCGGAATGCTTGTGGTAAAATAAGTTCGAATCATCATAACATTCCATGCAGAAAGCAGGAAGTTTGGAAGCAGCTGTGCAAAAATCGTATCTTTGATATGGAAGGTACCTGTCCACATAATGTAAGATGGAACGATACCGCCGTTGAACAGCATGGTAAAGAACACGAAGAACATCATCACATTTCTGCCCGGAAGATTTTTTACTGACAAAGGATAGGCCATCAGAGCAGACAGAAGGACATTCAACAGAGTTCCGACTACCGTGACACCAATACTTACTCCATAGGCCTTCAAAATCTGACCTCCGGATTTGATGATGTAGGAATAGGACGCGAGGGAGAACTTCTTCGGAAAGAAGGAGTATCCATTCGCTACCAGTGTGTTTTCATCTGTAATAGAAGACATAAATAACAGAATAAACGGTAAGATAATGGCAAGCGTCCAGATAATCATGACAGCGTTTGCTAAAATCTGATATTTGGAAAATGGTTTTTCTTTCATACGTGATCTCCTTAGAACATTGCGTTTTCTTTGCTGACTTTACGTACGATTCCGTTTGCGGTAAGGACAATGATAAATCCGATGATGGACTGATAGAAGCCGGCTGCTGCAGACATTCCGACATTTCCGGATTTCATCAGGCCGCGGTATACGTAGGTATCAATAACATTGGTTGCCGAGTACAGAAGTCCTGAATCACGTGGTACCTGATAGAACAGACCGAAATCGGAATAGAAGATACGGCCGACACTCATCAATGTCAGGGTGATTACGGTTGGTTTCAGGAATGGAAGCGTAATGTTTTTGATCTGCTGCCATTTGGTTGCGCCATCCAGAGAAGCTGCCTCATACAGAGACGGATCAATGCCATTGATGGTAGATATGTAGATCAGACATCCATATCCTACACCCTTCCAGGTATTTACAAAAATCAGAATGAACGGCCAGTATTTCGGTTCTGCATACCAGTTCACAGCATCTTTTCCAAGTGCACTTAAAATCGAATTGTTTACAATACCTGTACTCTGACTTAAAAATGCATATACAATGTAGCCAAGAATAACAGCCGACATCAGATATGGAAACAAGATTGCACTCTGATAAATTTTCTTTAATTTTTTATTAAACGTATCGCAGATAAAGATTGCAAAAATAATTCCGACTACCGTGTTCAGAACAATAAACGCCAGATTGTAAAGTAACGTATTTCTTGTAATAGTCCATGCATCCGATGATGCAAACAGAAATTCAAAGTTCGCCAGTCCGCAGAACGGGCTCTTCCAGATTCCCAAACGGGCATTGTACTTCTTAAATGCTACGATAATGCCTGCCATCGGAATATAATTGTTAATGAGCAGATAGATCGCGCCTGGAAGGAACATCAGATACAGCGGAAGGTATCGTTTGAATTTTGCTGCTTTGCTGTGGCTGCTCCCGGATGATACATGGGATTTTTTTAAAGATGCCATGTTTTTCCTCCTCGTTTCCTCTTTGTTTTCTCGTTTTTTTGTCGTTGCAAGTATGTTCGAACAAAATTGCTTTGACTATCAACTGTTGTTATTATATAATTTTAATAAACTTTTTAGCAATTCACATTGCTTAGGTTTTATTGCACTTTTCTTAGAATCTATGTGCAAATTATATATAATTACGGAGGCATCCTTCTTGAATTCATCAAAACATCGTACTTTTTCACTAAACTTCAATTTTTTTGACCACACTATGCACAAACACAAAATATATTCCCTAAAGAAAAAAGCATTTTGGTATTGGATGCGTATTTTAATAATGTTCAGTATTTTATTGCTGTTTTTAATTTTTTATATTTCCAAACAGCTTCAGCATGAAACCTACCAGGGAATTCATCAGACAATGGATCTTTATGTCCAGCAGTTAAATAAGAGTATGGAAACTGCTGAAAACTGTCTCTGGGAATTCGCTAATAACAATACTGATGTTGTCGATACGATCACTTCCAAAAACAACCCAAACGCAGTGATTTCCCAGATTAAAGCCTCCAGGCTTTTGGATAATACTTTAAGTTACATGACAGACATTGACGGTATGTTTGTTTATGGAAAAGCAAACGACCATTTTGTCTGCCGCTATAAAAATGGGGGCTCCAATGACTGTAGTTCCTACATGAAAAAGCTTTTACGTCAGTCGGGAGAGGACGCCTCCGCTCTCAACTTCAAGAGTTGGTATTATATAGAGCTGGAACGCCATACCTATCTGATCCGAATTATCAATGATCTCCATGGCTATCTTGGTGCCTGGATCCGTCTGGATGAACTGAATACTCCATTTGATGATTCAAATACCATTTTTCTGTTTGCTGATGAAAATGGTATTCCATACGACAACGAAAGCTGGTCCGATTTTAAACTGTCTACCGACTTTTCTACCCAGAAACCTCATCGGATCCGCGGAAAGGACGGTATACAATATTTACAGGTCGCTGAAAAGCTTCCTTCTTCTACCTGCTCCTTAAATGCACTCATCCCCTCCGAAGAAGTCAACACTCCTATTTACAATATGCTCAAGCTTCTGCTCGGGGGTGCTCTGCTGATTTTCGTGGTTTCTCTTTTATGGACCGTTTCCTATGAACACCTGATTTCAAAGCCTCTTGATCTGATCCGGAAAATGGCATCACAGGTCAAAGAGGAACAACAGGTGCCGCACCCGGATCTTTCCAATGAGCGGTGTGAGGAGGTTCTGGAAATCGGTGAAACACTGAATAAGCTGATGAATCGAATTGAGAAGTTAAAAATCAATGTTTATGAGGATAAATTAAATCTGAAGGCACTGGAGATTCAGTATCTGAAATCCCAGGTAGCGCCGCACTCTCTGATCAACTGTCTCTCCGCAATCGCATCAATGCCATTCACGGAAGAAGGAAGGCGGCTCACAAATGAATTCGTCCGCACACTTTCGAATCATTTGCGGTACACCCTGCAGGATAAGACAGCCGTTCCTTTGAAAGAAGAACTGAAATACGTAGAAAATTTTCTGGAGATGACAGAACTGCGGTTTCCAGGCTGTCTGAACTGGGAAATCCATGTGGATGAGAAATGCAGGAATGCTTCTGTTTTTCCGATCATTCTGCTGATGTTTACAGAAAATACCATCAAGCACAACATGATCATGGGCGAAGAGCTCCGTGTCCGTATCACCGGCAGCCTTGTGGAGCGCAATGGTGAAAAATATGTGGTTCTCACTCATCTCGACTCCGGCAGTGGTTATTTTGAAGAGGATCTGGAATACCTGAACCGGCCAGTTTCCCAGCAGGTTCATGACTTTGATGGAAAAAAAATCGGAACCTACAATCTGCTCAAACGGCTTTATCTTGTTTATGGAGAAAAAGCCCATGCGCATTTTTCCAACGAACCCGGATGGGGTGCAAGATCAGAGGTTACGATTCCATACATTCCATACCGGGAGGATGGCAATCCGCCGGAAAACAAAATTGAAACATCGGAACCTCTTTTTTCACATGCTTCCGACACACCTCAGGTCCCCGGCAAAAGAAACGAGAGCTAAAGCTTGTTTGAAAAAGGCTTTCGGCTTGCTTTTTGTAACGATTCAAATCCATGCGAAACGGAAGAAAGGAACAGGGCTTTTACAATGAACATTTTAGTAGTGGATGATGAATATTATATTGTGAAAAACATTATCGAAACGACAGACTGGTCGGCGCTCGGGATTGAGCAGGCGTTTCCTGCCTACAGTGCCAGCCAGGCAAAACGAATTTTTGAGGGTTCCCAGGATATTGATATTCTTTTGACTGACATCGAAATGCCGCGCGAAACCGGTCTGCAGTTAGTGGAATGGCTGCATGAGAACAATTTTCATCCCATCGTACTCGTTCTGACCGGCCATCAGCGATTTGATTATGCGCAGGAAGCGCTGAATTTACATATTTTCTCCTACCTGTTAAAACCAATCGACCCGGATCAGTTTATGGAAAAGCTGGCGGCGGCTGTGCAGGAGGTGAAAAAAAATGCATGGTATGAGAAAGAGCGGCTGAATATGGAAGAGCACCTCTCCACCGATGCCTCGGACCCGATCAGCGTCATCAAGGACTATATCCGTTCGCATCTTTCCGATCCTGAACTGGGCCGCACCTCCATCGCCGAGAAAATCCACATGAACCCGGACTACCTGTCCCACATTTTCAGTACGAAAACAGGAGCGTCGCTCAGTAGCTACATCATGGACGAACGTATGACAACCGCAAAACGTCTGCTTGCCACCACCAGCTTCTCCCCTCAGCAAATCTGTGACCAGATCGGAATCGCAAACGTTTCCTACTTTTACCGGCAGT
>ERZ833963.3920-NODE-3920-length-10752-cov-4.275217_pt1 | contig 10752 bp, 7 predicted proteins | sample MGYA00519693_ERZ833963 | MGnify/ENA primary metagenome ERZ833963 (study PRJEB31850, sample SAMEA3708748) | human gut metagenome | biome: human gut; feature: human-associated habitat; material: faeces | place: China | collected 2014 ... | reverse complement strand
TCACCCACCTATGAGCAAGCTCATGTGGGCTTAGACCTTTTGACCCTGGCATCATAAAATAAAAAACCGTACATCCATTATAGAATGTACGGTCCTTTTTTGTAAAGATGAAATACGCTGTCAGGCAGCGGATAGTATCGAAGATGGTGCATGCGAGCTTATTTGTCGCTTAAAAGCTCCTTCGCACTGGTCAGCAGTCCCGCCATGTTCTGAATTTCGGACGGAATGATGATCTTTGTAGACTTGCCGTCCGCAACCTTTTCCAGAGCCTCCAGACTCTTTAAACGAAGTACAGAATCATCCGCTCCTGCATCCTTGATGAAACGCAGACCGTTTGCAGTCGCCTGCTGGACTTTCAGGATTGCTTCCGCTTCACCTTCTGCCTCACGGATCATCTTTTCTTTCTCTGCTTCTGCGCGCAGGATTGCAGACTGCTTTTCTGCCTCTGCTTCCAGAATTGCGGATTCCTTTTTACCTTCTGCTACCAGAATGGTAGATTTCTTTTCACCTTCGGCACGCAGGATCGCTTCACGGCGTTCACGCTCTGCCTTCATCTGCTTCTCCATCGCATCCTGAATTGCTGCGGGAGGAATGATGTTCTTTAATTCGACACGGTTTACCTTAATGCCCCAGGGATCGGTTGCGATATCCAGGGATGCACGCATCTTGGCATTGATCGTTTCACGGGAGGTCAGAGTCTGGTCCAGTTCCAGGTCTCCGATGATGTTACGCAGGGTTGTCGCGGTCAGGTTTTCAATCGCCATGATCGGATTTTCAACTCCGTAGGTAAACAGCTTGGGATCTGTGATCTGGAAAAAGACAACGGTATCGATCCGCATCGTAACGTTATCCTTTGTGATAACGGGCTGAGGCGGGAAATCCGCTACCTGTTCCTTTAACAGTACACGCTTTGCAACCTTATCGACAATCGGCACTTTAAAGTGAAGGCCAACGCTCCAGGTATCCTGGTATGCGCCGAGACGTTCTACGACATAAGCCTGCGCCTGCGGTACGATCTTGATGCAGGACGCTACAATTGCAATTGCAAGAATTAAAATAATGAGTATTACCAGTCCACCTATCATAATTACCCTCATTTCCGCGGTCTTACCGCATGTTGTCAGCAGCCTCGCTGCTGTTTGTTACAGGTTCTTCTGTTTCGATCTCGTCCGGGACAACGATCAGTTTCACGCCGTCGATCTTTTTTACAATGACGACGGTACCCTCTTCAATCGTCCCCTCAGTTTCCTGAGATCTCGCTGACCACTCCATGCCTTTGAGCGTAACCTGTCCGCAGCTGTGCAGGTTATCAATCCTGCCGGTCACGATACCGCGTTCCCCAAGCATGCTGTCCACATTGGTCTTCGCCCTTCCAACATTGAAATAGCGCATGGCAACCGGTCTTGTAAAAACAAGCATCAGCACGGACACTACCAAAAACAGGATGACCTGCACCAGAACCGGCGCACCGCAGGCAGCTGCAATCGTCGCAACAAGAGCTCCGGCTGCAAACCAGATTGTCGTCAGCCCCATCGTCGCAAGCTCAATCAGCACAAGTAAAATCAACAGAGCCAGCCAGGCAAATACTTCCGTCATGTAACTCCTCCTTTCCTGTGACTTATGACTATCATACTACAAAAATCATGCCCCGTCTACCAAAATACATGATGTCCGATCACAATACCTTCCCTGCTTCCTGCCCGTCTAAAATGCGTCGCTATTCCAACCGGGGTGCTTCCCGCCATCGCTTCCTGTGCCGCCTGCAGGCAGCTTGCCTTGATCTTTCCACTTGCGACGACGCGTCCAACCTGTCCGCTTCCCGCCGGTGTAAACTGTCCCGAAGCATAGATAACACCCTTGACCGTATTCGGATAAGCGCCGCTTCTGACCCGGTTCATCACGACTGCGCCGACAGCCACCTGTCCTTCGTAGGGCTCTTCTCCCGCTTCACACTGAATGAGCGCCGCCAAAAGCACGCTGTCGTCCGCTGCCAGTGCAGCAGCCTTGTTCGCTTCCTTTTCCGCCTGCGCTGCCTTTTCCTGCTTCTGTTTCTGTGCGGCAGCTTCTTTTTCCGCCTGCAGTCTCGCCGTTTCCGCTTCCTCGCGCGCTTTTACCTGCTCAACCGTCTCTCCGTAATCGATTTCAAAATCAACCTGGACATATTCCGAAGACACATATCCGGTCTTTCCGCCGTAATTGACCGCAACCCAGTCCGCCGTGATTTCCTGATCCTCGCTGAAACGGATCTGCTCTTCATCCACGACCTCATACTTTGCACCTTCTTCCAGCAGATCATAAATCGCAGCATCTGCTGAAGGTTCTTTCCGGATTCTCAAAGCGCCTGTTTTGGTCGTTGCCACAATCCGTCCCGCGTCTTTTGCCTCTTTCCGAGCTTCTTCCCCAAACAGCAGATAACCGTTATTTGCCCAGCCAGTCAGTTCGCCGGACTCAAGCTTTGTCCAGCCGTCCTTTTGTTCCAGCACTGTACCGCCACAGTCTGCATACAAATACCCTGCAAGCTCTGCCTCGCTGTCCGGTTCCGTCCTGACATTCAATACATTCTGAACGCTCGTCATCACGATTGTGCCGGTCAGGTCGTCCATTTTCATTCCATCACCGGACGAAGCTTTGGTTTTGCTGTCCGCACTGTCGGACGCTGCATCCGTTTCCTGCCCGCCGGCTGCACCGGTCGCTGCATCTGCCGCCCCATTTTTGGATGCTGCGTTCGGACTGACCTGTTCCTTATCCGCTCCTGTCAGCCACGCCTCCACGCCAACGCCCTTGTGCCAGTGCGCGCTTTTGCTCGATTCTGCCTCTGCCTGCAGACTGCTTCCGGCCGTCCACAAAAAGACAACTCCCAGCGCTGCAGCCCGCAGCCAGTGCTTCCCCCTTTTCTCACATTTTCTGCTCCAGCCCATAAATCGATGATCCTTTCTATCCCCTCATATCCGCAGACAGTAACGATAGCTGAACCTCCATTGATTTTCCGCGCCTTTGGCGCTCCCAAAATCGGCTCATCAAATGTTACAATTATATTACATGATTAGCGTCATCATATCAAATCCGTCAATTACTGTCAAGTGTGCGCCCTGTGAGGATTCTATTGTCACGACTACAAAAAAGGCGTGTGAAAAACAATCCTTTTCCACATGCCTTTTTTCGTTCTTTTTCTGTCAGAAACAACAGTTTTTCCTTATCCTCTTCTGACGATTCCCTTATAATGCTATTGGGCCAAATGCCCCGGCTATGATACTGTTTTAGTAAAAAACGTGATGTCCGATTACCTGTCCGGAACGACCGTTATTTCTTCTGAAAAACAGCTTGCCGCCGACCGGCTGTGCACCGGCTAATGCTTCGATTGCTGCCTGATAGCAGGCTGCATCTGCCTTGTCACTGCTCAGTGCCCTCTGCAGCGAACCGTTTCTGACAGGGGAAAACTGTCCTTTTGCGTAAACGACCTCGGTGATCGTATTGGGCTGCGATGCACTCTTGACGCGGTTCATGATGACATTGCCTACCGCAACCTTACCAACGTAGGATTCACTGCCTGCTTCACAGTAAATAATATTTGCAAGCAGTTTTAATTCCTCTGCGGATATCGCTGCGGTCTGCGCCGCCTGGGCAGCCAAAGCTGCCTGCTGGGCCTCCGCTTCGATGCGTGCTGCTTCCTCGGCTGCCTTTGCCTGCGCCTGCGCTGCGAGCTGCGCTGCTTCCTCGGCTGCTGCCTTTGCCTGCGCTTCCGCTTCGATGCGTGCTGCTTCCTCGGCTGCCTTTGCCTGCGCTTCCGCTTCGATGCGGGCTGCTTCCTCGGCTGCCTGTACTTCTTCTATCTCATTCTGTGCTGCTTCACTCGCCTCTGCCTGTAAAGCTGCTGTTTCATCCTGCTGTACTTCTTCCTCTGCAAAGAATTCATCTTCGGATGCTGTTTCTCCTGTCCGTTCAGCGATCACCTGCTCATTGGCTGCAACAGCCTCTTCGTTGGAAATCTCTGTCTCGACCAGATTTTCAGCCGGTACCCATCCTGCAATTTCTCCCGCCTGGATCTGCACCCAGTCGTTGTACTTTGCAAGGATCGCCACATGACCGTCCTCCATGACCTGACCAATCACCGCAGACGCTGTATTTGCTTCTGCATGAATGTCCAGCATGTCTTTCGCATCAATGACACCGATACCACTTGCCATAGCGGTTGTCGTATATGCACCCATCATCATAACAGATGTTAAAATGCCGACTGCACTACGAAACAACTTTCTGCCTTTTCCGTTCATTCTTACCTCCATAAATCTTACTCTGCTTCCCCAGCCATTCTGCCGGTGAAATTCAGGAGCTTTTTGTGGGACGCTCCCTGTTACAGAGCTGTTTCAATTGTTACAAACTTATTAACAATTGTTACGCATGATATGATAGCAATATTACAATCAAATGTCAAGCCGTTCACCCGGAACCACAAATTTCCGTTAGTTCCCCACAAAAGTTTTTCTTCTATTGTGATATTTTTACAACAAACCTCCGAAATCATCGCCTTTTTCTTACTATTTTTCAAAGTTTTCAACAAATGCCGCTTTAACATAGTAAATTCTCTTTTCATAAAAAGGACAGCCATTTTCTGCGGTTTTTTCGATTTTTTATAAAAAAAGAAGACCTGACGGGATTATTTTTTCCATCAGATCTTCCTTTATTCCTGTTTTTAACATTTTTGTAACAAACTATTTTACAGGCTTCTGGACTTTTCCACCGCAGTGATAACCGCATCGGTCACTGCGCCGCGGAAGCCTTTTTCCTCTAAAACGCGTACCGCCTGAATTGTGGAGCCTGCCGGGGAGCAGACCATATCCTTTAACTCTCCCGGATGCTTTCCGGTCTCAAGCATCAGCTTCGCGCTGCCGAGCACAGCCTGTGCAGCGCATTCATATGCCTGGCTGCGCGGCATGCCTTCCGCAACTGCACCGTCCGCCATCGCCTCGATCAGTATAAAAATCCAGGCAGGCGCACAGCCGCTGACGCCGGTCAGCACATCCATCAGGCGTTCCGGAAGCTCAACCGTCTTGCCGAAACTGTCCAGGACAGCCGCCGTTTTTTCTTTCATCTCAGGAGTTACCCTGCTGCCATAGCAGACTCCGGTACAGCCTTCCCCGACCAGTGCCGGCGTATTGGGCATCGCACGCACAAACGGAAGCGGCGCACAGAACTGCTCTTCCAGCCACGCAAGGCTTTTGCCTGCCGCAATGCTCAGAATCGTCTTACCGGTCAGGTCAATGTCGCTGATCTGTCCGATCACTTTCTCCAGAAACTGCGGCTTTACGGCAAGAATCAAAAGCTCTGCCTGCCGCGCGGTTTCCAGGTTATCGCCTGTCACCGTGATGCCAAACATTTCATGTACTTTGCTTTCGGTCTCCGCCGTTTTTGCAGAACCGTAAATTTCCTCCGGCACAGCCAGGTGATTTCTCAAAACTCCTCCAATCATCGCCTGCGCCATATTTCCAAGTCCGATAAAACCGATTTTCATCTGTGCCTCTCATTTCTGCGCACGCTTTTTGCGCATGTCGAGTTTGTGTCAAGTGCGCGCAGACACAAATCTCGAGCTTAAAAAATGTTATTTTTCAAGCTTCGACCTTCTTTCAAATCGCCCTCTGCCGATGCGCTTCATACATCAGAATCGAAGACGCCACCGCTGCATTTAACGACTCCACTTTGCCCTCCATCGGAATTCGGATATAACAGTCCGCAAGCTCTGCAGTCTCTTCCCGCAGGCCGTTGCCCTCGTTACCGATCAGAAATGCCGTCCCCTTTGTGTAATCCTGACAGGCATAGGAATTTTTCCCGCGCAGATGCGCCGCGTATACGCTGACACCCGCCTGCTGTACCTGATGAACCGCCGCCGCAAAATCGTCCGCATAATAAAACGGAACGCGGTAGATGCTGCCCATCGTCGAACGGATAACCTTCGGGTTGTACAAATCGACTGTATCCCGGCTCATGATAATCCCGGAAACGCCTGCGCCCTCACCGGTTCGCAGCATCGTACCGAGGTTGCCGGGATCCTGTATATTTTCCAGAAGCAGAAACAGCGGTGCTTTGTCCCGCAGCATTTCTTCTATATTATAGTGAAACTGTTTCAGCACGCATAAAACGCCCTGTGGCGTGCAGGTATCCGATATTTTAGAAAAAACGCTGTCGGAAACAACTTCGTAGCCAACCTCTTCCAGATGCTCCCTGCAGCTGCACTTTTCCAGAAAGGATTCCGAAACATAGACCTCCTGCAGCTGCTCTCTCGGTGCTTCCAGAAACATCTTCACACCCTCTGCCAGAAAAACGTCCTCCGTTCTGCGCAGCTTCGACTTTTGATTCAATTGTACCAGCCTTTTGATCCGGCTGTTGGATGCTGCAGTAATCATGCAGGTTCCTCCGTTGATCTTTATGAAAACGCACAACGGCCACACACGTTTCGTGTGCAGCCGCCCCTTTGCGTCCTGTATCGTCAGGTGGCCAGCGCTTTGCTGACCTGATAATGATATTCGGGAATCTCTTTCTGCATCGCAAGCGCTTCCTCGATATCATAGTCTACAAATTCGCCGTGTTTGTAAGCCACAACACGGTTCGAGCTGCCTGCGCAGAGGATGTCTGCCGCATAAGCGCCCATGATAGAAGCATAATAACGATCCAGACAGGTCGGGCTGCCGCCTCGCTGCATGTACCCCAGGATGGTTGCTCTGGTTTCCACACCCGTTGCTGCTTCAATTCTCTTCGCCATGGAAGTAGAATGACCGATACCTTCTGCATTGATGATCAGATGGTGAGTTTTGCCCTTTTTCCGGTTGTTGATAATATTGTTAATCAGCTGCTGCTCGTCATAGTCGTACTTTTCAGGAAGAAGGATATCCTCCGCGCCGGTGCCGACGCCGCACCACAGTGCGATATAACCGGCATTTCTGCCCATTACTTCGATAATACTGCAACGTTCATGTGAAGATGAAGTATCCCTTACCTTATCGATTGCCTGCATCGCGGTATTGACTGCCGTGTCGAAACCGATCGTATATTCGGTACATGCAATATCCAGATCGATCGTGCCCGGCAAACCGATCGTATTGATTCCAAGTCTGGACATCGCCTGCGCACCTCTGTAAGAGCCATCGCCGCCGATAACAACCAGACCGTCGATGCCGTGTCTGCGGCAGATCTCCGCGCCCTTTTTCTGTCCGGCTTCGGTCTTAAATTCCAGACAACGTGCGGTTCCCAGAATCGTACCGCCCTTCTGGATGGTATCCGAAACACTGCGGGCATCCATATCTATGATTTCTTCATTTAACAGGCCCTGATAGCCTTTTTTAATGCCTTTTACTTTGACGCCGTTGCAAATCGCTTTCCGAACAACCGCACGGATTGCCGCATTCATACCCGGCGCATCTCCGCCGCTTGTAAGAACTCCAATTGTCTTTATCTTAGCTGCCATTGTTCCTCCTGTCTGCCGCTGCGGGCTGGACTTCAATCTTAAGATTTCAAAATCCGTAAAACCATTTTTTATTTTAATCGAAACGGGCTTTCTTTTCAATGGTTTTGTGAAACTTACATCAGCTTTACGTTTTCTTCTCCAAACAGCTCTTCCAGCTGCTTTAAAAATGCCTCGTCCCCATGAACGGTCTGATTCGCCCCAAGCTGCTTCATCGCGCGCGGATTTTCCACATAAATCACCACGGTATCCTTGCCGTCAGAAGCTGCGATTGCCGAAAGCAGCTTTTTTTCCTGCTGCTGATAGGCTTCCATCGTCGGAAACTTAATCCAGAGCTTTTTGGGGATTTCGTCAAACGTCTGCACGGATTCACAGATCAGCTTCGCGTCTTTGTCCTCCTCTGCGGAAACGCGCCCCCGCAGGAGAACCTTTTCATCCTCCATCAGCTTGCTGCCGTACTGCTCATAGGTTTTCGGGAAAACGATAACTTCAATCGTTCCAACCAGATCCTCCACCTGTAAAAACGCCATCACCTTATCGCTTTTGGTATATTTGATCTTCTTTTCCTCGATAATTCCGCCGATAACCGCCTTTGCTCCGTCCTGAATATGGACGCTGTTTGTTTCCTCATCCAGCATAAAATCTGCCGTTGTATTAGAAATATTCCTGCGCCAGAGCTGCTCGTATTCCTGCAGCGGATGTCCGCTGACATACACACCGAGCACTTCTTTTTCAAAGGTCAGAAGAATCTCCTTCGGATATTCCCCGACATCCGGGAAACGGATTTCATAGTTTTTCTTTTCCGACTCGTCCACCAGATCGAATAAGGAAAGCTGTCCCGCCATATTATTTTTCCGGTTCTGCTGATTCTGATCCATCAGCTGCGCAAATACACTCATAAACTGCTTGCGCGTTCCCTCAAGGCTGTCGAATGCGCCCGCTTTAATGAAGTTTTCCACGTTGCGCTTGTTGACTTCCGTATCGGACATTCTGGAAAGAAAATCCTGCAGGTTTTTGAATACGCCCCGCTGCTTCCGCTCTGCGATCACCGCGTCCGCAACCGGATGTCCTACACCCTTGATCGCGGTCAGTCCGTACCGGATTGATTTGCCCGATACCGAAAATCCCGGCTCTCCCTCGTTGATATCCGGCGGCAGAATCGCGATTCCCATCTGGCGGCAGACCAGAATGTATTCCGCCACTTTTCCGGGGTTATCGATTACAGAAGTCATCAGAGACGCCATAAATTCCACCGGATAATAATATTTCAGATAAGCCGTCTGGTAAGCGACAACCGCGTAGCATGCGGCGTGGGACTTGTTGAACGCGTATTTTGCAAAATCCATCATTTCCGCGTAAATTTCCAGACCGACCTTTTCCGGAATGCCCCGGGCCACACAGCCGGGCACGCCCTCCTCGGGATTGCCGTAAACGAAATTCGCCCGTTCTTTTTCCATGACAGACTGCTTTTTCTTGCTCATCGCACGACGAACCAGGTCGCTTCGTCCCATCGTGTAGCCGCCGAGGTCGCGCACAATCTGCATAACCTGCTCCTGATACACGATACAGCCGTAGGTCGGAGACAGGATCGGTTCCAGCTCCGGACAGGAATAGGTGATCTCGTCGTGATTGTTTTTTCCTTTAATATATTTTGGAATAAAGTCCATCGGCCCGGGACGGTACAGGGAAATACCCGCGATGATATCCTCCAGGTTCTGGGGCTTTAGCTCCTTCATGAAGCTTTTCATCCCGCCGCTTTCCAGCTGGAACACGCCGTCCGTCCTGCCGGTGCAGAGCGAATCCAGCACTTTTTTATCGTTATAATCCAGATGCTCCATATCGAGCTTCACACCGGTGTCATGCTCAATCATCTTGACCGCGTGGTCGATTACTGTCAGGGTTCGAAGCCCCAGAAAGTCCATTTTTAACAGTCCGAGCTCTTCCAACGTCGTCATCGTAAACTGCGTTGTGATCGAACCATCCGACCCCCGTGAAAGCGGTACAAAATGATCTGCCGCCTCCGGACAGATCACAACCCCTGCTGCGTGCATCGAGGTGTGGCGCGGCAATCCCTCCAGCCGTTTACTCATATCAATCAGCACGTGCACCTGTTCATCGCTCTCGTAGAGCTTGCGCAGCTCTGCGTTCATTGACAGTGCCTTATCAATCGTCATGTTCAGCTCGTTCGGAATCATTTTTGCAATCGAATCCACAAAGGAATACGGCAGATCCATGACGCGCCCGACGTCGCGGATGACACCCTTTGCCGCCAGCGTACCGAATGTGACAATCTGCACAACCTTTTCTTTTCCATATTTGCGTCCGACATAATCGATGACCTCCTGTCTGCGTTCATAACAGAAGTCGATATCGATATCCGGCATGGAAACTCGTTCCGGGTTCAGGAAACGCTCAAACAGCAGGCTATAACGGATCGGATCAATATTCGTGATATGCAGGCAGTAGGAAACGATGCTTCCAGCTGCACTTCCACGTCCAGGTCCTACCGGAATACCGTTTTCTCTGGCATAGTTGATAAAATCCCACACGATCAGAAAATAGTCCACATATCCCATGCGCTTGATAATACCCAGCTCGTATTCCAGACGCTTCTGCAGCGTGCCGTCGTCCTCCGGATAGCGCTCTTTCATGCCGTCAGTGCACAGCTTATTCAAATATCCCCAGGAATCATAGCCCTCCGGCACATCAAAATGCGGCAGCTTCGTCTTACCAAACTCGATTTCCACATGACAGCGGTCTGCAATTCGCTGTGTATTTTCCACTGCCTCCCACGCATAGGGAAACAGTCCCTTCATCTCTTCTTCGCTTTTGACGAAATACTGACCGCCCTCGTAACGCATCCGGTTTTCGTCGGAAAGCTTTTTGCCGGTCTGGATACACAGAAGGATATCGTGGGGCTTTGCGTCCTCCGCATAGGTGTAGTGCACGTCGTTCGTGCATACTAACGGAATGTCCAGTTCCCGCGACATCTGTAAAAGCGCCATGTTTACGGTCTGCTGCTCCGGGATCCCATGATCCTGCAGTTCCAGAAAATAATTATCCTTCCCAAAAATCGACTGATACTTTAATGCGCATTTTTTTGCTTCCTCCGGCAGTCCTTTCTGGATATAGCGCGGCACTTCACCTGCCAGACACGCAGACAGCGCAATAATTCCCTCGTGAAATTCCTCCAGAACCTCCATATCGACACGCGGCTTGTAATAGTACCCCTCCGTAAAACCGCGGCTGACGATTTTGCTCAGATTCGCGTAACCAGTATTATTTTCCGCCAGAAGCAC
>ERZ833963.3910-NODE-3910-length-10777-cov-5.116863_pt1 | contig 10777 bp, 10 predicted proteins | sample MGYA00519693_ERZ833963 | MGnify/ENA primary metagenome ERZ833963 (study PRJEB31850, sample SAMEA3708748) | human gut metagenome | biome: human gut; feature: human-associated habitat; material: faeces | place: China | collected 2014 ... | reverse complement strand
AGCATATCCACTCCGGTTGAAACTGCGAGACACCGTTTACCGTGGTCAGGGGAAGTGCCACCCAGTAAAAGATGTCCGTCATATCCCGGTACATCTCCCGCATCTTCTGAACATGTTCAATGGTGCACTGGTACTGAGCCTCCCAGTCAATGAACAGTACAGTGAAATGACGTTTTCTCCTGCGGGCCACATCAGCCACAAGATGAAAAAGCACTGTGGAATCCTTTCCACCTGAAAAAGACAGGCATACCGACGGAAATGTTTCAAAAATCCACTCAATTCGCTGAATCACAGATGACAAAACGTCTTCACCTGTTCTGATTTTAATTACAGAATTTCCTGACATATAATCTGGCGGTAATATCGTAACCGGCTCTCCTCAGTAATAATCATGCAGGCAGTCTGTAGCAAACCATACCCAAAACCAGAGTCCCTGCATTATAATAAAATAGAAAATATTTACCTGGGCATCCAGGTTCTTTATTTTTTCATTTAACATCAAAACTCTCTGCATCCATTCTCTCCGCTTTTTCACATAAATATCATTAGTAAACATAAAAACCACCAGATAAAATACTTCTGATATACTGAGGTAGTGTGTATATCAGAAGTATCATTTAATCACCTGAATTTTTTATGATTTTCCACTTTTATATCATTCATCCTTCTGACAGCACCGTTGACATCGGATAATCGGCCCGCTGCAATACTCTCCCGGGCAAACTGGATCTCCTTTTTCAGCGCATTCAACCCACTGTTATACTCATCCACACTCTTTTCATCATCCTCGGAAATCTTTTCTGGTAATGTTCCCATTGAATCATCAACAGCTTTTTCCATACTATCAAGAGCTGTCATCAGCACAGTCTTATCTGATGAAGACTGCAACACGGCAACACTGGCTGCAATGATCTGCATATTTCTGTCAAGAGCCGCAGCCGACGATATACTGAAAGTTCCGGCATTTAACAGCATAATGCAACTTGCCATTAACATTTTTATTTTATTCATATTTCATCCTTCCCGCCCTTCTCGCAGCCTTTTACAGGGCTGTATTGCCGACAAGAACCATTAAATCTGACAGTGAAACTTTTCCCGGTCTGAGCTTTATTGATCTCACTTTGCAATGACATCAGGACCGTCAGTACTTTATTTCCAGTTTTCCGACTCATTGGCTTTCCACTCCTTTTACGGGTTAAGACGTATACGGGCACCGTTATTTCCCCCGCGATAATCCGTTACACGAAATCTCAAAGCCGAAACCCAGGCCATTCTCTCCAGTTCTGAAGACGATAAGCCTGTGTCTAGGATTCGCCCTTTCTGTAACTTAAGTCATCTCTGTCAATCATACTGCAATCTGCCTCAGGAAGCGGATCCTGCCAGATAAACGTTTCCCAGGAATATCATTTCCTGTATATCGGGCTGCGGTCCCCATAGCACAGTGAGTCAGCCTAAACCACGCCCTGGCGAAAGCCCGTTAAAACGCCTCCGGCTCATTCAGAAATCGGGGGTATCTTTCTGTATTCAGGATCAACCTTCAAAGCAATGCCAGTTGTAAACATCATCAATAGATGTAATACCGACGATTCATGAGCATCCTGGACAATATTTGACGCATTTTCAGGTCTCCACTGATAAACGCCTGCTGAACTCTGATGAAGAGTATTCTCAGAGGAGATAAATTCAGTATTTCAGGATAATATTTTCGTTTTGTTCCCTCTCTCCTGTGATGCCTGATGATAAATTGCCTGTCTTATTCATACGACAACATTCTCCATTCATGACTGTATTCTGAGGAAAATATACAAAAACCGTCATCAAATACAACGGAACATGGCTATTTTTTTACAATGCTCACATATTCTGTTGCCAAGTGAAGATAATGACCTTACAGTCTTACTGATGAGTAAGGAAAAACCTTTTTCAGTCATCGTCAGGGATTATCATAACTGACCTCAACACCTCTTGATAATTAAACATAATAAAATTATCATTAGAAATGATAATCAACAACATTATCTCAGGCGTCTGGAAAGGATATATCAGCGTCATGCTGTTTGTTGTGAATATTCTACTCCCGGACATTCAGGATGTACACGACCATTATTGTTAACAACGAAATAATGAATGAAGTTAATACATCAGTGGAAAATATAAGACACTCTCTGTGTCGTCCCGTATTTTAAGGATATATCACATGGAAAAAACCGATTCTTTAAAAGAAATTCTCACTTATCAGAAAAAAAGAGATCTGGATTATCCCCTGCAGGAACATTACCTGACACAACTCTGTATGAGAATGAATTATAAAATGAAACAAACATTGAGTATGGTACTGAATGACTACCGTATCAATGAAGCCATGTTTATGATGATGATAATATTGTCAAATCAGAACGGTAATTCAGTATCTCCGTCCGATATCAGCCACATCCTGGACTGCACCCGAACCAATGTCACAAGGATAACAGACGCACTGGAAAAAAAAGGATATATACAACGCATCAACAGCAACAATGACCGCCGGGCTATATATATTCAGTTGACAGATAAAGGCACCGGACTTTTACAGAGCGTGACCGATGCACAGAAACGCCATCTGAAAAATATGTGGTCAGTTCTCAGTGAAACAGAAATTACACAACTGGAACACCTCAACAGAAAACTGCTACAACACTTTTCTCTGTTCTGACTCTCGTTTTTTACTACAGAAAACATAATATAGAAGAAGAGCGTACAACCGGTACATAATGCACCAAACCATCCAGCTGGTTACATGAAAACACCGAGTGTACGCTCATGCACCTCAGGATTTTATGGTTAAGAAACCCGACTCCTTTCCATTTTATATCCTGAAAGTACTTCTGTTTTCTACCGCATATCCCTGTTCCTGTCCAGCCCTATAATTCTTATCGTAATCCTTTGGCGCACGTTTTACCGGGGAAGGGGAGGCACAGATATCAGGCATCCAGCTTCAGTCTCTCCCTAAGGGCATTCACCAGTGACACATCATCCAACTCAGCGCTGAGCTCATGCCTGATGGCATTACTGAACTGCTCACTTCTCTTACAGTTTTCATGATAACCATGAGACAACCAGTTCCAGCTTCCGATAACAATATAGCGTCCATCTATCATCAGAACTTTTTCATGCGTTCCTTCAGTCAACCGAATGACATTCTCTTTTCCCAGCCGTTCACGATAGTCTGATACCAGAATCTCATCATTATCATCCACACGCTCCAGGCGCTTATGACAATAACCGTAATACACTTTAACCCTGACCCCCCGTTGCTGTGTTGCTGCTAACTGTTCCAGCTCTGTTCTCCTGCTGTGAACACTTCCATAACGGATCCACGGTGTAATGATAATCACCTCCCGCTCACTCCTCGACACAAGTGCACTGAATGCCGCGATATGTTCGCAATCACGATAATAACGCTGCAAACGAGGAGTCTGACTCAGCCGGGAGAAATCCGGATGTTGACTCCCCTGCTCAAGCAGAAAAGACGCAGCAACGATGTCCGCAAGGCGTTTCAGATAACCACCGGCCTGCCGTAGCCGATGATAATTTCCCACCACAATAAATTGCTGTCTGGCACGTGAAACCACTACATTCAGCATGTTAGGCGCATCATTCTGAAAATTCGGTTTATCCAGCGGATGAAATATCACCGGACTGTAAATAATCACCTCGAACCCCGTGCCCTGAAACTGGTGTACTGTACCTATACAGTTTTTCTGTCTGTGATTCATCCGCCGGGCAAAACGCCTGAGCAGTAACGACTTCTGGTTGCTGTAAGGGGTTACGATACCAACATCCGTCGTCAGATCATAACCAGAATCTTCAAGTTTATTCAGTAACTGTTCAATGGCATCAACTTCATCTGTATTGGTGTTAATAAGCCCACCTTTATGACCTTCCACACTGTAGAACATCAAATGATGACCACCTGATTTTTCAAACGCCCTGACAATACGCTCAGAAGGTGCAGCTGTCTTCACATAAACACCGCGATAACCGGCAAGCAGGATAAACAGGTCTGCTATGGGCTTCTGACAACGCCGGTGTTCATCAAGAATAATTCCATTTCCGGTCTCCTCTCCACAACCAGAAAGCGTTCCTGCAGCACGGTGCCAGGCAGTGACACTTACGGGAGATACCCGCTCATATAACGCATTATCACCGGAAAAATGACGTGCACGTAACTGTGTCTGAAGGTTTTCAGAAAAATTTCTGATAGGTTCTATTTGCAGAGGATCTCCGACAATCATCGCTTTTTCACTGCGACTTAATAAAGGAACCAAAGATTCAGGAGAGATCATTCCTGCCTCATCACACAGAGCAATATGCCATGGCTTATATCCCCTGAGCTCATTCAGCGTTCGGTAACCAGCCACTTTCCATGCCGATACCAGCGTGGTTGCCATCACGGGATAAACCAGTGACAGAGAACAATAGAATTCATCCGGATTCTCCAGCCACCGGTAATAGCCTGCACATCGACGCTGGCTTATTAGTGACCGCCAGTGATTCAGTACTTCCTCCAGCAAATCTTTCCGCTTAAGCTGTTCCTGCCATAAATAACCAATCGCTGCCTCAAACATTTCGCGGTGTTGCTTTACAAAGCGTTTACGTAAAATGTCGCACCAGTTATCTTCAGGGTAATCCTGCCTGTACCGGGTCATAACCTGTTGCGCCTGGACAACACGTTTCCATTGATCCTGTAAGTGTTCAACATCAGCAAGAAATCCCAGGATATCATCCTCCCGGGGCTCACCTGTTCCGGCATCCAGAAATACTTTTAATAAGGTTAACGTCTCTTCCTGATGCGAGAGGATTTCCCCTGCGTCAGCCAGAGCTGCGAGCTGACGATGAGACAGGGAAGAAAGGCCGAAATAATCAAAATCATCCGGTGCAGCAAAACGCATTTGCTGCAGCCTTTTCGAATATCTGCTCCCCAAAAAGTGGACGAAATAACATTTCACACCTCTGCGCGGATAATCCTGATAATATTGCTGCAATGCAGGACGCAGTGGCGACTCCATCCAGCGAACCAGTTGTTCCGGATTATACGGAGATGGCCATGTCGCCAATACTGTCTGGCAGCGTTTCTCAGCATGCAGACGCTGTGTGTTTATTTTACGAATGTCAGCAAGTTTTTGTTTGAGGGTACAGTTCAGGATATTCAAATCCTCCGGATGATGTACTGAAACGTCAATACCCAGACGCCGGGCCTGCTCGTGGAGAGGAGAAAGTTTCTCCATAAACCGTGCAAGAAGCTCTTCTGTATCCAGAGTATCAAGATCACATTCTTCTACTGACTGAAGCACAGCAGCCTTCTCATTCAGATAGGCAAGATACCGGGAATTCAATAATGCCTGATTCACTCTTAGCACAGCCAAAAAATCACGCTGTTGATTTTCGTCATAACGTTCCCTTCTCCAGCGAATTAAAAGTCTTTCCAGCCTGGAAAGCTCATGCTGGATCTGCTCGTTAGACCCACTATGAAACCACAACCAGTCCAGCTCACGGGTAACAGGATCATTTTTCAAATCATCAATAATATTTTCGACAGCTTTTATTGCCGTGGACGTTACCAGCATCCCCAGATTCTGGTCTTTTCCGTCAGCAACAGCCAGTGCTCTCGCAACTACCTGTTGTGCTATAAGTGACTTGAACAGTGTTGTTTTCCCGGTCCCGGGAGCCCCCTGAACGGCAATAAGACGTTCGTCCTGATTCATAGCCTGAATCGCAGCCATTTGTCCGTGTCCCAGAGAATAATGGGGTTCAAACAGTCCACCTGTCACCACGTCATAACAAGCCTGGGACTCTGAGTTATTATGTACACCATTAAGATACTGCTCCAGCAAGGGAAAGTTCCCTGGCTGATTATTGAGCAGCCAGCTGAACTCTTCCACCTCACGCCTGAGGTTGTAGTCGTTATTATGAAGAGGTGCCACAAAAGCGTTAAAGGCCGTTTCAAGCCCGGAATACACAGGATTTCCCTGGCGGATAAGCCATTCCTGCAGGGCATTAAATGCGTCCAGAAAGGTATCGTACTGATAACCAGTCAGGGCACTGACGATACTCATCATATGACGATTTTCCCCCAGCTCATCCAGTCTTATTCCCGTCATTTCCTGAAAAGAAAAGGGAAAGGCACTGACAAGTTGGCCATTTTTAACAGGTACTAACAGTGAGGAAGCTTTTTTTTCAAAAAAAGATTTCGGGAGTGGGAAAGAAAACAACGGAGAATATTTTACAGTGGCTTTACCACGCTCATTTTCAATATAACGTAATACAGGAAATAACAAGTTCACCGGCTCAATATAAGTAATTTCTCCGTTATCATCATACCTGACAAAATCCCTGCACCAGTTATTGCGTTTTTCCTGTTCAATATGAAGAACAATCCCGTCTGGATGTTCTTCACAATTCTCAGAACCAAGCATAAGCTGATGATACTCATGCACCTGAGCTGCTGATATCTTACTCTTTTCAGCACCACGAAGTGTCAAATAATCCTTCCATGCTGAAAGGATATGTACAGATGACTCTTTCATTATCCCCATTGCGGTTTACATCGTATTTTTAACTGAAAATCACACCCAGGAATGTCTGCGAACAGAAATTATTATTGCCCTGCGGACTCATCTCTGGCACAGAACATTCACATATACGTACCATTAACAAGTTTCTTACGAAATATCAGGAGATCAACACCATAAGCGTGATGTTTATCTCATTTTTCGTAACGTGACGAGATATATTCAGGTAAGAAAGTAAACAAGGATACGACATGTCGTTTCAGTCAAATTTTCTCTGATATCAACGGATGATGTCGCAATCCGTATCCCGTGCTTTCTCAGTCTCAAAACATCAGCTGCAATACGCTGGCTACCAGACCAGAACAGGCCGTCCAGTGCAGTCACCAGTAAACCCGCCTCCAGTACATACTTCAGTCGTTCACGGGGCGCTTTCACTTCCCGGGCAATCTGCTGGTATGGCGATGATGTGTTTTCATTCCCGACCATCCGGCGAATACGATGAGACAGATGATACCGGAATGTATCCGGCACACCGGAAAGGCTGGCCTTCAGGCTGTACACGCAACCAAACCGTTTATCGTTAAACACCACATTTTTCTGACTGATGTCCCATTCTTCACGCAGCGCGGCAATCAGTTGTGGTGTCCGGGTAAGCAACAAGCGAAAAGGCAGTTCAAAACTGGTGACGTAATCCACATTCAGCAGAGCAATACGCAGCCGCTCTTCCGGCCCGGCCTCTGTCTGCTGACACTCCTCCAGAACATCCTGCCACTGCTGGCGAAGACGGGGCGATTCGTTCAGTTCTGTAAAACAGTATTTATCCGCCAGATAATCAATTCGTGTACGCATACTGAAAAGAATTCCGTATAAAAATTCATCTGACAAAACTTTATCAGTTCATAAAATCAACAGAAGCACAGATAGTTCACACATCCATTACCAACTGATTGTTGCTATAACAGTTAACATAAAGGACTGAACGACTGTTTCTAACGGCGATACTGCATGATTTCATCGCCGTCCGTCACCGTCATATCCACCAGATGAAACAACTCTGTGCAGGTTTTATCCGCAAGTTCCGGATTGTCAAAACATGCCAGCCAGTTCATGCTGTACGGGTACGGGCTGCGCTCCCCATGACAGAACATATTATCGGTATCACCAGCATACGTGCCACTCAAAGTGTTGCAGCATCATACGGCGTGGCCGTGTTCTTCTCTTTTTTTCCTGTTCACAATAACCTGATTAACTGTCAGAAAGCATTTTCACCTGGATTATATTCACCTGCACAACCATGTTCAGCCATGACCGCTGATAAGTGAACATCAGGAGTATACGTGGCATAAAGATTATTCTGCCGGTATTGCATTACCGGTAAGTTCCCGGTCCTTTGCTCCGGCACACTGTTTTTGTTCCTGGATCTCCGTCTGCGGTGAAACCTTCCGGGTATGTCGCCCCATTTTTGTTCGTTTCCATTTTTTAAGAATTGTTCAGGTGAAAAACTTTTTACCTCTCCGGGAACTGTCGTATTTGCTGATATTGTTCGTTTGTTTAAAGAACCTGCTGGTCTTGCCATTAATATTACCTGCTGATTGCTTCACGCCCGGGCTCCTCGCACTGTGCGCAGATTATTGTTTCGTTTTCAGTCCCGGGGTCGCCAAAACTCTGGATGAGGTACCACTTCCATTGACAGCACGAGGTAACAATACTGATGGTAACGCTGACCATTAACCGTAAACCGCAGGGCATTTTCAGTAAATCACCGGCAACGCCGCTGCAGGATAAAACGAACACTGCACACAACGAGAAGCCTCTTCGGGTGAGGAATCAAACACCATGGCGACATATGACAAAACGCCAGCGCAAAAACCGTAAGCGTATAAATCGTCTTGTGGAACTCTGGCCTGAGTTATTCAGCCGGGAAAAACCAAAACCACTTAAAGTGGGGATACCTGACGACCTGATACAGGATACCGCCATCAGAAAACTGGCGTTTGGCGCAGGTGCATTACGCGCGGCAGTAGCGTCTTATGTGCAGTCTCCGCACTATTACCGGGCGTTAATGGCTGGCGACGCCCGTTACGACCTGAAGGGGCAGCCGTGCGGGGAAGTAACTCCACAGGAACAGAAAGAGGCAGAGACCCGGCTAATGATGCTGAATGACCGACGAAAAGCCAGAAAGCGCTGATTCACTGAGCTGTAATCAATGTACAGCGCTGTACCGGACGATGGATAATGGCGGTCACAACCGGTAACCCCAGAGACAATGCGACTGTTTTTAACGCAACATACTGGCCGGATGTATCACCCCGGGCAACCCGAAAACACTTTTCCACCCGGCATTGTCCGCCAGCACTTATCATCCGCCAGGTCTGTTGCAGTAAATCCACCACTTGCGAACATTGTTCATCAACCGTGGCACTGGCCTGCGGATGGCAAATGCTCGTCTGGCTGAGCAGCAACAGGCATCGTATTGTTGCTCCTCCATGTTGTTCCCGCAACCAGCGTAACACCACCGGTGAGGATGGACTGGCCATGTGATTACGCTCAGTAATACGTTCATAAAAGGAAGTACAGAATGCATGAATCTGTTGCCCGTTGATTCCTTCTGCCGAATGGAGCGTGAAGTGAAATGCCAGCAGACGCGGCCAGTGGTCCACCGCCTGCTGAATAAAACGCCGGATATCTCCCGGCTCTGCAAGTAAGGCTTCGGTTATCTGCACGAAATGTTCCTTTTCAAACCGTTGCATTTTGTTAAGCCGGTGCAGACACACGGGAAAGCACACATCAACACCGGCACAGTACGATACAAACACCCGCTACTGGTGCTATGGATGGAATGACGAATCAGTCAGGAAAGCGCTACAACCTGCTGGCTGACCGGAGAATGTCTGCAGGAAGGTTCACGGGAATGTCGCCAGCACCAGGGACAGGGCTGATTTCCGCAATACCAGCGCCGGCATTTTGCACATTGCCAGCGTACTGGCATTACAACACGTTTCATGCTGCTGCCCCCCGGGATTCCTCGATTCGTTGCTGCATCCACTGCTCCACCTCACTTTTGTACCAGCGGCTGCTGCGCCCCAGTTTGATGGGTTTAGGGAAATAGCCTTCACTGATTAACTTGTAAAACCATTTGTCAGTCATACCGGTGAAGCTGGTGATGTAGTTCATGTCGATCAGGGGATCGTCGGCACGCAGCAATACGCTGTCGTGGCTTATTGTGGTCAACATGGTCAGAATGTCCTCAGTGAGATTTATGAAGAATGGGGTAATACAGGGAATGGGATGGCGTGCTGCTTTCAGCACTGCCAACCGGGATTGCCGGCAAGGCAACGGGCTTCCGGATCGCATACTCCACGGCGATCGCAGGCGAAATCACTGAACACCCATATCACTTTTGAGCCTCTCTTCGCACTCCGGTGAACGACTGTACGGCACCACATCCCGGGGGGAGCGGCTTCTGGTACGGTGCTGCTTCACCCGGTGCGCTTTCGCATCCCGGCACACTGAATCCTCCGGGATTCTGGTAAGCAGAACTGCAGATATCCGCTGTCGCGTCGTTGCACGGTGTGGGTGCGAAACACCGGATAATATGCAGGCTGGTGATACCTCTGAACGTCCTGAGCAGCGCGGACTTTGTCGGATTACGTGGAAACACCACGTCAGGGGGCCAGCAGCAAATCTGACCGGTAGCTGTAAACAGATTTCGTACATACCGCTCTGCAATAAATCCCCGTACCACAGGCCTCACAGAACTTCTTCCCGGGAAAAAACTTGTCGCACATCACACAATGCCACTCCAGCACGATCGGTAATGGCGATAAAAACATCGCCATATCCGCAATGTAAGGGTGGGACTTTTCCGGATTCAGCACCACACAGTCTGCCTTCTGTTGCGCGGTCAGGGCATGTAAATCGTGCTCATACCACGCCCCCTGAGCATCTGTCTGCAGAATCAACCGGCCACGACAGGAAAGGCAGAAACAATGCCGGATCTTTCTGCTGAGCGCAGCGTCGGCACTGATAATGTGCTCACCAGGCGTGATCCCCAGCCCCGTTTTTATACCGTTCATCCTGCCACTGCCTCCTCACTGAATCCTCCGGTCTGGCAGTGTGTACAGTACTGCTCCCCATAATAAGCGTGGCGACATTGTCTGCAGTACCAGCAGGCTTTACGCACCACGGGTAAGGCATCCGGTACGAATTGCTGCAGACGTTTAATC
>ERZ833963.3909-NODE-3909-length-10779-cov-3.638661_pt1 | contig 10779 bp, 5 predicted proteins | sample MGYA00519693_ERZ833963 | MGnify/ENA primary metagenome ERZ833963 (study PRJEB31850, sample SAMEA3708748) | human gut metagenome | biome: human gut; feature: human-associated habitat; material: faeces | place: China | collected 2014 ... | reverse complement strand
CAGGCCCGGCAAAACGGTCTGAAAGTAGCCTTTCTCTGGTTCGGAGCCTGGAAGAACTCCATGAGTTGCTATGCTCCCCTCTGGTTCAAGGAAAACTATAAGAAATATCCGCGCGCTTATACCCAAAGCGGAAAACCACTCGAAATAGCCAGCGCATTCTCCGAAAATGTTTATCAGGCAGACAGCCGCGCTTTTTCCGGGTGGATGAAACACATTGCAGACATTGATAAAGAGGAAGGCACCGTCATCATGATACAAATAGAAAATGAGATAGGTATGCTGGAAAATGCAAGGGACTACTCCAAAGAAGCCAATGCGCTGTTCAATGCGCCGGTTCCTGCTGAACTGATGAAGTACCTGCAAAAGAACAAGAAGATGCTCCATCCTGAAATGCTCAGAAAATGGGAAAGTCAGGGCTGCAAGAAGCAAGGCACCTGGCAGGAAGTATTCGGAGCCGACATCTATACCGACGAGCTTTTTATGGCCTGGCACTATGCCCGCTATGTGGAAAGAATGGCGCAGGAAGCCCGGTCTATCTATAATGTTCCGCTTTATGTGAACGCAGCCATAAACAGCCGCAACCGCAAACCCGGTGAATATCCTTCCGCCGGTCCGTTGGCACATCTTATCGACGTATGGCACTGCGGAGCACCCAGCATTGATTTACTTGCACCCGACCTGTACGACAATGGTTTCACGGACTGGGTAGCTAAATACAAACTGCACAACAACCCGTTATTCATCCCCGAAATCAAGCTGACGGATAATAATGGTGTAAGGGCTTTCTATATCTTCGGCGAACACGACGCCATCGGCATCAGCCCGTTCTCCATTGAAGACGGTTCCGACTCCCCCAACGCCCCGTTGGTAAAAAGCTATAAAACATTGAAAGAGTCGATGCCTCTCCTGACCCGGTATCAAGGCAAAGGTGTAATGAAAGGATTACTCTTCGACCAGGAAAATAAAGAACGCATCCTCTATCAGGATGATTTAAAGATAATCTGCCGCCACTTCTTCACCCTACCCTGGGACCCGCGCGCCCGGGACGGCAGCACATGGCCCGAAGGAGGCGGCATCCTGCTGCGACTCGCTCCGAATGAATATATCGTAGCAGGCAGCGGCATCGTCATCGAATTTGAAAAGACCACTGAAAACCAGACCAAGGCACAGGCTTTGGGCGAAGACGGTTTCGCCCAGGCAGGAGGCAAGGGGGAGAAAGTGACAAGTGATAAGGTGACGTGGAAAGGTGCCCGTTGTGGCATTGGTTCGGTGGACGAGGTAAAGGTGAATGAAGACGGTACGTTCTCATATATTCGTCGGCTGAATGGCGATCAGGACCATCAGGGACGCCATGTACGCATATCGGTGGGGGATTTCCGCATCCTGCACGTGAAGTTGTATGAGTATAAATAACATATTTTAAGACTTAGACTAACGATTAGTCTAGGGTAGACTAAGGTTCAGACTAAGGTAATCGTGTAGTCAGACTAAGGTAGACTGACAGTTTATCAAAAGAAGAACTAAAAAGATAAAACGAGATATGAATAAGGTTAGGTTTAATAAAGTTAGGTTGATTGCGGCAGTGCTGCTTTGCTTTTGCGCCACTTCCAGGGTGGATGCAAAGGTAAAGTTGCCTGCCTTGATTTCTGACGGAATGGTACTGCAACGCGAACACCCCGTCAAAGTATGGGGAACGGCTGATGCAGGTGAGGACATACAGGTAAGATTTCTGAAAAACACCACCCCTAACGGAGTGAAAAGCGGAAAACTAAAAGCTGTTTACACCGCTACGGCAGACGCAGACGGCAAGTGGAGCATCACCCTGCCCGCCATGAAACCGGGTGGTCCCTACGTCCTGCAAGTAAACGACATTGAACTGAAAGATATTCTGGTGGGAGACGTCTGGTTATGCTCCGGACAGTCTAACATGGAGCTGCCTGTCAGCCGGGTAACGGATATGTTCCGTGATGAAATTGCTGCTTATGAGAACACAGAGATACGGTTGCTGAAAGTACCTAATCTTTTCAATTTCCATGCACCGCAGGAGGACCTTCCGGAGTATGCAAGCTGGAAACCCCTCACACAAAAGAATGTGATGGACTTCTCGGCACTGGCTTACTTCTTTGCCAAAGCCATGTACGAAAAGAGTGGTATTCCCGTCGGACTGATTAATTCCAGTTGGGGAGGGACGCCCGTAGAGGCCTGGATAAGCGAAGAAGGACTGAAAGAATTTCCAAAGTATATTAATGATAAACGGCAGTATGAAGACGATGCTTTCCTGAAAAGTATCAAGCAAACGGAAGGTCAGAGTTTCCATCGCTGGAACGTCTCCCTCTATCGCGGGGATGCGGGACTGCATGAAGCCACTCCCTGGTATGCCGCCAACTATGATGATAAAGACTGGAAGACGGTTGATTTATATTCCACCGACTGGGGAAGCAATGGTTTGAACCCTGTCAATGGTTCGCACTGGTTCCGCAAGGAAGTGGAAGTTCCGCAGAGCTGGAACGGCAAAGAGGCAACCCTGCGTTTAGGCTGCATGGTAGACGCTGACTCTGTGTATGTGAACGGCACATTTGTCGGAACGATTTCCTATCAATACCCGCCGCGCGTTTATACCGTTCCGGCAGGTGTGCTGAAAGCCGGAAAGAATACCGTCACCGTACGCCTCATCAGCAACAACGGCTATCCGCATTTCGTCAAGGAGAAACCTTATAAGATTATCTGCGGCCGCGAAGAAGTGAGCCTGCTGGGAGAATGGAAATACAGGTTGGGCGCCGCCATGCCCCCTGCTCCGGGAATGATGTTCTTCTGCTACAAACCGATCTGCCTCTACAATGCCATGATTGCCCCGCTGCAAAACTACGGCATACGCGGCGTGCTCTGGTATCAGGGGGAGTCGAACGTAGACCGCCGCAACGAATATGCCGGCCTGCTGACAGCCATGATTGCCGACTGGCGACGCACATTCAACAATCCGGAACTGCCCTTCTATATCGTTGAACTGGCAGACTTCCTGTCGAAAGAAGATACAGGTGGGCGCCGGGCCTGGGCTGAAATGCGCAAGGAACAGGCACGGGTGGCGGAAAGCAACCGGAACACCCGTCTTATCCGCAACAGCGACCTGGGCGAATGGAACGACATTCATCCGCTGGACAAGAAAACACTGGGTAACCGTGCAGCCGAAAGTGTATGGCAGGATTGCCGGGAACAGGAACAGAAAACTAAAAAATAACAATAATACAGCACTATGAACGCACTAAGTCAAAAAGTGTCTATGGCCGAGAAGATCGGTTATAGTTTAGGAGATTGCTCTGCGAACCTTGTGTTCCAGATGATGATGATTTATCAAACCAAGTTTTATACCGATGTATTCGGTCTGGAAGGTGCCATTGCCGGGTCGGTCATGCTGATTGCCCGCATTGTGGACGCTTTCGTCGACCCGACCGTAGGTATACTGTCCGACCGGACACAGAGCAAGTGGGGCAAATACCGCCCGTGGGTACTCTGGACAGCATTGCCGTTCATGGTGTTCTACGTACTGGCATTCTATAATCCCGGCATCGAGGACAAAGGACTGGTGGCAGTATACGCAACCATTTCCTATACCTTATTAATGACGCTCTACTCCTTCAATAACACCCCCTATGCATCACTGGGCGGTGTGATGTCGAGCGACATCAAGGAGCGCACCAGCATTACTTCCATCCGCTTCGTGGCTGCCACTATCGCGCAGTTCGTCGTACAAGGTCTGACGCTGCCGTTGGTAAGCAAGTTCGCAGGCGAAAGCGGTGACAAGGGACATGGCTGGTTGTGCACCATATCTTTGTTTGCAGTGATAGGGTTCGTGTTCCTGGTCATCACCTTCTTCTCCAGCCGCGAACGCATCACGCCGCCGGCAAGCCAGAAGACAGATACTAAGAAAGATATAAAGGATGTATTCAAGAACGTCCCCTGGCGGGCTATGTTTATCCTGACACTCTTCCTCTTCACAACATTGGCCATGTGGGGAAGTGCCATGAACTACTATTTTGAAAACTATGTAGATGCAGGCGCGCTGTATGCATTCCTTGATAAACTGGGATTGGTGGCTACACAAGCCAGCGACAGTGTGGGATATACGATATTGAACGCCTTCGGACTCATCGTCAGCAGTCCCGAAAAGGCATACGAAGTCGGCTTCGGCGTGTTCAATATGCTGGGAGCCATCGTGCAGTTCTTCGGTGTTATCTTCTTGTCCGGCTTCCTGGCAAACCGCTTCGGAAAGAAATCGGTATTTATCGTTTGTCTGGCGCTGACGGCCTTGTTCACGGCATTCTTCTACTTCCCCAACGAGACGGATGTGGAGACGATGTTTGTGCTGAACTTCCTGAAGAGCCTGGCATATGCACCCACCGTTCCGTTGCTTTGGGCAATGATTGCCGATGTGGCGGACCATTCGGAATACGTGAACCATCGCCGTGCAACAGGGTTCGTATTTGCCGGTGTAGTGTTCGCCCTGAAAGCCGGTCTGGGTGTGGGCGGTGCTATCCTGGGCTTCCTGCTTTCCGGCTTCGGATATGTATCGGGAGCGGGCATAGCTCAAAGCGAATCGGCCATTCATGGCATCGTGCTCTCGTCCAGCATCATCCCGGCGGTGACGTTCTTCATCGGCGTAATTGCCTTGTACTTCTATCCCATCACGAAGAAGTATAACGAACAGATACAGGCGGAATTGACCGAACGGAGAAATAAAACTGATTATTAATCATACTAAACCATAGCATGAAATTAAAGAATATAGCCTTATCCGTCTGCACTGCTGCGCTGATAGCTTGCAATAGTGACAAACCCACAGTTGCAGACCCGACTCTGAAAGATATTATCGGTGATAAATTCCTTGTTGGTGTCGCCCTCAACTCCGAACAAGCGGCAGGGCGCGACACCAGCGCAGTCCGCATCGTGCAACGCCACTTCAACTCCATCGTGGCAGAAAACTGCATGAAGAGCGAAGTAATTCATCCCGAAGAAGACCGCTACGACTTTACCCTGGCAGACGAATTCGTAAAGTTTGGTGAAGAGAACGGAATGACCATCATCGGGCATTGCCTGATATGGCATTCGCAATTATCCCCGTGGTTCTGCGTAGACAACGAAGGACGGAATGTCTCACCCGAAGTCCTGAAACAACGGATGAAGGATCACATCCACACCATCGTGGGGCGGTATAAAGGCCGCATCAAAGGCTGGGATGTGGTGAACGAAGCCATTGAAGGAGACGGAAGCTACCGCCAGAGCAAATTCTACGAGATACTGGGAGAAGAATACATCCCGCTCGCTTTCCAGTTTGCCCATGAGGCCGACCCGGATGCGGAACTATACTACAATGACTATGGCATGCACGACCCCGGACGTCGGAACGGTGTGGTGCGCATGGTACGCTCACTGAAAGAGAAAGGTCTGCGTGTGGATGCCATCGGCATGCAAGGACACATGGGACTGGACTACCCAAGCATCGATGATTATGAAACCAGCATCCTCGCCTTTGCTGCCACAGGTGCCAAAATCATGATTACGGAATGGGACATGAGCGCCCTCCCCACCCTGAACCGTGGAGCGAACATTGCTGATAAAGTAGCTTTCGAGAAAGCTCTGAATCCCTATCCCGAATCTCTTCCGGACAGCATATCACGGTTATGGAACGCCCGCATGAAGTCGTTCATGGAACTCTTCATCAAGCACTCCGACGTCATCACCCGCGTGACGGCCTGGGGAGTATCGGACGGCGACTCTTGGAAGAACGACTGGCCTGTGGCCGGACGCCGCGATTATCCGCTACTCTTCGACCGTTCCTATCAACCCAAACCTTTCCTAAAGGAGATTCTGGAACCAAGAGTAGCTAAATTCTACGAATTCAGCTACTCAGTTGACAATTCACAATTGACAATTGACAATTCTATGCAGCACGCCAGCGCAGCATCCAATAGCGCAGCCAAGCCCAGCGCAGCCAATTGTCAATTGTCAATTGTCAATTGTCAATTGAAATGGTATGAGCGCGACGCCCACACCCGTTTCGACGTCTGCGCCGACGACCATTGCCAACGCTATCAGGGCATTACCCGCGCCTCTACCGAAATCGTAAAGCAAGCCATTGCCGCCACCCGCGGACAAGTCCTGATGTACGGTGGCAAGATATGCGACGCCCGCTTCTCCAAATGCTGCGGCGGTGCATTCGAGGAATTCCAGTATTGCTGGGAAGATGCCCCCCACCCATATCTCCGCAAACAACGCGACTTCCGCATCTTCAACCCCAAGACCTGCGACCTCAGCTTCGGAGCCACCCAACCCGGCAGCGGACTACCCGACCTGACAGATGAGCAAGAAGCAACAACCTGGATTCGCACCTCTCCGCCCGCCTTCTGCAACACCACAGATAAGGGAATCCTCTCGCAGGTACTGAACAACTACGACCAGGAAACTACGGATTTCTACCGCTGGAAAGTGGAGTACACCCAGGACGAGCTATCCGCACTGATCCTGAAACGCTCCGGCATTGATTACGGACAAATCATCGACCTTGTCCCCATCGCCCGCGGCACTTCGGGACGCCTCTGGAAGCTGAAAATCGTAGGAACCAAACGGACGCTTATCATCGGCAAAGAGCTGGAGATACGCCGCACGCTGTCCGCTTCCCATCTCTACAGCTCCGCTTTCGTTGTAGACAAGGAAGACATCTCTCCCGAAGGCATCCCGGGACGCTTCATCCTCACCGGAGCCGGCTGGGGACATGGCGTAGGCCTGTGCCAGATAGGTGCTGCCGTGATGGGTGAGCAAGGCTATAAGTATGACGCAATACTGCTGCACTATTACATTGGCGCGAGCCTTGACCAACTATATGACTAATCTTACCAAACAATAACCTATTCAATATCATGAACAGTACAAAAAAAATATCCCCCTGGGCATGGGTGCCTACCCTATACTTCGCACAAGGCATTCCATACTTCATTGTCAACAACATCTCGGTACTAATGTTTGCCAAGATGGGAGTTCCCAATGGAGAGATGGCCTTGTTTACGAGTCTGCTGTATCTGCCCTGGACCATCAAGCCCTTCTGGAGTCCGTTCATCGACATTATCAAGACCAAACGATGGTGGACCATCTCCATGCAAATTCTGATGTCGATAGCATTCATCCTGCTGACGTTGTCCATACCCAAACCGGATGAAGCGATGATAGCAGCCGGGACAACTCCCATCAGCCTGTTCACCATCACATTGATTTTGTTCATCATTACCGCCTTTGCCTCGGCCACGCACGACATTGCCGCCGACGGTTTCTATATGTTGGCACTGAAGCAGAGCGACCAGGCGGCATTTGTCGGCATCCGAAGCACTTTCTACCGCCTTGCATCCATCTTCGGACAAGGAGTACTGGTAGCCATCGCCGGTACCATCGAGCTGAAATACAAAGATATCCCACTGTCGTGGACCATCACCATGCTGGTTACAGCCGTCATGTTCAGTCTGGTGACGTTCTATCACCTCTTTGCAATCCCCAAACCGACGGCCGACAAGTCCGTCCTGACACCGGGAACGGCCAGTGCAAAAGCCATATTCAAAGAGTTCGGACGCACGTTCGCCACTTACTTCACCAAACCGGGAGTATGGCTCGCCATCGCCTTCATGCTGCTCTACCGACTGCCCGAAGCGTTCCTCATCAAGATGTGTATGCCTTTCCTTGTAGCTTCCAAAGAAGCGGGAGGTCTGGAACTTTCTACAGCGGAAGTAGGTATCGTGTACGGTACCATCGGAGTGATATTCCTCACCGTAGGCGGCATTCTGGGCGGACTGTTCGCATCGCGCATCGGACTGAAGAAATCTATCTGGTGGATGGCGGCGTGCATGACGCTGCCCTGCCTGACATTCGTCTACCTGGCCATCGGCCAACCCGACAATCTGTTTGCCATCTCCACCGCCATCGCCATCGAGCAGTTCGGCTACGGATTCGGATTCACGGCCTATATGCTCTATATGATGTACTTCTCCGAAGGCGAGTTCAAGACATCGCATTATGCCATCTGCACCGCTTTCATGGCTCTGAGCATGATGATTCCGGGTATGTTTGCGGGTTACCTCCAGGAAGCGGTCGGCTACGTCAACTTCTTCTGGATAGTAATCGTCTGTTGCGCCGCCACCATCGTAGTCACGGTGTTTGCCGACAGGAAGATTGATCCGGCATACGGGAAAAAGTGATAAAGTAGTTACAAGCAGGAGTTAATTCCCCCTCCCTGATTCGCATAAATTAAATTATAAACCATGAAAAAGTATATTCTCCTCTGTGTCCTCTGCGTCCTCTGTGGCGCCATGAAGGCTCAAAAGATCAAGATAAAGACCGGCATCGAAGTCCTGAAATCCCAGAACTTCAAATGCCTGGAAGGCAAGCGTGTGGGACTGATTACCAACCCCACAGGAGTGGACAATCAGATGAAATCCACCATCGACATCCTGCACGAAGCCCCCAATGTGAACCTCGTAGCCCTCTTCGGCCCGGAGCACGGCGTGCGAGGTGACGTGCATGCAGGCGACCACGTGACAGATATCAAAGATGCCAGCACCGGCCTCCCCGTCTACTCCCTCTATGGGAAAACACGCAAAGCCACTCCGGAAATGCTGAAAGACATCGACGTACTGGTATACGACATTCAAGACATCGGCTGCCGCTCATTCACCTACATCAGTACGATGGGACTGGCCATGGAAGCCGCTGCCGAGAATGGCAAAGAATTCATCGTCCTGGACCGTCCCAACCCGGTAGGCGGATTGAAAATAGAAGGTAACCTCGTAGAAGACAATTGCATTTCCTTTGTCAGCCAGTTTAAAATTCCGTACCTTTACGGACTCACTTGCGGCGAGCTGGCACTGATGCTGAACGGAGAACGGATGATGGCAGCGCAATGCAACCTGCACGTCGTAAAGATGAAAGGCTGGAAACGCCGGATGGATTATGCACAGACCGGCCTGCAATGGGTGCCCTCTTCCCCGCACATCCCACATCCGCACTCGGCTGTGTTCTACCCCGTAAGCGGCATTTTGGGTGAGTTGGGATATATGTCCATCGGCGTAGGCTACACCATCCCGTTCCAGATGTTTGCCGCCCCGTGGGTGGAAGCCGAAAAACTGGCCCGGAACCTGAACGCATTGGCCGTGCCGGGCGTCGTGTTCCGCCCGATGTACCTGAAACCGTTCTACTCCGTAGGAAAAGGCGAGCTGCTGCAAGGCGTGCAGGTACACATCATGGACGTGCAGAAAGCGCCGTTGAGCGACATCCAGTTTCTCGTGATGCAGGAAGTGGCGGCACTCTATCCCGACCGGGCCGTGTTTGACCATGCCGACAAGGGACGTTTCCGGATGTTCGACATGGTGAGCGGCTCCGAAGAGATACGCCGACGGTTCTCCCGGCGCAACCGTTGGGAAGATGCACGCGATTACTGGTATAAGGATGCGGAAGACTTCCGACGGTTGTCCCGAAGATACCACCTGTACAAGTAGATAATAATAAACGTTTCTTACACTAGAGAGGGCCGTAAAGACAAGCGCATGTCACCCCTCATGACAAGCGCATGTCATGGGTCATGAGAAGCGCTTGTCATGGGTAGTGAGAAGCGCATGTCAGGAGGGGTGAGAAGCGCTTGTCATCACAGGCGACATCGGGGCAGCATCAAAACCGCCCTACAGCATGTTCTGACAGGGGTACCAGTGAAAGAAGAGAAGAAAGATAAGGAAAAGAAAGGGGGAAACGATATGATAAAAAGTAAATACACTTCATTTTTGCAGGAGATAAGAGAATTTATCCCGCAAGAAAGGATATACACCGACGAACTGCGCCGGTTGGCATGGGGAACGGATGCGGGCTTCTACCGCCTCATTCCTCAAATCGTGATTCGTTCCGGCAACGAAGGAGAAATCTCCGGCCTGCTGAGGTTGGCCGACCGCTACGGTCTGCCTGTGACGTTTCGTGCCGCAGGAACCAGTTTGTCCGGACAGGCCATTAGCGACTCCATCCTGATAGTAGCCGGCAAGCATTGGGAGAAGTACAGCATCTCTCCCGACCACGAACAGATTACGCTGCAACCGGGCATCATCGGTCAGCGGGTAAACGAGATTCTCGCGCCTTACGGACGCAAGTTCGCCCCCGACCCCGCCTCGGTGAAATCGGCCATGGTGGGCGGCATCGTCATGAACAACGCTTCGGGCATGAACTGCGGCACCCATGCCAACAGTGACAAAGTGCTCATCTCCGCCCGCATCGTGCTGGCTGACGGCACCGTGCTGGACACAGGCGACGGCATCTCCCGTGCCTCCTTTGAAGCCACACACCCCGATTTTCTCAACCGCATCCGTGAGTTGCGCGATGAGATACGTGCCGACGAAGCTCTCTCCGCCCGCATCCGATATAAATACTCCATCAAGAACGTAACCGGACTGAACCTCTTACCCTTCGTCCGCTTCGACGACCCGTTCGACATTATCGCCCACCTGATGGTAGGCTCCGAAGGTACGCTTGCGTTCCTCTCACAAGTCACCATGCGCACAGAGTACGACTATCCGCACAAGGCAAGCGCCATGCTCTACTTCAAGAGTATCAAGGATGCCTGCCGGGCCGTGGTGGCGATGAAGGAGCTTAAAAATGAAGAATTAGGAATGAAGAATGAAGAATCAGGCTGCGCTGTTACACCGCAAGGTAATTCTTCATTCCTCATTCCTCATTCTTCATTCATTGTGAAGGGCGCCGAGTTGC
>ERZ833963.3901-NODE-3901-length-10811-cov-28.230848_pt1 | contig 10811 bp, 9 predicted proteins | sample MGYA00519693_ERZ833963 | MGnify/ENA primary metagenome ERZ833963 (study PRJEB31850, sample SAMEA3708748) | human gut metagenome | biome: human gut; feature: human-associated habitat; material: faeces | place: China | collected 2014 ... | reverse complement strand
GTCCGTGCAAAATTTGCCTTTTACGGCGCATGTTTTCTTATGCGGAGTCGGCCAATGCGCGGCCCTTTTTTTGCGCGTTTTTCCGTGGTATACTGAGTGCATTCCTGAAAGAAATGAGGACGGACACATGCTAAGCACGTTTTTCTGCCGCGCGTTTCAGTGCTGCTTTGCCGTCGGCGCGCGCTTTCTCCCCTGGCGCACGCCGGAGGTCTTTTCAGGCGAGGGGAGCTTACTGCGCGCCGCAGACATTCTGCGCGAAAACGGCCTGCGCCGCCCGTTCGTCATCGCGAGCCGCCGCCAGTGCGCGGACGAGCACTTCCGCGCCTTGCAGGAAAAACTTGACGAGCAGGACATCCTGCTCTCCATCTTCTCCTCGGTCGAGCCGAATCCGTCGGTCGAGACGGTCGAAAAGATCGCCGCGCAGTACAAGATTGATAGCTGCGACTGCTTTCTCGTCATCGGCGGCGGCTCGCCGATGGACGCAGCCAAGGCCGCTGCGGCGCGCCTCGCGCGGCCGGACAGGCCGCTTTCGCAGCTTGTGGGACTCTTAAAGGTCCGCCGCCGCATTCCGCCGCTCATCGCCGTGCCCACGACGGCGGGCACGGGGTCGGAGACGACCATCGCCGCCGTTGTCACCGGCAGCGACCACCACAAGTATGCGATCTCCGACCTCTGCCTCATTCCGCGCTACGCGATCTTAGACCCCGCGCTGACCGTCGGCCTGCCTCCACACATCACGGCGGAGACCGGCATGGACGCGCTGACGCACGCGGTCGAGGCGTACCTGAGCCGCTTTTACAACACGAAGCAGACGCGCCTGCTCGCGGAAAACGCCGTCGTGACCATCTTCACACATTTGGAGCGCGCGTACCGCGACGGCACATCGCTCCCCGACCGCGCGGCGATGCTGCAGGCCTCGTTCGACGCAGGCGCGGCGTTCACGCGCGCAAGCGTCGGCAATGTGCACGCCATCGCGCACACGCTCGGCGGGCTCTACGGCGTACCCCACGGCCTTGCAAACGCCGTGCTGCTTCCCCTCGTGCTCGAAGATTACGGCAAAGCGGCCTATCCGCGCCTTGCCCGTCTTGCCGCACTTGTCGGCCTCAAGGGCGACACGGAGGAGGTGCGCGCCAAGGCGTTTATTGCCGAAATCCGCGCGATGAATACCCGCATGGGCATCCCCGACCACTTCAACTGCATCCGCAAAGAGGACATTCCCCTCATGGCCACCTGGGCCGCGCAGGAGGCGAACCCCGTCTACCCCGTGCCGGTCATCTACGACGAAGCGCGCTTTGCGCACGTCATCGAGCGTTCACACCACAGCCAATAACCTTGTCAGCATTTTAGCGATACTTTCCCGCCGCCGTCTGGTATAATGGTGCTGCAATCCAAAAGGATCGGACGGTTTTTTATGATCGGAGTTTACGACTACACCGTGATCGCAACCTATCTCTCGCTGCTGCTGGGGCTTGGCGGCCTCTATTCCGCCGCGCAAAACGAGCCTCTCGACGCCATGCTGTGCCTGATGCTCGCGGGGCTGCTCGATGCCTTCGACGGGCGCATCGCCCGCACGAAAAAGGACCGCACCGAACAGGAAAAGCGCTTCGGTATCCAGATCGACTCGCTCAACGACCTCGTGTGCTTCGGCGTGCTGCCCGCCGCCATCGGCTGGAGCATGGACTGCGATGGACTCTGGTTCCTTGCGACGATGTCGTTTTTCGCGCTCTGCGCGCTCATCCGCCTCGCCTATTTCAACGTGACGGAAGAGGAGCGGCAGAACCAGATGAGCGAGCACCGCGCCTACTACCTCGGCGTGCCGGTCACGGCGAGCGCCGTGCTCGCGCCGCTTTTCTACCTGCTCTCGCTGCGCTTTGCCCTGAACTGCGCGGTCGTTTACGCGCTGGGGCTGTTCCTGCTTGGCGTACTGTACATCACGCCGCTCCACGTCAAAAAGCCGCAGCTGCGCGGCGTGGTGCTTTTGTCCATATTCGGGCTTGGCGAATTTGCTGTTTTGCTCCGCGTATTGACGCGTTAGCGCTCCCATCTCTCTCCTCCGGGCCGTCCGAAAGGTTTTCTTTTGGGCGGCCCCTCTCTTTTTACTTTCCCGATTGACGGCGGGAAGTCCGCGTGCTATGATAGTCGGCAACTACCATTTGCATGTTCTGTCAGATCACGAGGAATTTTTATGAAAAAGGCCGACCCCCGTCTCATGCTCATTATGTCGATGACCGTCTTCGGCACGCTGGGGCCTTTTGTGCGCAATATTCCCGTCTCGTCCGGCGAGCTGGCGCTGTACCGCGCCGTGCTGGCCGCGCTGCTGATCGGCGTATACTTACTTGTCAGCAGGCAGAAGATCCCCTTCGCGCGCATCAAAAAGGAGGTGCCGCTGCTGCTTCTCTCCGGTGCAGCGATGGGCGTCAACTGGATCCTTTTATTTGAGGCCTACCGCTATACGAGCGTTTCCGTCGCCACACTGAGCTATTACTTCGCGCCCGTCATCGTCACGCTCGTCTGCCCCATTCTCTTCCACGAAAAGCTGACAGGGAAGAAATTTCTCTGCTTTGTCATGTCCACGCTCGGCCTTGTGCTCATCACCGGCATTGGCGACACGCGCGGGTCGGATGCCCTCAAGGGCATTCTCTTCGGCCTCGGCGCGGCGGTGTTTTACGCGACCGTCATCCTGCTCAACAAGTCCATCCATCAGGTCGAGGGCATCCACCGCACGTTTTTGCAGTTTTTGTCCGCCATCGTCGTGCTCATCCCCTACGTGCTCTCGACAAATGGCATCACACTCAGCTCGCTGAACGCCGTCGGCTGGGTGAACCTTCTCATCGTCGGCCTTGTCCACACGGGCATCACGTATTGCCTGTACTTCTCGTCGCTCAAGGAGCTGCCCGGACAGGAGGCCGCGATTTTAAGCTACATCGACCCCCTCGTCGCCGTCCTCGTCTCCGTCACCCTGCTCGGCGAGAGCATGACCGCAATGCAAGTCATCGGCGGCGCCCTGATCTTAGGCTTCACCCTGCTCAACGAGCTCTCTCCCGTCCCCAAGGCGAAAAAGGAGTAAATCTCTCAAATCACGCCAAACGCATCGCAGATTTTCGCGCCGCGCACGGCGCGAAATAAATTGAAATCGTTTTTTGTCGCGACATGTGCGTGACAAAAAACACCTCTCAGCCCGCAAGTGTGGAAATCGCCCGCCGTTGGCGGGCGATTTATGCGCGCAGCGGGCTGTGATCTCCCTAAAAATAGAGGCCGCTCAGCCATAACTGAGCGGCCTCTATTTTTAATTTAGAAATTCTGCTGGGTCGCAGGGTACCCCATCTTTGCTGACCGAAAAGTGCAGATGCGCCGGCATCGAGAACTCGGCGATCGAGCTGCTGCCCACCGCGCCGATGACCTCGCCCGCGGAGACGTACTGTCCCTCGCCGACGCCCGGCGAGCTGCGGAGATTGGCGTACGTCGTCTCGTACCCGTCGTCGTGCGCGATGGTCACGAGCGTGCCCATCATGTCGTCGTCGCGCACCGCCGTCACAACGCCGCTGCACGCGGCGATCACCTGCGTGCCGACCTCGGCGGCGATGTCGATGCCGTCGTGCGTGCGCCAGTCGCCAAGCGTCTCGTTATACGTGAGCTCGTCGACCGAAAACGCCGCGACCTCCTCCCCCACGAGCGGCGCGACCACGAGCCGCGGGGCGACGGGCTGCGCGTCCGTCTCGCTCTCCATCGCGGGGACGGTGTCCTCCACGCCCGTGGCCTCATCCATCACGGTGAGGTCCTCGGGCGCCTCCTCCACCGGCTCTGCCGGCTTTGCCGCCTCCTGCGGCAGCTCCGCCTCCGGCATCTGCGGCGTTTCGTCCTCAAGCGGCAGCTCCACCTGCGAGGAAACGTTCTCCGCGTCCTTGTCCGTCGTATTTTTCGGCAGCAGCGTCCAATAGCCCGCGACGGCCAGCGCCGTCACACCGAGGAACAGGGCTATGTATAAGCCCGTCCCGCCGAAGAAGTGCCGCTTTGCGCGGCCGTTCGATCCTGCCATGTTTCATCCTTTCCGCCGCTTTGCGGCTCGTGCGAAAATTGGGAGCAAAAAAAGCTCTGACGGTAGTGTGTACCGTCAGAGCTTTTTCTAAACATGGCAGATTCGATTTTTTAGCGGACGATCAGCGTCTTGCCGTCCATTTCCGCGGGCTGCTCAAGGCCCATCACGTCGAGGATCGTCGGCGCGATGTCGGCGAGGCGGCCGGGGCGCAGCTCCGTGCCCGCGCCGCAGAGGATGAAGGGCACCACATTCGTCGTGTGCGCGGTCATCGGGCTCTTGCCGTCGCTTTGCAGCATCTGCTCGGCGTTGCCGTGGTCGGCGGTGATCATCGCGATGCCGCCCATCTTGAGCGTGGCCTCCACGACCTGACCGACGCACTCGTCAACGGTCTCGACGGCCTTGACAGCCGCGTCGAAGACGCCGGTGTGGCCGACCATGTCGCAGTTGGCAAAGTTCAGAATGATGACGTCGTACTTGCCGGACTCGATGCGCTCGACGCACTTGCTCGCGACCTCGTAGGCGCTCATCTCGGGCTGGAGGTCGTAGGTCGCGACCTTCGGGGACGCGACGAGTACGCGGTCCTCGCCGGGATACGGATCCTCGACGCCGCCGTTGAAGAAGAACGTGACATGTGCGTACTTCTCGGTCTCGGCGATGCGCAGCTGGGTCATGCCCATCTTGCTCAGGTACTCGCCAAGGCCGTTTTTCACGCTGATGCGCGGGAAGGCGACGAGCACGTTCGGCATGGTCGCGTCATACTCGGTGTTGCAGACGTAGGTGAGCGGGAAGAACTCGCGCTTGAAGCCGTCGAACGCGGGGTCGACGAACGCGCGCGTGATCTCGCGGGCGCGGTCGGGGCGGTAGTTGAAGAAGATGACCGAATCGTTGTCGGAGATCATGCCGTCCTTGTCGCAGACGATGGGCTCGACGAATTCATCCGTCACGCCGTTTTTATAGCTCTCCTCGATGGCGTGAATGGGGTCGGGATCCTGCACGCCCTCGCCGTAGACGAGCGCGTCATAGGCGTTCTCTAAGCGGTCCCAGCGCTTGTCGCGGTCCATCGCGTAATAGCGGCCCATGACGGTCGCGATCTTGCCGACGCCGAGCTCACGGCACTTTTCCATGGTCTTTGCGACAAAGTCGCGCCCCGAGGTCGGGGGCGTGTCGCGCCCGTCGAGGAAGGCGTGGATATACACGCGCTTTAAGCCCTTGATGTGCGCCATCTTTAAGAGCGCGTAGAGGTGGTCGAGCGTGGAGTGCACGCCGCCGGTGGAGTGCAGACCGTAAAGGTGCAGCGCAGAGCCCTTTTCAATGCAGTCGTCCATCGCCTTGTTGTAGGCGGGATTTTCAAAGAACGTACCGTCCTCGATCGAGCGGGTGATGCGCGGCAGGTCCTGGAACACGACGCGGCCGCCGCCGATGTTGGTATGGCCGACCTCGCTGTTGCCCATCTGGCCCGCGGGCAGGCCCACGTCAAGACCGGAGGCCTGGAGCGTCGTGTGGGCATACTCGGCAAAAAGGCCGTCGAGCACGGGGGTGTTGGCCGCACGCACCGCGTTGCCGACGGTATCGTTGGACAGGCCGAAGCCGTCCATGATGATCAGCGTGGTGGGAGTCTTATTCATCGATTTTCCTCCTTACTCCTGGTTGGCAGCGTGGACGATCTCCATCAGTGCCTTGGGGTCGAGCGAAGCGCCGCCGATCAGGCCGCCGTCGATGTCCTCGTGCGAGAGCAGCTCGTGGGCGTTCGAGCCCTTCATCGAGCCGCCGTACTGAATGGTCACGCTGCGGGCAATGCGCGCGCCGTACTGCGCGCGGATGAGCGAGCGGATATAGGTGCAGACCTCGGCCGCCTGCTCGCCCGTGGCGGTCTTGCCGGTGCCGATGGCCCAGATGGGCTCATAGGCGATGACGCAGCGGCGCATCTGCTCGGCGCTCACGCCCGCGAGGGCGGACTTGACCTGCAGCGCGATGAGCTCCATCGTCACGCCCATCTCGCGCTGGGCAAGGCTCTCGCCCACGCAGATGATGGGGTTCAGCCCCGCCTCGAGCGCGGCGAGGACCTTTTTGTTGACGATCTCGTCCGTCTCGCCGAAGAGCGCGCGGCGCTCGCTGTGGCCGACGATGACATAGCGCACGCCGAGGTCGGCGAGCATGTCGGCGGAAATCTCGCCGGTGTAGGCGCCGCTCTTTTCAAAGTAGACGTTCTCTGCGCCGACGGCGATGCGGCTGTCCTTGAACGCGCGCACGGCGGCAGAAAGGTCGACCGTGGGCACGCACACGACGATGTCGCACCATTTGGTTTTGGGAAGGATGGCCTTGAACTGTTCGGCAAAGGCCTTGGTCTCGCTGGGGGTCTTGTTCATTTTCCAGTTGCCTGCGATGATGGTTTTACGGTATCTGCGATTCATATTGGGTCTTTTCTCCTGTTACTGTCTAAATCTAAGATCTATGCGAATATATGAAAATCAATAGAGATTTTTCTCACTTGTCTAAAAGGCACGCAACGCCCGGTAATTCCTTGCCTTCCAGGAACTCGAGCGACGCGCCGCCGCCGGTGGAGATGTGCGTGATCTTGTCGGCAAAGCCGAGCTGCTCGGCTGCCGCCGCGCTGTCGCCGCCGCCGATGATCGTGACCGCGCCGCTCTCGGCGAGCGCCTTGGCCATGGCCTTCGTGCCGGTCGCAAAGGTTGGGAACTCAAAAACGCCCATGGGGCCGTTCCACACGATCGTGCCCGCGCCCTTGGTCGCCGCGCAGAAGAGCTCGACGGTCTTGGGGCCGATGTCCATGCCCATCATATCCGCGGGGATGTGCATCGCGTCGACGACGTGGGGCTCTGCGTCGGCGGCAAACTCCGTCGCCGCGACGGTATCGACCGGCAGCAGGAGCTTGACGCCCTTCTGCTTGGCCTTTTCGATCATCCCGAGCGCGTAGGCGCACTTGTCTTCCTCGAGCAGGGACTTACCGATCTCGCCGCCCTGCGCCTTGGCGAACGTGTAGGCCATGCCGCCGCCGATGATGACGGTGTCGGCCTTGTCTAAAAGGTTGTTGATGACGGCGATCTTGTCGCTGACCTTTGCGCCGCCGAGCACGGCGACGAACGGGCGCTTGGGATCGTCGAGCGCCTTGCCCATGACCTCAAGCTCCTTGGCAACGAGCAGGCCCGACACGGCGGGAAGATAGGCGGCCACGCCCGCGGTGGACGCGTGCGCGCGGTGCACCGTGCCGAACGCGTCGGAGACGTACAGCTCCGCCATCGAGGCAAGGGCCTTGGCAAGCTCGGGGTCGTTCTTGGTCTCACCCGCTTCAAAACGGGTGTTTTCAAGCAGCATGATCTCGCCGCCCTTGAGCGCCGCGGCCTTGGCCTTGGCATCCTCGCCGACGACGTCGTGCGCGAAGATGACATCCTTGCCCAAAAGCTCGGACAGGCGCTTGGCGACGGGCGCAAGCGTCAGCTTGTCGAGGGACTTTTTCCACTTCTCCTCGGTCAGCGTCGCGGGGTCCTTGCCCTTTTCGGTCTGCTTTTTCACCCACTTGTCAAACTTGGCCTCGGGCTTGCCGAGGTGGGAGCAGGCGATGACCGTCGCGCCGTGGTCGAGCAGATACCGGATGGTCGGCAGCGCGGCCACGATGCGCTTATCCGAGGTGATCTCGCCGGTCTCCTTGTCCTGAGGCACGTTGAAATCGCAGCGCAGCAGCACCTTCTTGCCGCTCACGTCCACATCGAGAACAGTCTTCTTGTTATAATTCATGTTGTTTCCTCCTCATAATATACACATACGATTTGGTTACGCAGTTAAAACGAATTTGGGATCTTACGTTTTTTCGAGCATTTCCCCCTCGTGCTTGAGACCGGGAAAGCCCGTCTGCCGCAGCGCTTCATACGTCAGGATCGCCACGGAGTTCGATAGATTCAGGCTGCGCGCCTCCTTCCGCATCGGAAGGCGGATGCAGCGCTCATAGTGCGCCACGCGGAAAGGCTCCGGCAGGCCCGCGGTCTCCTTTCCGAAAAAGAGCCAGCAGCCGTCCTTGAATTCCGCCTGGCAGTAGTCCTGCGGAGCTTTGGTCGTGGCGAGCCAGCAGTCGCGTTCCGCCTCGGGATGCTTTGCAAAAAGGTCGGCTAAATTTTCGTACACGCTGATATCCACAAGGTACCAGTAGTCCAGCCCCGCGCGCTTGACGGCGCGGTCGGAAATGTCGAACCCGAGGGGCTTGATGAGATGCAGATGCGCCCCCGTCGCCGCGCAGGTGCGCGCGATATTGCCGCAGTTTTGCGGGATCTCCGGCTCGACGAGCACGATATTCAGCATGACAGCACCTCCTCCATGCGAAAGTTTTATCATTGTACCGCAAAAATATTGCGAATTCAACCTAAAATGCAGTCTTTTGAAACGAAATTTTGAAAATGCAAAAGTAAAGCCGCCAAATCAAAAACTTTTTGTTTTTTTTGTGAGAAACGGTGGATTTTTCGGGCATCTTTGCTATAATGTCGTTAATAGAGAGTAGAATTGAAAGGAGATGAGCTCCGATGGATCAGAAGTTGGCAGTTCTCTTTATGCCGGACGATATGACCCTGACAAAAGAACAAGCACCGCTGATGCTGAGGCCCATTTTGTTCTGCCCCATTCTCACGTGGATGGTCGAAGAACTGATGGGGCGGGGCATTGAGCGGTTTTTTATTGTGTCTGACAAACGGGCGCACGACATGATGTGCCCCTACGTCCCCGAAAACGCCGATGTTGTCTACGTCGACGGTGCCAGACACGGGGAGGAGCTTTTAACGCTCCTCAAGGATGAAAAGGGCAGCGTGCTCATCGTCAACGGCGCGGTGCTGCCCGTGGGCGTGTTCTCCGGCGGCGCGGTCTACTCCGCGGACGCGAAGGAGTGCTGCAAGGTGCTCAAGGAACACGGCGCCTTCGCCGCCTTCCCCAAGGGGGCGGAGATCACGAAGGGCTTTTTGCCCGTCGGCGACGACGAGGAGCTCAGATCCGCACAGGACATGTGCCGCCGCAAGATCGCCGACAAGCACTTTGCCGCGGGCGTTTCCATCATGGACCCCAACAACACCTACATTGACCCCCGCGTCAAGATCGGCAGCGGCACGGTCATCCTGCCGGGAACGATCCTGCGCGGCCGGACCGTCATCGGCAAGAACTGCACCATCGGCCCGAACGCCATGATCCGCGACTGCACGGTCGGCGACGAGACCGAGGTGAACGCCTCGCAGCTCAATGAGAGCACCGTCGGCGCGCACACGACCGTCGGTCCCTTTGCCTATGTCCGCCCGAACTCGAAGATCGGCGATCATGTCAAAGTCGGCGACTTTGTCGAGATCAAAAACAGCGTCATCGGCAACAGCACGAAGATCTCGCACCTCACCTACGTCGGCGACAGCGATTGCGGCGAGCGCATCAACTTCGGCTGCGGCACGGTCACGACGAACTACGACGGCTTTAAAAAGTTCCGCTGCACGATCGGCGACGACGCCTTCATCGGCTGCAACACAAACCTCATCGCCCCCGTCACGGTCGGAAACGGCAGCTACATCGCCGCCGGCTCCACCATCACCGACGAGGTGCCCGCCGATTCCCTCGCCATCGCGCGCGAGCGTCAGGTCAACAAGCCCGGCTGGGCGGAACAGTGGCGCGCGGCGCACGAGAAAAAGTAACTTCAGAAAAATTTTTTATAAACAGAGGAGTACATCAACATGATCTCTCACGGTAAGGACATCAAGATTTTCACCGGCAACGCAAACCCCAAACTGGCAGCGGACATCTGCAAGATCATCGGCACCAAGCTCGGCGAGAGCGAGGTCAAGAGCTTCGCAGACGGCGAGGCCTCCGTCTCCCTGTACGAGACCGTGCGCGGCAGCGACGTGTTCCTCGTTCAGTCCACCTGCAAGCCCGTCAACGACAGTCTGATGGAGCTTCTGATCATGGTCGACGCCTGCCGCCGCGCTTCCGCCGGCCGCATCACCGCCGTCATGCCCTACTTCGGCTATGCCCGTCAGGACCGCAAGGCCAAGAGCCGCGACCCCATCTCCGCCAAGCTCGTGGCCAACATGCTCGTTGCCGCAGGCGTTGACCGTGTGCTGACGATGGACCTGCACGCCAACCAGATCCAGGGCTTCTTCGATATCCCCGTGGATAACCTCTTCGGCAACCCCATCTTCGTCGACTACTACGCCAAGAAGTTCGGTTCCGTGTGCGAGGACATGGTCGTCGTCTCCCCCGACGTCGGCTCCGTCGCCCGCGCCCGCACCTTCGCCCAGAAGCTGCACATGAACCTCGCCATCGTCGATAAGCGCCGCCAGAAGGCCAACCAGTGCGAGGTCATGAACGTCATCGGCGACGTTGAGGGCAAGGAGTGCATCCTCTTCGACGATATGGTCGACACCGCTGGTTCCCTCTGCAACGCGGCCAAGGCCATCGTTGAGGTCGGCGGCGCGAAGAAGGTCTACGCCTGCGCGTCTCACGGCGTTCTCTCCGGCCCCGCGCTCGAGCGTCTGGCCGCGAGCAGCATCGAAGAGCTCGCCCTGCTCGACACCATCCCCGCCCCTGCCGGCGAAGAGGAGCTCGCCAAGTCCCGCATCAAGTACCTGACCGTTGCGCCGATGTTCGCCGAAGCGATCGAGCGCACATATCAGGAAATTTCTATCGCGAAGCTGTTTAACTAATTCGTTAAAACGATTTTGTCCCCCACCTTGGGTGGGGACGCGGTTAAGGGGGATATTCTCTTTCCTCGGAAAGAGAATATCCCCCTTTGACCCCCAAG
>ERZ833963.3899-NODE-3899-length-10813-cov-2.876371_pt1 | contig 10813 bp, 8 predicted proteins | sample MGYA00519693_ERZ833963 | MGnify/ENA primary metagenome ERZ833963 (study PRJEB31850, sample SAMEA3708748) | human gut metagenome | biome: human gut; feature: human-associated habitat; material: faeces | place: China | collected 2014 ... | reverse complement strand
AAAAACATCATTTATAGTAATGATAGATTATGGTAGATATTCAATAGAAAATCTTTCTGACTATGATGGAAGTTCAGTAGATACTATTAGAGATTGCTATTTTAAAAAAGATATGAAAGAAGCAATTAAATTTGGTAAGCAGATAATGGATAAAGGTTATAAATTATATGTTCAACCAGTAGATATACTTGGATATTCAGATAAAGAATTATTAGAGTTAATAGAAGAAGTTAATAAATTAAAACCATATGCTTTTTCAATGGTTGATACTTTTGGTTCAATGTACATAGATGATTTACAAAGAATATTCCATATAGTAGATCACAACTTAGATAAAGATATAAAAATAGGATTCCATTCTCATAATAATTTACAAATGTCTTTTGCACTTTCACAAGAATTTATAAAAATGAGTTTAGGAAAAAGAAAAATTGTAGTTGATGGAACAATACATGGTATGGGTAGAGGAGCAGGAAATACTAATACAGAGTTATTATTAGATTATTTAAATAGAAAACTAGGTTATGGTTATGACATGAATGAAATACTTGACTTAATTGATGCTTACATGCCTAAGATTAAACAACAATCAAATTGGGGATATAGTATCCCTTACTTTATAGCAGGAATGTATAGTTCTCATGTACATAATGTAAATTATTTATTAAATAAACATAATATTAAATCAAAAGATATGAGATTAATAATTGAAGAAATTAATCCAGTAAAACGTAAAAGATATGACTATGATAATTTAGAAAACTTATATTTAAATTACTTTGATCATAAGATAGATGATATAAAAACTTTAGAAAAATTAGAAAGTATTTTAGGTGATAAAAAGATACTTATAATAGCACCAGGTAAAACAATTGAAACACAAAAAAATGATATTAATAAATTTATTGATGAAAATAATCCAGTTACTATAAGTGTAAATCATATAAATACATCTTTTGATTGTGAATATAGTTTCTTTAGTAGTAAAAAGAGATATGAAGATAGTATTTACTATTATGGAAGTAAGTTTGATGAAATTAATAGGATATTAACATCAAATATAAAGGTTGAACAAGGTCCAAAAGAAAATATAGTTAACTTTAAAAGTATAGCTAAAAGTGGATGGAAGTTCTTTGATAATTCAACAATTTTGCTACTTAGATTATTAAATAAATTAAATGTAAAAGACATATATATAGCAGGTTTTGATGGTTATTTAATAGGACAAAACTACAGTACAGAGCATGAAGAGTTAGAAACTTATGAAGAGAGTGAAAGATATCAAGAACTAAATAAAGAAGTTAGAGAAATGTTAGAAGACTTCAAAAATCATATTTCATCTGATGTAAATGTAAACTTTATAACTAGAAGTAAGTTTGAAAATGTATTTGAGAAGGAGTTAACTTATAAATAATGAAAAATATAAAATTAATAGTAATGGATGTAGATGGAACTATGACAGATGGAGGTATTTATTTTGACTCTAATGGAGTAGAAATTAAAAAATTCAATGTGCATGATGGAACTGGCATACTGCTAGCTCAGCAAGTTGGAATAGAGTTTATGATACTTACTGGAAGAAAGAGTGTATGTGTTGAGAAAAGAGCTAAGGAGATAAATATAAAATATTTATACCAAGGGGTTTATGATAAGCTTGGATTTTTAGAAGAATTTATTCAGCAGAATGGATTTAAATTTAATGAAATAGCCTATATCGGTGATGATTTAAATGATTATGGATTAATGAGTAAAGTAGGGGTTAAAGTATGTCCAAATAATGCTGTCAAGGAAATAAAGGATATATGTGATATCCAGTTATCTAAAAATGGTGGTTGTGGAGCAATAAGAGAGTTTGTTGAAATTTTATTAAAAGATGTAGGTAGTTGGGAATCTGCAGTTGAAGGATTATTTGGGGAAAAATTGGAGGAGTAATTATGCCTAAAATAAGTGTAATTGTGCCAGTGTATAATGTAGAAAAATATTTACATAGATGTGTTGACTCAATTATAAACTAAACTTATAAAGATATAGAAATTATTCTTGTATATGATAGTTAGAGTGACAAAAGCGGAGAGATGTGTGAAAAATTTTCGGAAAATATAACAATATAAGAGTTTTTTACTTGAAAAATAGAGGGGTATCTAGAGCAAGAAATTTTGGAATAAAAAAAGCATTAGGAGATTATATAATGTTTTGTGATAGTGATGATTATGTGGATAAACAGTGGTGTGAAATTTTATACTCGTCAATAAAATAATATCCAAATACATGGGTTAATTGTGGGGTAGAAGTTATTAATGAATATGATAAAACAATTGAATTTAAAGGAATTTATGATTCAAATAGTAACATATTAATGCTGGATAAGATGTAATATTTACAATACAGTATTTAGATTTATGTGAAAATATCTTATTTATAAATTTATTAAAAACAAATTAGTATATTTTTATAAAGTTATTTCTATTTATATAAACAAATACTTGAAATTTAAACAAATTAGATTAGGGAGAAAAATATGAGCGAAAAATGGACAACTATAATTAAGCCTAAGACAGGTTTATTTGATATTAATTTAAAAGAATTAATTCAGTATAAAGATTTAATTATAATGTTTGTAAAAAGAGATTTTAAAACATTATATAAACAAACAATATTGGGACCTTTATGGATAATAATAAATCCATTATTAACTACGATAATGTATACTATAGTATTTGGAAATATAGCGAATATATCAACAGATGGTATGCCACAAATTGTATTTTATATGTTGGGGACAACTGTATGGACATATTTTTCAGCAAGTCTTACTAAAACTGCGTCAACTTTTACAGCTAATGCAGCAATTTTAGGAAAAGTATATTTTCCAAGATTAGTAATGCCAATATCTACAGTATTGTCAGGATTGATTAATTTTGGTGTACAGTTTGTGATGTTTTTATTATTTGCTATTTATTATTATGTAAAAGGTGATCCTATAAATCCTAATGTATATATATTAATAACACCTTTATTATTATTACAACTTGCATTATTATCATTAGGTTTTGGAATTATAATATCATCTTTAACTACTAAATATAGAGATTTAGCAGTATTAGTTGGTTTTGGTGTACAGCTTTGGATGTATGCAACGCCTGTGGTATATCCTGCATCTCAAATAGGTGGCAAATTAAAAACTTTGATGATGTTAAATCCTGTATCTCCTATAGTAGAGTCTTTTAGGTATGCATTTCTAGGAAGTGGTTCTATACCATTTAATTTTTTATTGATAAGTATGGTTAATACTTTAATAGTTTTACTTATAGGAGTAGTTTTATTTAGTAAAGTAGAAAAAACATTTATGGATACAGTATAAAAAGGGAGAATGATATTATGAGTGAAACAGTGATAAAAGTAGAAAATGTATATAAAAAGTATAAATTAGGCGCAATAGGTGGAGGCACTTTAAGAGGAGACTTACAAAGTTGGTGGGCTCGAGTTAGAGGTAAGGAAGATCCAAATGTTATGATTGGGGTAGATATAAATACTAAAAATAAAACATTTTTAGCTTTGAAAGGGATAAGTTTTGATGTTAAAAAAGGAGAAACTTTAGCTATAATAGGTGGAAATGGTGCTGGAAAATCAACGACTTTGAAACTATTATCAAGAGTAACAGCTCCTACTCAAGGGATTATAAAAATAAATGGTCGTATATCTAGTTTATTGGAAGTTGGGACAGGATTTCATCCAGAGTTAACTGGAAGGGAAAATATATATTTAAATGGTGCAATACTTGGAATGAGTAATGAAGAAGTAGATTCAAAAATTGAAGATATAATAGATTTTTCAGAATGTAGAGAATTTATTGATACACCTGTAAAAAGATATTCATCAGGAATGTTTGTTAAACTTGCCTTTTCTGTAGCAGCGCATCTTGATTCTGAGATTTTGATAATGGATGAAGTATTAGCTGTTGGAGATATGAAGTTCCAAAAAAAATGTATTGAAAAGATGTTAGATATAGCTAAATCAGGGAGAACTATATTATATGTAAGTCATAATATGGATACAATAAGAAGATTATGTAATAGAGCAATAGTGCTTGATAAAGGAAGTGTAAAGTATCAGGGTGATGTGGAAACGGCTATTAATTTATATCTGAATGATAAGGCAACGAAACCACAATTATTAAATGATTTATCAAAAATGCCAAGACAAGACTACTTAATTAATAAGAATAGAGCATGGCTAGAATATTTAAATATAATTGATAGAAATGATACGATATTTAAAGATAATGAAAAGTTTAAATGTAAGATTGGATGGAGAAATATAGAGGATATGAAAGATGTTCAATTAAGGTTTGAAATAAGAACTTTTGATGATATTCCAGTAGCAACATCAGTATCATCGAATACATTATCTTTGAAAAAAGAAACTTTTACAGAATTTGATGTCGAATTAGATATATCAAGGTTAGTATCTGGAAAATACCAGTTAATAGTTGTATTAAGTGAAATGGGTGCAAGTGATAATTATGTAGATATAGATTGTGTTTATCCTGCTTGCGTATTCGAAGTAAATCATAGTAAGTTAAATAATTATATTTTTAAATGGAATAAAAAACAGTGGGGTTATATACAATTGTCAGATATGAAGTTACTTAATTTTTCAAAAATTTAATTTAGGGGTGTAAAGAATGATAAGTATTATAGTTCCAGTATACAATGTAGATAAATATATTGAAAGATGTATACAAAGCATAATAAATCAAACATATAAAAATTTAGAAATAATATTGATTGATGATGGCTCAACTGATAAAAGTGGAGCTATATGTGATAAATATTCAAAAATAGATAATCGAATAAATGTTATTCATAAAAAAAATGGGGGACTTTCTGAAGCTAGAAATGTAGGATTAGATATTGCAAGGGGGGATTATATAGGATTTGTGGATAGTGATGATTATATACATCCTCAAATGTATGAATTACTTTATAAAAATTTAATTGGTACTTCTGCAGATATATCTATAATAAAGCATATAAGAAAAGAAGAAGAGTTAGGATTAGGAGATATAAATTCAAAAAAAGTATATAGTAATTTAGAAGCGATAGAAAATATATTAAAAAAGGATAGTGGAATTTTTATAGCATCATGTAATAAACTTTATAAAAAAGAGATATTCAATGGTTTAAGATTTAAAATTGGAAAAATATACGAGGATTTTATCATAGCTCCTTTTGTTTTGTATAAGGCAAAAAAAATAGTATATACCCCTATTAATTTATATTTTTATAGGAGAACAGAAAATAGCATTACAACAGCTAATTTTTCTATAAAAAATTTAGATATTATTTTTGCATCAAATAATTTTTTGAAATTTATGTATAGTATCAATCATTATGATCTAGATAAAGCAATATATTGGTATATTGATACATTATTTAAATATTATTATAAAGCTAAAAAGGAATTAAATTTTTCAGATAAAGAGTTAAAATATATAAGAAAAGAATTTATGGAAGTATTTAATATAATATTTAAAAGTAGAGCATTTACATTTAAAGAAAAAATATTATGGATTGTTTTTATATTCAGTAATATATATTATTTTTCTCAAATACAACTCTTTTCATTGATAGCAACGGCTATTGACGGAATGATAGGTGGAAAAGTAGGTCATGCTATTCATTTTTATTTAGCTAAGGAAGGTGCCGTTCGGTTTTCCACTGTATCTATTGGATCATTGGAACGGCTCACGACATTCATTGTCTTGATATTAAACTATAATAAGGTATGTGCTACCTTTAAATATGGTAAGTATTTCGCTAATATGATGTTGCTTTATCTGTTATGTTATCTGATTTTTAATGAATTGCCAATTCTAGTTACACGATTCAGTCAGCAGTTCGGCTTTGCTTACGGTATATTTTATTCCTACATAATTTCTTTATATGGCAATAGCAAGAATATAGCTATTTATAAAACAGCTATATGTTGCTATTTATTATTGTGGACATTTTCCACTCACCGTCAACTCATGGATAAGTATGATAATTTTCTGTTCAGGCATCAATCGTTTGAAGAAAGAGCGCGGGTGTATGACCATTATGGTTCTGCTTATCTGGGAATGGATTAAATTTTTCGAATTATTATAAGAAGCTGTTTGAATAAAAAACTTTAGAATAAAATTCAAACAGCTCCTAAGCCTCCTAGTAAATTATGAAACTTGAAGTTTTAATTTCTTGTATGCGTCAGGATGACCTGTCGATAATACGTCGTAGTAATGTATTGACTGATGTTTTAGTGATAAATCAAGGTGACGGTGAAGATACTATTGAAGATACGGTAGGGAATCATTGCTTTCGGATGATATCTACTGTGGAAAGAGGACTCTCGAAAAGTCGGAATATGGCTTTAAGAAACGCGACCGGAGATATATGTCTGATTTGTGATGATGATGAGATTTTATTTGATGATTATGAAGAAAGAATATTGAACGCTTATAAAAAACATCAGGATGCTGATATCATTGCATTTCAAATAGACGATGCCGGTAAAGGGTATCCGAGGCATGAACGCAAGCTAAATTATTTGTCGTCACTAAAAATCGCAAGTTGGCAAATCTCATTTCGTAGGGAAAGTGTGTTGAATGCAAAAATCCGTTTTGATGAGACTTTAGGATCTGGAGTATCGAAAGCTGGAGGTGAAGAGGTGATGTTTTTATATGATTGTCTGAAAAAAGGGTTGAAACTTTATTATGTACCCGTGTCTATTGGTAGAATGATTGAAGGAGAGTCTCAATGGTTTCATGGGTTTAATGAGGACTATTTTTACGACCGAGGCCTTTTTACTCGTAAGTTGATGGGGCGTTGGTGGGCTAGTCTTTATGCTATTTATTATATAGTGTTTAAATATCAAAAATACAGAGAAAATATTACTATATGGAAAGCTTTGCAAAAAATATTTGCAGGAATATGGTGATTAATTCTGGTGAAAAAATAGAATTATTTTTGAATAATATTTGTTGTATGGATACTTGCGAGCTAGTGTCTATCATAACTCCGTGTTTTAACTCCGAGTTGTTTATAGCCCAAACGATTGAGTCTGTTATAAATCAAACTTATTCGAATTGGGAGATGATTATTATTGATGACTGTTCTACTGATCATTCTGCGGATATTATTTTGAGTTATGTAGAGAGGGATAGTAGAATCCAGTATTTGAAGATGCCATTTCCTTCAGGTTCGGCATCTTTACCTCGTAATAGAGGTATTGAATTAGCTAAGGGGAGATATATCGCATTTTTAGATAGTGATGATATATGGTATCCTAGAAAGTTAGAAATGCAAATACCTTTATTTCAAGATATGTATGTTGCTATTGTTTATTCCTGGTATGAAAAGATGTCTGAGCAGGGAGAAAAATCTAATCGAATAGTTAAATCCGCGTTATACCATACCTATAAGACTTTATTATATGGAAATGAAATTGGTTGTTTGACTTGCGTTGTTGATACATGGAAAGTTGGTAAGTGTTTTTTTAAACGAGTGGGACATGAGGATTACGAGTTATGGTTATCTATTTTGAAAAGAGGATTTATCGCGAAGAATTGTAATGAGGTTTTGGCTTCATATAGGGTAAGACAAACTTCACTTTCATCCAATAAATTGAAAGCTATAAGATGGGTCTGGAATATATATCAATCTCAAGGAATAAATGTTTTTTCATCTATATATTATCTATTGTTTGATATAATAAAGTCTTTTGTGAAATTTGTGAAATAAAATATGGCAATTATCTATTCTGTTTTTTTCTAATCTGATACATATATTTTACGCATATAATAAACTTTGGTTTTTCATGAAACTTTTATTTACAGGAGCCTCCGGATTCTTGGGCAACCACATACGCCCTTTTTTAGAAAGAGTGTATGATGTCATAACTGTTGGCCTAACCCAACAAGATAATTATACAGTGAACATTGCTAAGGAGGTTCCGGAGCTACACGAACGTTATGATATTGTATTACATGCCGCCGGAAAAGCCCATTCTATTCCTAAAACGGGCGCTGAACGACAGGCATTTTTCGATGTAAATCTACAGGGTACGAAGAACCTTTGTGCGGCGTTAGAGAAGGTTGGAGCACCGAGAGCTTTTATCTTTATTTCTACAGTAGCAGTATATGGTTGTGATGATGGAGTGAATATCACGGAAGAGTATCCGCTAAATGGAACCACTCCTTATGCTATGAGTAAACGTCTGGCGGAAGAGTATTTGCAGAATTGGTGTCGGAAACACAATGTTGTGTTGGGGATAATTCGCCCTTCCTTGATAGCTGGCCCTAATCCTCCGGGCAATTTGGGAGCGATGATAACAGGCATTCGTAGAGGAAGGTATTTCAGTATCGCAGATGGTAGAGCTCGGAAAAGTGTGTTGATGGTGCAAGATATTGCGAATCTGATTCCATTGCTGGCTAGAAAAGGTGGTATCTATAATGTATGTGATAGTTATCAACCTACATTCAGGGAATTGGAAACACTGATTTGTAAACAGATGAATAAATCGCTGCCTTTATCGATCCCTTATTGGCTGGCAAAAGGTATGGCTTTGATAGGAGACTGCTTGGGTAAGAAAGCGCCATTAAATTCATTGAAGCTTAATAAAATAACCAAGTCGCTAACCTTTAGTAATGAGAAAGCAATGCGTGAATTAGGGTGGAAGCCAACAAATGTATTAGAAAACTTCAAGATAGAATGAGTATATGCTTTTGGATTGTAATGGCTGTAGTAAGTATAGCAGCTTTTTTATTTGTCTGTGTTCAGGTATGGTTTCATTGGATTAATAAAAACGAATAATGTATTACGTAATTATTTTGGTTCTGTTGTTCCTGACAGAACTTTTTTATTTTAGGGTAGCTGATAAGTTTAACATCATAGATAAGCCCAATGAACGTAGTTCTCATTCACGGATTACTTTGCGTGGAGGTGGAATTATTTTCTATTTTGGAGCTTTGGCTTATTTCCTGACTAACGATTGGGAATATCCCTGGTTTATATTGGCACTAACCCTAATAACATTTATCAGCTTTGTAGATGATATTCGTTCTACTTCTCAAGGATTACGGCTAGTGTTTCACTTTTCTGCCATGGCCTTGATGTTCTACCAGTGGGGATTATTTTCTCTTTCTTGGTGGTGGATTATCATTGCATTGATTGTTTGCACAGGTATCATCAATGCTTATAACTTCATGGATGGCATTAATGGGATTACAGGTGGTTACTCATTGATTATTCTAGGGGCATTAGCTTATATCAATGCGGAAATGGTAACCTTTGTTGAACCGGCCTTGATTTATACGGTACTTTGTTCTGTGGTGGTGTTCTGCTTTTTTAATTTCCGCAGGAAGGCGAAGTGCTTTGCCGGTGATGTAGGTTCTGTGAGTATCGCTTTCATACTGCTTTTCCTGATAGGGAAGTTGATTCTGAAAACGGAGGATTTCAGTTGGATTATTCTTTTGGCGGTTTATGGTGTCGATAGTGTCTTGACCATTATTCACCGTCTGATACTCCATGAAAATATAGGTTTACCACATCGGAAACATATGTATCAGTTAATGGCCAATGAGTTGAAAATACCTCATGTTGTGGTTTCGTTGGCTTATATGGTAGTGCAGGCTATAGTGGTTATCGGATATATCTATTGCCAGAATAGGGGATATTTGTATCTTTTATGCGCTATTTTATTGCTTAGCTTCATTTATATATGGTTCATGAGGAAGTATTTTAGATTGCATTTATCTGTTTGAGATAATACTCATACTGATTCCCGGCAGACAATTATTGTCTTGTCGGGATTTTTTTTGTCTATAATTGAACTGGCAGCATCAACCGGACTTCTCCGGTAGATGCTACCCGGGATGAATAAGTTTTAAAGTTTGAATTTTACGGCTGCCCAGCGATTCTTCTCTTGATGATGCACAAAATGCAGCCCGTTGCGTTCGGCTTCCGCCTGAATTAGCGGAATGTCGTCGACATAGAAACCGCTCATGAAGAGTTCAGAACCCGGCTGCATGCAGCGTACATATTGCTCCATATCATTCAGCAGAATATTCCGGTTGATGTTGGCTATGATTACGTCGAACGGACCTTTGCCTTCCAGCGAAGAAGCGTCTCCCAGGAATACGGAAATATTGTCAACATGATTCAGTTCGATGTTTTCCAATGAATTACGTACACACCACTCGTCGATGTCGATAGCTGTGCAAGGCGTTGCACCGCGCATACGGGCGAGGATGGCAAGAATGGAAGTGCCGCAACCCATGTCGAGCAAGGATTTACCACTGAGGTCACTGTCCAGCAACTCGGCAATAATGAGGCTGGTGGTTTCGTGATGTCCCGTACCGAAAGCCATTTGCGGATTGATTACAATATCATACTCTGTTTTAGGGACATCGTGGTGGAAAGTGCTGTGGATGGCACAGCGGTCACCAATCACAATCGGCTGGAAGAAATTCTTTTCCCATTCCTCATTCCAGTCTTTATCTTCGGCTTCTGTAAAAGTATATTCGATTTGGGTGTCTGGTAGGGGGAACTCGTCAATAGCTGCTTTTACAGTTGTTTCATCATACAAATCTTTTTGTATATAGGCAGCAATACCGCCTTCTTGTTCAACAAAACTCTCAAAACCTGCATCGCCCAGGATAGCGGAAAGCACATCGTTTACTACTTCTGTACAAGGAGAAGTGCGGAAAGTAAATTCTAAATATTTCATTGGAATATAATTTATTGTTAAATGCAAAGCCTCTGTTAGCGAAGCGAAC
>ERZ833963.3893-NODE-3893-length-10845-cov-4.103151_pt1 | contig 10845 bp, 8 predicted proteins | sample MGYA00519693_ERZ833963 | MGnify/ENA primary metagenome ERZ833963 (study PRJEB31850, sample SAMEA3708748) | human gut metagenome | biome: human gut; feature: human-associated habitat; material: faeces | place: China | collected 2014 ... | reverse complement strand
AGCCGGGAGATTGGGTTATTACGACGGGATATGATAACTTTGGCGAAGCGGAAGAACTGATATTAAAATAAGGAACAAATACAGCATCATCAGAGAATAGCAAAATAACAGAAAGAGATTAATATAATAAAGACTGAAATATGAAAACACTCAAATATGCCTGGCGTTTCCTGATACGCTCAAAGTCATATACCATCATCAACCTGCTGGGACTCGCGTTCAGTCTGGCATGTTGCATCATCCTGGTCCGCTATATCCATAGAGAACTGACGGTAGACAACAATTGCATCGACCGGGAACAGGTCTATGGCGTCAAAAGGGACATAAATGGTAACATATACCTGTCCACTCTAATAAACAGAGGAGACAGCAGTCTTATCGACCAACGCTATATCAATAAGCAAACCAGCTTCATACCGTTGGAAAAAGACTATGTGATGGTAGGGACAAACCGTTTCCCTTCACGGATGATTGTAACGGATAGCGTATTCTTCCAACTGTTCCGTTATCCGGTAGTACAAGGCAACATTACATTACGTTCTCCTCAATCTGCCTTGATTACAGAAACGTTTGCCCGGAAACTTTTTGGGAAAGAGAATCCTGTGGGCAAAGTGATTCGCAGTTCAAGCGGCAAAGACCTGACAATTGAGGGGGTATTGGGTAATCTGGAAAACAAGACCTTCCTGCAATTTGACGTAGTACTGTCCAAAGCTTCGTCCAGTAGCTGGGAACGCATGCCTATAGATTTATTTTCATTCATGCCGGGAACCGATATGGATAAACTGAATAGGGAAGGACGTAATCCCCAATATGTAAACTCTCCCGAAAGTGGTGACACACGTACCTATACTTATTCTTTTATCCCGGTCAAACAATTCTATTGGGACACTTCCATCACTAATGAAGAACCACTGATGTTTTTTACCGGTAGTTACCCCCATCTATTGATTATAATGGGAGTATGCCTGCTGATATTACTGACGGGTATCATCAATTTCATCAATATCTACCTGGTAGCCATGCTCCGGAGAGGCAAGGAGTACGGATTGAAAAAAGTGTTCGGTGCAAGAGGAAAGGAATTATTCTTTAATATATGGACAGAAAATACATTGCTGGTATCAGTTGCCATGCTGATAGCCTGGCTCTTCATAGAGATAAGTGCCGCACCTGTGAAAAGCTTATTCAATTATCACTTTGTCTATACTGCATTTGACTGGCAATTGTCGTTAGCTATATTGGTGATACTGCCACTGGTTACTTCTGTCTATCCGTTTATAAAATACAATTATACCCCGCCGATCATTTCAATTCGTTCTATCGGTTCGGAAAATCGTCCGGTACGTTCACGTATCCTGTTTTTGGGTATTCAGTATATGCTTACCTTCTTGTTGGTGGTGCTCTCACTCTACTTCAACAACCAGCTGGATGTATTGCTCAATACCGAACCGGGCTTCCGCACGAAAGATATCATCATTGCCCGGTTGGCCTATGAATCCAAAGACTTCAGTTCTTATACTGATGAAAGCATGAAGCTGCGTGAGGAGCGGGTAGAGGCATTGGATAATGAACTCTCCTCATGTCCCTATATAGAAGACTTTGAAGCCAGTTATATTGATATTCTCAAAGGCGATTACGGCAGCAATTACATAAGTGACCAAGGAAAGAAGGCTTACCTGAACATGCGTTTCGCAACACCTCATTTCTTCCATATTTATAATATTAAACTTATCGAAGGAGAGCTACCCGATCTGAAAGATAAAGGCTTCTGGGGGGTATTGGTAGTGAATCGGGCCGCAATGGAGGCTTTGGGTTATACCACTTGCCAGGGGGCCAATGTCACAGAAGAAAACTCCCTGAGAAGAGGAACTGCCGGCAAATCCGAGCCCATTGTAGCTGTTGTAGATGATTATTATGGCGGACATCTATCTCTGGGAAAGAAGCCAACCGTCTATATGGTAAGCGACCGCATGAGTGGTGACGTTTACCAGATAGCCTGTGTACCGGGCAAGAAAAAAGAAGTACTGGACTTTTTACGCAAGACAGAATTGAAAATTTATGGAAGTGAAGACTTTGAATATAGTATCCTGGAAGAGGATGTGAAAGCAATCTATGCTCAAGACCGGCAAATAGCCATTATCTACTCCGTTTTTGCTTGTATTGCGATAGCTATTGCCAGCCTCGGATTATTCGGCATTTCTCTGTTCGATATTCGCCAGCGTTATCGCGAAATCACAATACGTAAGGTAAACGGTGCGCAGTTGAAAGACCTTTATCCACTGCTGCTACGTAAATATATGGCAGTGTTGGGTGTCGCATTCCTGTTGGTGATTCCTCTTTCCTGGTATATTATTCATGTATATACAAGTGGTTTTGCCGTAAAAGCGCCTGTTACCATCGGTATATTCATAATAGCCTTGGTGATAGTTGCGATGATTTCATTGGGTACATTGTTGTGGCAAGTAAGGAAAGCAGCCAATATAAACCCGGCTGAAATCATGAAGTACGAATAACGGAATACAGAATTATAAAAAAACAAAACCAAGAAGAAATTATTAAAATATTTAATGATATTGAATTGAAAATATAGAAAAAGAATTGGTAATTTATCAATTCTTTTTCTATATTTTGAAAAGTTCCACAATAAAATGGAATTTATATACATTGAGTTCTATAATAGAGGTTTTATAATTACATATGAAAGATATAGATAGATCTGCAGAAATAAATTCTTATATTTTTTAGAGAGAGAGGAAAAAAAATGAAAGATAAATTACAAAATGTTTTGTTATCAATAAGCTCAAAAGTCGAAACAAATAAATATCTTGGTTCGATTAAAGAAGCATTTACGATGTTTGTACCGTTTATTATTGTTGGTTCATTTGGTAGTATGTTAAATATATTAGTATCTGGAGCTAATGGCTTGGCACAATGGATTCCATGGTTATCAAATTTATCTCCAGCATTTACAGCGATAAATTTTGTGACTATTTCTTGTATGTCATTACCAATTGCTTTTTTAATTGGTTATAAACTTGCTGAAAAAGAAAACTTACCACAATTAGAAAGTGGGTTAATTGGATTATTAAGTTACTTAGCTGTATGTCCAAATACAATAAGTACAGTGGTCGAAGGTTTAAAAGATCCAGTTGTGCTCAATGGATTAGGTGCAGGTGTTATTGGAGCACAAGGACTATTTGTTTCAATGATTATGTCAATGGTTGCTGTAAAATTTTTTGGATTATTGACTAACATTGATGCTATTAAAATTAAAATGCCAGATTCGGTTCCAACAGGAATTGCTCGTTCATTTAATATTTTAATCCCTATTTTCATTATTATTACTGCATTTTCAGTTGGGGGATGTTTATTTAATACATTCACTGGTAATTATTTAAATGTTTGGATTTACAATATTATTCAACTTCCGTTACAAGCGTTAGCAAATACAACAGGTGGTATTCTTGTTCTTGCATTAGTAAATCAATTATTCTGGTTTTTAGGTATTCATGGTGGTATGGTTATTGAAGGAGTTAGAGGTCCTTTATCTGCTGCTGGACTTGCAGAAAACATTTCTGCTGTACAAGCTGGAGGAGTTGCAACAAATATTTTAACAAGAGGTTTTTGGACTAGTTTCGTTGTTGTTGGTGGAGGAGGAATTACTCTATCATTATTAATAGCAATTTTCATTTTTTCAAAACGTGAAGATCATAAATCTATTGCAAAATTTTCATTAATTCCTGGTATTTGTGGTATTAATGAACCAGTAGTTTTCGGTTTACCTTTAGTATTAAATCCAATCTTTGCAATTCCATTTATACTTAATTCAGTTATTGCAGCATTTATTGCTGTAGTTGCTACAAATATAGGATTTTTAACTTGTGGAGTACTTGATTGTCCACCAGGGTTACCAGTATTTGTAACAGGATTTATTAGCTATGGAATTCATGGAATTATTGTTCAAGCTATTATTTTAATTGTTACATTTATTATTTGGGTTCCATTTGTTTTGATGTCTAATAAACAAGCCAAACTTGAACAAAAATAAAATAGTTTGTTCTTTAAAAATTGTTTAATTAATGTAAAACGAAGAAGGAGTAAATGAAATATGAGTTTTCCAAAGAATTTTTTATGGGGTGGTGCTACTGCCGCTAATCAATATGAAGGTGGATGGCAAGAAGGTGGCAGAGGAATTGCTGTTCACGACTTAATAACTAATGGAACTAAGGATGAACCTAGACGTATTTTTTGTAGGAATGATCAAGATGATGAAGTGACAATCCAAATGGGAGAATGCATTCCTTATGGATATGTTGGTTTCTTAAAAGAAGGGTATTATTACCCAAGCCATCAAGCTACAGATTTTTATCATCACTACAAGGAAGACATTGCTTTAATGGCAGAAATGGGATTTAAAACGTATCGTCTTTCGATATCGTGGACAAGAATATTTCCTAACGGTGATGATGAAACACCTAATGAGGAAGGACTACATTTTTATGATAATGTTATTGATGAATTAAAAAAGCATAATATAGAACCATTAGTAACAATTTTACATTTTGATATGCCTTTAAATTTAGCTACTAAATATGGTGGATGGATCAATCGTAAATTAATTGATTTTTATTTAAAATTTGCAAAAGTTCTTTTTGAAAGATGGAAAGATAAAGTTACTTATTGGATTACCGTTAATGAAATAAATGTATTGGGTGGTTATTGGACACTTGGATTAGCTTCGAATCATCGTAAAACTGGAGCTCATTCTAATCAAGGAGAAACACCATTAGAAGATGCGGGAATTAAGTTTCAATCAATTCATCATATGTTAGTTGCCAGCGCAATGGCAAATAAAATGGCAAGAGAGATCAATCCACATTTTATGTTAGGTACAATGTGTGCACTTTCTGGAATTTATCCTGCGACTTGTCATCCAGATGATGTATTTGGAGCATATGAATTCAGAAGAAAAGCATTGATGTTTAGTGATGTTACTTGTCGAGGATATTATCCTAATTATGCACAAGCTATTTTTGATGAATATAATTTTAAATTAAAGATGGAACCTGAGGATGAAAAATGGTTAAAAGAAAATACATCTGATTATCTTGCATTTTCGTATTATCGAACAACTGCATTTGATCGTTTTTCTCCTAATACGACAACTACTGGTGGACAACAAGCATCACCAAACCCATATTTAGAAAAAACACCTTGGGGATGGCCAATTGATCCAGAAGGATTAAGATTTGTTTTAAATGAATTATATGATCGTTATCAAAAACCATTATTTATAGTAGAAAATGGAATGGGAAATGATGATATATTAGAAAACAATGAAATTCACGATGACTATCGTATTTCTTACATTAGAAATCATATAAAAGAATTAAAAAAAGCAATAGAAATCGATAGAGTTGATGTACTTGGCTATACTCCATGGGGATGTATTGATATTGTTTCTGCTGGAACAGGAGAAATGAAAAAAAGATATGGTTTTGTATATGTTGATTTAGACGATTTAGGCAAAGGTAGCTTAAAAAGAATAAAAAAAGATTCTTTTTATTGGTATAAAAAAGTTATTACAACAAATGGTGAAGAATTAGACTAAGGTATATTTCCTTCCTTATAAAAATTTATATACCTTATGTTATTTTGAACTCATTTATCAATAATATAAAAGAAGAAAAAATAAAGCGATTGTGATTATATAAAAGCTGAAAGCAAAACCAATAAATAAGTTGGATATGAAAAAATTAAGAAGAGCACTAATAAACCTAGATAAATAGGAATTGTTGGTGCCTTTTAATTTGATGATTTATTAGTGAAAATGAATTTTTTAACTTTTGATAAGGGGATATAAAAGAAGTTGACGGTGGTAATAAGCGATATATAATTATTTTTGTATATAGAGGGGGGATGTAAATGGATTATTATAAACGAGCAAATGAATTAAAAGAAGATACTATTGAAATACGAAGATATCTTCATAAAAATGCAGAAGTAGGATTAGATTTACCAAATACGGTTGAATATGTTATGAAACAATTGAAAGAATATGGAATTCAACCCCAATTATGTGGACATGGAGTAACTGCAACGATTGGTAAAGGAAAACCTGTTATTTTATTGAGGGCAGATATGGATGCTTTACCGATTACTGAATTAAGTGGAGAAGAGTTTACTTGTACTTCAGGAAACATGCATGCCTGTGGCCATGATATCCATACAGCTATGTTATTAACGGCAGCAAGAATGTTAAAGGAAGATGAAGATCATTTACATGGAACAGTAAAATTAATGTTTCAAAGTGCTGAAGAAATATTTAAAGGTGCCAATGATATGATTGAACATGGAATCTTAGATCATCCAAGACCAGATGCAGCTATGGCTTATCATATGATGATAGGAAAAAATCAAGTTGGAACTTATATGTATAATGCAGGAGGCATTATGATGAACTCTGTTGATGAATTTAAAATAACCATCCATGGAAAAGGAACACATGGAGCTTATCCTCATCAAGGAATAGATCCTATAAATATTGGAGTACATATTCATCTTGCTTTACAAGAACTTATTTCAAGAGAAGCAAATCCTCAAGATATATGCACACTTACAATAGGTAAGTTTAATGCTGGGAGTGCAGCTAATATCATACCTGAAAGTGCAATTTTACAAGGAACACTTCGAACAAATAATGTTTCTACAAGAGAAAATTTATTAAGTCGTATGAAGGAAGTATGCCATAAAATTGCAGATACCTATCGTGGAACAGTTGAAATTGAAATGGTTTCAACAGTACCACCGCTTATGTGTGATCCGCAGCTAACTTTAGAAATGGCAGAATATATGTCACAAATAGGAATTGAAGGATTAAAAGGAATACCTAATAGTATAGCAACGGCATCAGAAGATTTTGCTATTATTGCTGAAAAAATACCGACAACTTACATGATTTTAACTGCTGGATTTATGGATGAACGTGGCGATTATCCTTTACACCATCCTAAAGCACAGTTTGATGAAAATGTTTGTGTTATTGGTGCGGCATGTTTTGCATATTGTGCAAGTCATTGGCTTGGAAATCATAAAAATAGGACTTGATAACTTTTAGAAAATATATGTAAAAGATATGGACTTGTACATTAGGGGACTAATGTGCTATACTTTACTTGCAAGTCGGAGAACAATTGCATCAAAACGAAAAGGTAAGGATTGGTGGATCCTTACCTTTTCTAACTTTTAGAGTGGTCTAACACTAGGCTAGTTATCGCTTAAATCTTTTGTCTAACCATTTGCATATGTAATAAACTAACACACCTGCCACGACAGATACTACTAAGTCGGAAAACAATTAACATCACCTCCTTTCAGGGAGGACGATAACAAAACAATTATATCAAATTATGTTGAAAAAGTATGGTTGAACAGTAAAGTAAATGGATAAAAATAGTATTTTATAAACTTTTAATTAATGCTTTTTTTTATGCCTTTTTATTTATTGATTACTTTACAAATTTGCTAATGTCGTATGTCATATTAGCAAGAATGTAAAGCTTAAATCTATCTTGACATGAACTTGGCTTTAGTGGTTACAATGTATATAGGTTAATTTAAGGAGGAAATAGAAATGGAATATAGTAAAATTGATAAACTTGGTGTTAATCCATCACTATTAGGTTTTGGATGCATGCGTTTTCCTAAAAAGGAAGATGGCACTATTGATGAGGTAGAAGCAGAAAGAATGTTAGATCATGCTATTGAAAGTGGTGTGACTTATATTGATACAGCTTATCCTTATCATGATGGCGAAAGTGAACCATTTGTAGGTAGAGTTTTAAAGAAATATAAAAGAGAAGATTTTTATCTTGCGACAAAGTTACCAATGTTTAAAATTGATTCATTGGAACAAGCAAAAGAAATCTTTGAAGAACAAATAAAAAGACTTGATGTCGATTATGTTGATTTCTATTTATTACATGCTTTAAATAAAGATACATGGAAAAAAGTTATTGATTTAAATATCATTCCTTATTGTGAAGAATTAAAGAAACAAGGAAGAATTAAAAACTTTGGTTTTTCATTCCATGATGATTATGAAGTATTTGAAGAAATCATTAATTATCGTGATTGGGATTTCTGTCAAATTCAATTAAATTACATTGATACAGATATCCAAGCAGGAATGAAAGGATACAAACTTACAGAAGAAAAGAATGTACCATTAGTTATTATGGAACCTATTAAAGGCGGAGCTCTTGCTAGCCTTTCAGATGATATTGAAAAAGTCTTTACTGACTATAATCAAAATGTTAGCATTTCAAGTTGGGCTTTACGTTTTGTGGCTTCACTTCCAAATGTTAAAGTTGTTTTAAGTGGTATGTCAACTTATGCTCAAGTAGAAGATAACTTAGCTACTTTTAAAGATTTTAAACCATTAGATCAAGATGAAGAAAAACTTGTAGAAAAAGTAGCTAATATGATTAAAGCAAAAACTAAAAATGGATGTACAGGATGTCGTTATTGTATGCCTTGTCCATTTGGAATTGATATTCCAGGTAACTTCAAGTTATGGAATGAATATGGTATGTTAGGTCTTAAAGATACAGCTAAAAGACGTTATACAAATCTAGGAGATGCACAAGCTGAATTCTGTAAGAAATGTGGTAAATGTGAAAAACTTTGTCCACAATCTATTAAAATCAGAGAAGATTTACAACGTGTCGTTCAAGATATTAAGAACTTATAAGAGAATGACGTTATGTCATTCTTTTTTTTGTATTATGTTTTAGTAAAATAAATAGTGATATGTATGGTATGATGTATTTATAGATAAAAGTGAAACAGGATATACGAGGAGACAACTTATGAAGATAAAATATATGGGGAAATTAGATCCAGAAACTAATCCACTTCCAACAAATAAGCTTAAAGAAGGGGCTATTCGATTTAATGAGCCAACGGATAGAAAAAAACAGAATATACAAACAAGTATTGTTACTTTTATTATTATATGTATTATGTTTGTACCAGAATATTTAAATGTTCTTTTTAGAGATGTTGATTCTATGGATTTATCAAATCTTTTTAGCTATTTTATACTCGCAAATATTTTATTAGTTCTTTCAAAACTATGTCAGTTTTATTTCTATAAAGAAATTTATATGTTTAAAATACCACATGTTGGTTTTGCAGGAGTATATACAACAGAGTTTACAAAGAAAAAATATATAGCTATCAATCTTATTCCTGATATTTTATTTGGTTTAGTTCCTTATTATATTTCATTAATAAAATGTAAGTTTTTTTTAGGAATGGCCGCTATGTTTGTTGTTGCAAATTCAGCAGTAGATTTCATGAATGTATATCATGCATTTGTAGAAATGCCACCGGGTTCAAAAACATTCTTATATCAGTTCAATAATTATTGGTATTTACCAAAAAAAGATAATAATAACTAGGACGAGGGAAACAGTATGATACTGTTTCTTTTTTATATGAAATATGATGGAATAGAGTTGAATCTTTAAGATATCATAATATAAAATTAAATTATTAAAGAACTTACACAAAGATTACAAATGAAGAAAGTATATTAAAGATGAAGGGAGGTATTGTTATGAAGATACTACTTGCTGAAGATCATGATCATTTAAGAGAAATACTAGAAGATTACTTAGTAGAAAATGACTATGAAGTAAAAAGTTTTGATAATGGAGAAGATGCTTATTATTGCTTTTTAACAGAAAGTTTTGATCTTGTTTTATTGGATGTGATGATGCCTAAGATGGATGGTTTTACATTATGTAAAAAGATACGTGAAAAAGAAGAAATACCAATTCTTTTTATTACGGCTAAGGTACAAGAAGTTGATCAGTTAAAAGGATATGAATTAGGTTGTGATGATTATATTATTAAACCTTTTTCATTACCGGTATTACTTGCTAAATGTAATGCAATCATGAATAGAAAACATTATCAATTTTTAGAAAGAGGAGTTTTAAAATTAAATACAAGAGAAAAAAAAGCTTATCTAAATAATAAGAATTTAAATTTAAAAATAATAGATTATAAAATATTAGAATATTTTATAAAAAATCCAAATCAAATCTTATCTAGAGAACAGATTTTATTAAAAGTATGGGGCTTTGATTATACGGGACAAGAAAGAAGTGTTGATACACATATTAAAATATTAAGAAAAGCCTTGGGACCTTATCAAAAGGGAATAAAGACAGTGATTAAACAAGGTTATTATTTTGAAACGAAGGTGTTTGAAAATGGTTGATTTTTTAAGAGCGTTAAGTATTGTTTTATTATTAGGTATGTTTTATCTTGTCTTTAAGAATAGGAAATTTAAAAGATTTCTATTAATTGAAAGTGTTTTAATTATTGTTTTTATTATAGGTAGGCAGATGTATACGAGTAATCTTAATACAATGGATACTGTTATGTGGTCACTAGCAAGTGATGTTACGAATCAAATGATAACGCAAAGTGATAAAAATATTGAAAATAATATGCATGATGTACTATCTACTATTTATGATGGTAATAGAGGAGCTAATAGTGCATTTGTTCATAAAGCTATATATGAAGCTGATTTTAAGGATGAATTATTACAAATTAATCCGAATTACGCATCTACATCAGCAACGTTCCAAAAATATGTTGTTGGAGCTCCAGCAGATAACAAACAAGGAGCTGAAGCTGATAAAGAAGCTACAAATGAGGGTACAGAGGATTTAGGTACTACTGAAGGAAGTAGTCAAGAATTAAATATACCTGTTGAGAGTGGAACTGGTGCGGACTAAAAGGGAACCTTTAAAGAGGTTCTCTTTTTTA
>ERZ833963.3891-NODE-3891-length-10852-cov-6.003334_pt1 | contig 10852 bp, 9 predicted proteins | sample MGYA00519693_ERZ833963 | MGnify/ENA primary metagenome ERZ833963 (study PRJEB31850, sample SAMEA3708748) | human gut metagenome | biome: human gut; feature: human-associated habitat; material: faeces | place: China | collected 2014 ... | reverse complement strand
CATGGGTTCGCCGGTGCGGGGGTTGCGGCCCACACGGGCAGGGCGCTCCTTGGCCTCGAAGGTGCCAAAGCCCACCAACTGCACCTTGTCTCCGCCCTTCATGGCGGTTTCCACCGCGCAGGTAAAGGCGGCGAGGGCCGCTTCGCAGTCCTTCTTCGTCAGGCCGCTGTTTTCCGCCATGGCGGCGGTCAGTTCGGTTTTATTCATGGAAATCATTCTCCTTTTTGTTGCAGTATGCCCGTATTATAGCGGGAAAAGGGAGAATCTGTCAACTGCGGGACTCTGCCATTTCTGTGACGCCCCGTGGCGAACCGTATCAGGCTCTCCAATTGTTTGCTGCCAGTTTCTTCATGTATACCTGAATATGGAGCGGCCCTCGTCGTTTCTGAAATTTTCTTTTGCTCAGTCCTATTCGACACTACTCCCCGGACCGTGGGCGGCTGAACGAACCGGCGCTTGGCAGCGCCCAACAGGACTCTCACCTCCCGAGGATCTCTCGAGCTGCCCCCATTGCTTGCATCTGTGGCTGGACAGGCTGTTTGTTCAGGGCTGACAGGATCATTGCAAGACAGATCGCCGCATCTGCTTTTGGCTGGGTGAGTATCGCTCTGCACCTTAAAGGCCGTTCATTGACATCAGATTTTCTGATGCAGGTGGTCTTCGCGCACCCGCCGCATCGCTGTTCCCCCTCGTCAGGGGGCCGTCAGCCGACGTTATTCGTCGCCGGATATGACTGCCGGGGGCAGTGTTTTTCAAGGTACGAAAAGCCGTCGTCTTTGGCTTGAGTAAATTGTAACTCTGCCAAAAGGATTTTTGTATGGCGGGGGTAGTCCGGGTTTTGGGGCAAAAACCCGGACTGTCAGAACAGGTTTTCATAAATTGCCGCCATCTGGTCGTGGAGCTCCTGCAGTCTGCCAATCAGTTCCTTCATCTGAAGCGGGGTGTGCGCTGTCCCTTTCAGCAGATAATCAAGAGAGGTGTCTACCGCTTCGGAGATATCCAGCAGCAGATCGATGGACACACCGCGTTTGCCATGTTCGATTTTGCTGAGGTGATCTATGCTGATATTAAGTGCTCCTGCCAATGTCTCCTGCGTCATCCTCCGCCGTTTCCGCAGAGTCCTCAGCCGACACCCGAATTTGGCCTGATCAAAGTACATTTTTCGCCCTCCGTTTCTGAAAGATTTGGTAAAACCATTTTTCAAAAACGGAGGAGCGCGGCAGAAATAGAAAAATGCGCACAGCCGGCATGGCTGTGCGCATATGCGGGCAAGGCCCGCTATGGGCGCTATAATAGTCAGGTTTGCGGAAAGCATACCGAGTCCGCGAAAGCAGGACGCTTCCGGGCTTCGGCAATGGGTGTAATGCGAGATCTGCCCGCAGTCAATGCCAACGAGACTGTTTACCGAAACGCTCTCATTTTAGCGATACTCCTTGCTGCCAACTCCTTTTATCATACCAGCGCCCCTATTGCACGAATAAAAGCGCCGTTTTTTTATCGTTCTCACCTATATAGTATCCAAAAATTCTTCTGTTTTCAACACCAACGATTCTGCGGCGTACATCAGGGAAAACTTCCCCTTGAAAAGAGCCCTGCTTTTATGTATAATAAAAGCAATTAAAAAGCGGAGAAAAAACACAGAAAACCACCGACAGAAAGGGGGATGCCGCCATGTATATTATTGATTGCATCACGTCCGGCTTTGCGCGAACGCGATATTGGCACAGCCTCCATGGGAGAAGCTGTCAAAATCGAACCTGTTTTAGAGGCGCGTAAGCTGGACCGAACGGTCTGCTTGCGCGCTTTTTCTATCCTCTCACCAGAGATGTATCCAAAAGCGTGCTCTCGTCAGAACGAGAAAATCGAACTGCACCGTCCATCACTTTTTCCTATTGAGATCAGGCAGCGCGAAGGAGGCAGTAAATACAAACGGTGTGACCGCATAAACTGTCGGTCACAAGAACAGCGGAGCGCTCGAAAATCTATCATCGTTTCTATTGCCGCCTTACCACAGCAGCGGCGCCTTTGGGACGGTGAAGCCCCCTCATACAGTTCCGCTGTATCAAACACATAGAATGCTATAGAAGCCCTCCCTGCTCCGTTCATGCCTGTCCTTTTCTCGAAGGGAAAAGTGCGGACATACAAAAGAGGACAAGGAGGGCTGATTTTATGATAATTGCCATAGGAATGATCGTAAGGGATCTACTGTCCGCGCATCCGCTGACAGACTTTCTGGACAACGCAGAGAAATACGGACACGCTCTTGACCGTATGATCGTAGTGTATTCTCATCAGGCGGATTCCAAGGCAGTTGAGGAACTGCGGAGCAGGACAAACCTCTCTTTGATCAAGCTCCAGAGCAATGAGCGGGCTCATCTGATCATGAAGGAGATTGGCGTCCGGCATTCTTCCATCCATCAGCTTTTGTACTGCCCTCTGATCGATGCCCACGGTCTGATCCCCTACGGCTTCAACCGGAATCAGGCACTGATGGAGGCGATGTTCACAGGCACGGACTATCTGATTTTTGTGGACTCCGATGTGCGGCCGGAGGTGCTGCGCAAGACGCCGGACGGGGCGGTTCAGTCCGAGGAGATCGACTTTATCGGCGCACATCTGCATGGATTGTCTCTGGGAGCTGATGTTACCAGCAGCGATTACAGCGGCTATAACATCCTGCCTCCGGCTTCGTTTGACGGTATGAAGGACCTGCTCTGGGGACTTCACAAGGAATCTATGGCAGATTTCTGGCAAAACAGTGAGGCTCATCGCGGACTTGTTATTCAGGAAGATCAAAACGCCGAGCCGCAGCCCACCACAAAGGTTTTAGGCGGAAACCTTGGCATCCGCATGAGCGCACTGACAACGCTGCCGCCGTTTTTCTCCCCCTACTATTTCTACAACAGGACGCCGCTTCTTGCCCGGGGAGAAGATACCCTCGTGGGAATGGCCGCGTCCCAGAGCCATATCAGATGTCTGGACATCCAGACACCTATCTTCCATGACACCTACGGAGATTATCCCAAGGTTCCGGATCTCCGGAATGACAGCCGTGTCCGGGACAGGCTCTACTATGCCTGTACCGGCTGGATCGGGCGCAACGTATTTTTCCGCTGGAAGACCGGACATACCCCCTCTGAGTTTACCCAGAGAAACCGCCAGCTGGCAGCAGGCGCAAAGGCACTGGCCCGCTATACAAACGACAGGCGGTTTTTGTATCTTCCGGATATTCAGTCTGCGGCGGAATCGTGGCTGCCGGATATGATCGGACAGTATCAGAAGTCGAAGGAGGCATGGAACGAACTGACAGAAAGGTGGTTTGGACGATGAAAGTATTGCTGATCAACCATTTTCCTCTGGAGGGCTCCGGAAGCGGCACCTACACCAAAAACATCGCGCTGCATCTGCGTAAGCGCGGCCATGAGGTCTGCGTCATCTTCCCGGAAAACCGGCCGGTGCTGATGCTTCCCGGCATCCGTATATTTCCCGTGATGTTTTCAACGGGAAAAGCGTCGTGGAGCTCGCTGCCCTTCAATTTTCCCTGCTTTACCACCCATCCCCAGAGCCGGACTACCTTCGCGGATCTCAGCAGCGGCGAACTGGCGCAGTATCTTACGCTCTTTTCCTCTGTCCTGCGGCAGGCGGTGCGGGAGTTTCAGCCGGACGTCATTCATGCCCAGCACGCATGGTGTCTTTCCTGGCTTGCCTCTCTGTGCGATATCCCGCTGGTTGTCACCATCCACGGGACAGACCTCATGGGCTGCAGAAAATGGCCGGTCTTCCGCGGCTTTGCGGAGGAGGCGATTGCGGGCAGCGCAAAGGTGCTTGCCATTTCACAGGACAACCGGGATCTTGCCATTTCCGTGCTGCCCTCCTGCGCGAACAGGCTGTTGCTGCTGCCCAACGGCTATAACGAGGACATCTTCTATCCGGAAGAAGTAGACAGAGAATTGCTTTTTGACTCGCTGGGTCTGCCTTACCGCGGGGAATACATTGTATTGTTTGCCGGAAAACTGGCGGAATTCAAAGGTGTGGATACGCTGCTGCGGGTGGCACACCGTTATGAGCGACTGACGGAACGGGAGATCGTCACCCTGATTGCCGGAGACGGCGAGGAACGGGAAAAGCTGTCGGATCTCCACAAGCTGCTGGGTCTGCGGCATACCTTCTTTCTTGGGAACCAGAAGCAGGATGAGCTGCGGAGGCTCTACAACGCGGCGGACGTGTTCGTCATGCCCTCCCGCCGCGAGCCTTTCGGCCTTGTCGCTTTAGAGGCCATGGCCTGCGGACTGCCTGTCGTAGGCTCCAACGAGGGCGGGCTGCCGGAATTTATCAACAGTTCTGTAGGCACACTGGTTTCATCGAATGACGAGGACGCCTTCTGCGGCGCGATTTTAGAGGAACTGGCTCACAGCAGAGAAGCCCCGGAGCGGCGGGCGTTTATCGCCCGGTATGCCCGCGAGAACTTCGCACAGGAGCTCTTTGTGGCAAAGCTGGAGGATGTCTATGCTTCCGTGCTTTCCTAATACGCGCAGGAGGAGCGAAACAGTATGAGAAAAACCATGATCATTCCCACCTACTGGTGCCGCAGAACCGGCGAGTCATGGCAGGAGGGGGACGCGGTCTATGACCATCCCACGCCGGTGGATCAGGAGGGGACGCTGGAACGCACCCTGCTCAGCATGAAGCAGTTCCATGAAAAGGACTTCAAGCTGGTGATCCTGATCTGCCCCACCACGCCGGAGGTGGAGGAGGAAGCCTACGGGCAGGTGCTCCGCATCACGCGCAGAGCACAGCTGAATGCGGAAACCTATCTTTTCACGGCAGGCGACCTGCGGGAAATAACCGGTATTCTGCACACCGCAGGGCTGAACGATCAGGGAGCAAAGCTCCTGTCCATGTTTGGTTACTCCAATGTGCGCAACATCTGCCTGCTGGCGGCCTCCATTCTGACGGCGGACGCCGCGCTGCTGATCGATGATGACGAGGTGTTTGAACTGCCGGACTTCGTGCCGCGCTCTCTGGAGTTTCTGGGAAGACGGGTCTACGGCGACATTGTCCACGGCGTGGCGGGCTACTACCTCAACAGCAAAGGGCAGTATTATGATGATGTGAAGCCGGAGCCGTGGATGACCTATTGGGACCGCTTCGGCTGCAAGGCACGGGCCTTTGACCAGATCATCGGCAGCGGGCCGCGCCTCAAGCGCACGCCCTTTGCCTTCGGCGGCGCCATGATCCTGCACCGGGAGCTTTTTGAGTGCGTGCCCTTCGATCCCCTTGTGACCCGGGGCGAAGATGTGGACTACCTCATCAACAGCCGGATGTTCGGCTTCAGCTTCTTTCTGGACAACACCCTGTCCATCAAACATCTGCCGCAGCCCAAGTCCCACCCCCAGTGGAAACGTCTGCGGGAGGATATCTACCGCTTTGTGTACCAGCGGGCAAAAATGGCAGGGCAGCACACAACGGGGAATCTGGTCCATGTCGGCCCGGAGGATTTTGACCCCTATCCGGGGGAGTTTCTCAAGCCGGATCTGGAGGAGAAGATCTACCGAAGCAGCATGATGCTCTCCGCACAGTACCTTGCGGAGGGCGATTCTGACGCCGCCATGGAGGCTATGCGCAACGTCTACCTTGCCAAGCATGATGCTCCGCCGGTCTTCGACGCCTTCCGCGCTTATCTGGAAACCCAATCACAGTGGGAGAAGCTCATCCATCTTGTGCGGCAGGAGCGGTACGCCGTCCGGGCTGTGCTGGAACGGCACAACGTCTCCGCGCCGGAGATCCATCTGGACAGGGAGCACCGCCGGAAGCTCACGCAGGAAGAGCTGTTGACTGTACTGGCAAAGCTTCCTGTATTTTCCGTTTTTACGGAACAGGAGCGCGCGATCCTCCATGATTACTGCCATGTGAAAACCTACTATGAGCATGAAACGGTTTTTACCAGTGGGGATCATAATGAGGAGGTCTGTCTGGTACTCAAGGGCAGGCTCCGGCTGGTGGCCAACCGGGAAGCAAGCAGCGGCTCCGCGCCGCTGGAGATTGCGTACCTCACACAAGGGAGCTTTCTGGGGGAAAATTGCCTTTCCCAAAGCGTGTTCCGCCTCAGCGGAACAGCGGAGGAATTCACAGATCTGCTGTGCATTTCCAAGATGCGGTTAAAGCGCCTTCTGAACGAGCATCCCACCATCGGCGTCAAGCTCCTGCAATGCTTCCTCGCAAGCCTGTCCGAAAAGATCAACCGCTCCAACGATCTTAGGAAGGAAACGGCTGCATACGACTACAACGCAGTTGATATGCCCACAGATGTCTGAATTCATTGGGTTCTGTAGGAACAGCTCTTTGGGAACTTTTCCCTGTATGTTCTCGTCTTATCTGATGAAAGATCGGCCCACATATGATTTGAAAAGAGATGCAAAAAATGAGAAGACAGATCTCTATCCTGCTGGCAGCACTTCTGGTCCTTACTCTGCTTGTCGGCTGCGGCGGCTCGGGTTCCGCAAAGCCCGCAGCAACCGGCTACGCCTATGATACAGATGCGTCCACCGCGCCGGAAGCGCCCATGGAACAGGATAGCAAGTTCAACATCACAGCTGTCGTGGCGGACGATGCTCTGCGCGACGCAAAGATGATCTACCACGCGAACATTGACCTGCAAACCACCGACTATGAAACAAGCGAAGCGGCCATCAGCAATCTCGTGCGGTCCTTCGGCGGTTACTTTGAGAGCCGCAGCCTCAGCAATCGCTCCAGCGGCTACCGGTACAGCGACTGCACCGTGCGTGTTCCTGCCGAGAGCTTTGAGAGTTTCTGCAATCAGGTCGGCGAGATGTGTCATGTGGTCTATATGTCCTCCAGCGCGGAGAACATCACCGAATCTTAAAGTCTTATTGTAAGACTCGTTTTTCCTGAGCATACCTCAAGCGGGGCGGTCGCATTTCAAAGACAGCCGCATTTGCCGGCGGGATACTGAACATTAAGCCCATAATTTCCGCCACTGACGGTGAAATACACCTGCTTGGAAAAGCGCGCGGCTCTAAGATGGGAAACAATCTGCTCGTTCAGGAGATTACAAGGTGGGCGGCATTGATTTCAGCAAGCCGGTGCTGCTTGGCTACAGCGGACTCTCCGACGCGCTTTTATTGAAGTACATCGAGGACAGCCGCCACATCTGGGAGGACAATCTGAAGGAGGTCCACTACACAACGGTGGGCAGCGTGATCGGAACGCACCTCGGACCCGGCGCCGTTGTGGTGGCATTCTTCAAGAACAAATGATGCGCCAAATATGCCGGTGGGCAAGCACAGCCTGTGCTTGCCCACCTTATCTTACTTGAAAGCGCCGTTTTTCGCTCAGTCGTCTGTGCGCTGCTTGGAGTCGGGCTTCTGCCTCTCGGTCGGAACAGTCTCGGACTCCTGACGGGAAAACCAGTCGGTTTTCTTCCCGATAATATCCCCGGATACTGCATCGACCTTGTAGGAATACGCACACTTGTCCGTGTAGAACTCCAAGATATAGCAGGGCTTGCCCGAATTGCGGCTCAGCTCCTCCTTGGTGAATACAATCTTCTGCGCTGCTTCATCCAGCCCCGCATCCTCTAATGCAATCTGCTTTGCCTTCTCCAAGCCGATAAATTCGGGGGCAGGGGGAATGATCTTATCGTAGGTCTTATCCATGATCACGCCCAGAACGGCGTCGATTTTGTAAGTCCAACGAGCAGAGGCACTTTCAAAGGCGAAGTAATAGTAGGGTGACTTGATGCCGCCGGCAACCAGCGTTTCCTCGGTGAAGGTGACCTTTTCGCTGACACCGGCATCGTCCAGTGCGATTTTCTTCGCGTCCGCCAGAAGAATGAAGTGGTAAGCCTCCATGATGCTGCCGTCCTTGGCGTCCACCTTATAAGAATACTGCTTCTTCGCGGTGTAGAACTCCAGAATGTAGCAGGGCTTGCCTGAATTGCGGTTCAGCTCCTCTCTGGTGAACACGATCTTTTGTGTGGCTTCATCAAGTCCGGCATCCTTCAGGGCGATCTTCTTTGCTTCTTCCAAAGAGATGAAATCTGCAGTATCGATTTCCGTTGTGGCGGTCTCTTTCTGCTTTTTCTCCAGAACAATGCCCAGCACCGCATCAATACGGTATGTCCACTGTGTTTTTGCATCGGCAAAGACGAGCTGGTAGTAAGGCGTTTTGATGCCGCCGCTCACAAGGGTTTCCTCGGTAAAGCTGACTTTATCCTTGCATCCGGCATCATCCAGGGCGATTTTCTTCGCTTCGGAAAGAGTGATAAATTTCCCGGCGTAAATAATGCTGCCGCTCTTTGCGTCGATTTGGTAGAAATATTGATTCGTCCCGGTGTAGAACTCCAGCAGGTAGCAGGGATTGCCCTGATTGCGGCTCAGCTCCTCTCGGGTGAACACGATCTTCTGCGTCAGCTCATCAAGCTTCGCGTCCTTCAGTGCAATCTTCTTTGCTTCCTCCAAGGAGATGAACTTCGATACACTGACAGAAGAAATGCCGGAGACCTCTTGGAATTTAAGAAGCTCGTCCAACGACATGCGGGCAACCTCGTCCGTGGGCAGACTGGTTTTGTTTGCTGCGGTAAGGATCCAGTCGGCGCGGCCAAGGGAGACATGGAATTCCTCGGCGATCTTTGCTGCTTCGGCGTTTTCCGTCATTTCGGAGTGGAAAACCAGTGTGCCGACGGCATCGGTCTGCTCCAGGGTCTGCTGGATCTCCGCAGAGAGCGATGCCTTTAGCTCGGCGTTCGCATCAAGACGGGAATCAAAAGAGATCAGAACAGTCGCTTCGCCGTTTTCCAAATATCCGCAGGCCTCGTAGGCGGCGACCGTGCGCGTTAGAGCGGTCTCGACACTCTGCTTTTCCAGCGCAACATCGCTGAGCGCATTTTCCGCATCGCTGTTCAAGCAGCGGACATTCTTAACGCTCCCGCTTTTGGCAATCGTATATTCCACGCTGGGGTTGACATCCATTGTGAAGGTGCCGGCTGTCGCATTGCTTCGGATGGCATGTGTGGCGATGCCGGTGCAGAGAACCAGTGCAAGGCAGGCAGCCATTGTTCCAAGCTTGGCCCAACCGGGCTTTCTTTTGGTATTTGCTTCGCTTTCCGCGTCAGCGATAAGCTCGTCGCTGATCTGCCCGATCGAATGAAGAAGGACTTCGGTTTTCATAACATAATTCCCTCCTTTTCAAGAAATCGTCTTAATTCGTTTCTCATACGGAAAAGCAAAGACGTCACCTTGCTCTCGCTCATTCCGTATGCGTCCGCAATATCCCGTATTGCGTAGAGATGATAGTATCTGCGGACAAAAATGTTACGGTTCAGCTTGGGCTTTGCATACAGGAAGCGGTCAATGGCGGCAGCCAACTCATTTTCTTCGATGGTCTGCTCCACAGTCGTTTCCGAAGGAACGCAGGCTTCCAGCTCAGACAGCGCGAGGACTACTTGTCCGTGTCCGCGTTTTTCGGCAGTATACCGCTTGTAACGGTTCAGAGCGAGGTTGCGCGTGATTTTCCCTAAGTAGATCGACAAGCGGTTCGGACGCTGCGGCGGGATCGAACTCCATGCACGGAGGTATGTATCGTTGGCACATTCCTCCGCATCCTCTTTGTTACGCAGTATGTTATATGCAATCGTATGGCAGTAGTTACCGTACTTTTCTGCGGTGGCGGTAATCGCGCTCTCGTTACGCACCCAGTACAATTCTATGATCTCGCGGTCTTTCATTTTGCCCTCCCTTCTTTCCGTGTAAAGGCCTTTCACTTATATAGACAACAAAAATCGTCTTTCATTGCGCGGACGGGAAAACTTTTTACAAATTTATCATATCATGCCGGAGCGATAATTTCCACCGGCAGGGAAATGCCGCGCCTGACGATGGCGTCGGTCGTGCGAAGAATGCGGTCACGCAGCAGCTTGCAGGGAACTCATGGTGGCCGACCACGACGCCCTTTGCGGGAGGTTTCGGATGAACAAAAATCAAAACCGCCGGCTGAACCGGCGGTTTGATCAGACTCTCTAAATCTCTATTTCCTGTGGCCGCTCCCTTGTGCGAAGCCTGTCGCTCACGCGCCGAGGTAGGCGTTCTGCACGACATCGTTTCCGCGCAGATTCTCCGCCGTGTCGCTCAGCACGATCCTCCCGGTTTCAAACACATAGCTGCAATCCACGACCTTAGGCCTCGATGACCTGCTTGTTGCTCTTGACTTCTTCCGGCGTCCCTTCGGCGATCTTCTTGCCGTAGCTGAGCACTAGGCTACTACCCCGAGACAGGAAAGCGCATTATCAAAAATGTACTCGGCAAAACACAGGCTGAATGCAAGGCAAAGCTAAAGAAAGCCATTGAGGAAAGATAAACGAGGGATATCAGCCGAGCAAATGAAGTACACAGCCGCAACATGGCTGCGGAGCCGGTATGAGCTCTACGCCAAACCGCATATCCGCCCATCCACCATGAATTACTATCGCCGGAACATCGAACAGCATATCATCCCAGCCATCGGGGATATCCCGCTGAATAAGCTCACTACCCGCGACTTGCAAAAGCTCTACGGTGTCCATTCCACAGGACGCCGTGGAACTGCTGAAACAGGAGCCCGCCAAGCACGCCACGCGACAGATGCAGCAAAAGGTCACGGAGAAAATGGGCAGCTTCATGGCGCAGGTTCGATAAGTCCCACAGGAAAACAGAGCACCGGAAAAGAAATAACTTCCTCTCCGGTGCTCTTTGGCTCTTTCCGTACTGTCTGTGGGCAAACATGCAGTCAAAGGGGTGCGGCGCAAAAAGGAATGCTTAGATTTGTGCTGTAAATACACCTGTTTGCGGCATATTTG
>ERZ833963.3889-NODE-3889-length-10853-cov-4.205131_pt1 | contig 10853 bp, 10 predicted proteins | sample MGYA00519693_ERZ833963 | MGnify/ENA primary metagenome ERZ833963 (study PRJEB31850, sample SAMEA3708748) | human gut metagenome | biome: human gut; feature: human-associated habitat; material: faeces | place: China | collected 2014 ... | reverse complement strand
TTATCAAAAAATCATTCAAATCAAAGATACATTTCACTCTAATGCTGCCGGAAATATTGCACAAGCTGCTCATTTTTTCACTAAAAACAAGAGTGCTTTGATCACATTTTATATTTGTGAAAATTGTGGTTATATCGAAGAATATTTAGATCAAGATGAAATAGTAAAATTAAAATAATAGTCTTATAAAAAACGGTTACCTAAATAACCATTTTTTATGTATATATTTTTTTGTTCTAGTATGCATCAAACCGAACATATTTAGAAGCACGTCCTTTTCCTATCCGCTTTATTGTTTTATCTTCTACCAATTTCTTTAATGCTAATTCAACAGAAGAACTTCCTAAACTTGGACATGATTCCATCACATCTCTTTTTGTAAATGTACCTATTGTATCTAAAGCAAAATTTTTAACAATATCATACGCTGTGCTTTTAGCTCCACTTTTTTCACTTATCGTAAGACGTTTTTCGAATTCGCGATAACATTTGAGAATAATACCCAACATATATTTAATAAATGGCTTAGGATCATTTTCATCAATACGCCACCTATCATCCGATAAAGACAATGCTTGATAATATGATTCCTTCGTATCTGCAATTTCCTTTTCAATACTTATGTATTTTCCAATAACATAATCATTTTTATACAAAAGTAATAATGTTAATAATCGACTCATACGCCCATTTCCATCACTAAAAGGATGAACACATAAAAAATCTAAAATAACACATGGTATCAAAATAAGCGGATCAACAAATTCTTCCTCTAGAGCTATTTGATAACTATGACATATACTTTCTATTGCTTCAGGAGTTTCATATGGATCCAAAGGTTTAAAAAGCATAATTTTCTCACCATTAGGTAATACTGCATCAATTTCATTAGGTGTTGTTTTGTATTTTCCCCCGTAGGAATGTTCTGTATATTTCAATAAGTCTCTATGAAGCTGAAGTATATAATTTGATTGAAAAGGAATATATTCGTAATTTGTATGAATGAGATTTAATACATTTCGATATCCTAAAATTTCTTCTTCATCTCTATTTTTAGGAGTTGTTTTATCCTTCATTAATTGTTGAAGACGTGATCGCGTTGTGATAATTCCTTCAATACGGTTTGATGCTTCTGTACTTTGAACTTTTGCAATTTCAATCAATCTTTCTAATTCTACAGGTTTTGAACGAATATAAAATTCTTGTTTCCCTTTATACTCATGAATTTTAGCAACATATGATAAAATTTCGTTATCCCATGTACGATTTTTTAAAAAATTATAATCAAACTTCCGCATATTATCTGCTCCTTTTTTCCCAAGTTCAATATTCTTTCTCCCAATTATATATGTATTTTGGGAGAAAAGTAAACATTTTGGGAGATAAATCATTAAAAATAGAGTATTCCTTATTATTTATATCCATATTTTTCTTTCCTATAAATAATTTATCATAAAAAAAGCTATTAGTTTTCTAATAACTTAAAGTATCTTTTTAAAATACAATACATCATCCATTGGATTATGATAATACGCCTCACATTCAACAAATCCTACCTTTTTATAAAGATAAATTGCTGATTGTAAAGGAATAATCGTATCCAACACCATTTCCTTATATCCTGCTTTTTTAGCATGCTCTAAAATTTTTAAAACAAGCTTTTTACCTAATTTATTTTCTCTATATTTTGGTTTTACATACAAGCGTTTCATTTCACAGCGACTCTTTGAATGACGATGACAAGCAACCATTCCTATCACCTTTTTCTTTTCTACAGCTACTAAAAGTTATCCTTCAGGAGCTATATATTTTTTGCTGGATTTTATAATTCCTCATCAATATTTTGAAAAGATAAATCCCGTCCTAAACGCTTTGTATATTCTATAATTAATTCTTTTACTTGATCTAAATAATCAACACCATTACATATTTCCATAAAAGCCTCTGATTTCAAACTAATTTTTTACATATATATTTTCTATTATCTTTGTATCATCCCATATTTTTGAACTTTCAAAAGTGATTACTTTTTCTTTTCCCTTTAAAATAAAAAATATGTTTTTGAATATCTACAAGAGATTTATTTTGGTAAAAGAAAACAATAACTTCCCCATAACATTTCTTTTTATCATTTTTTGTTTTCTTAATGCATTCATTTAATTGTTGTAAAGAAATATCAGTTATACGATCGATATCAAACTTATTATACTCTTGATATTGGGTATTTTCTTTTACTTCTATTTCGTCATAATAAGTATCTTTAAATTCCACTTTTTTAAAGATAAAAGCAGTTTCTTTATTTACCGGTAAACATTTTATTTTTTGATTTTTTAATGATAGATAAATTGGTTTTTTTGAAGTGTTTTTTTAAATCAAAATAACTTGATCATCTATTTTCTTTGTTTCAAATGAATATAATTTATTTTGTTGATGACATCCAGTAAAAAGTGTTATCAAAATCATGAATGCACATATTTTTATAACCAAATTTTTCATTACTTTTCTCCCTAGCTTATACCGAATAAAAACATAAGATTTTCTTTCTTATTATTTACATAATTGCAAGTGAAAGCCAAATTATCGCAAGACAAAATACAACGACCGCTATTAAAAATAAAGTAATCCATAAAACATACTTTCCAATATTTCTTTTCATATATTCTCCTCATTTTTTATTTTCTTTTCAATAAAACAAATAATATTAAATCAAGCAATAAAACAATCGAAATCAAAGGATAACCTATTGAAATAACTGAAAGAATAACCGCTATGACCACAATAAGGTACTTTATTCCTTTACCCATTTTCATCACCTCATTTTTAAATTTCAAATGTATTATACCATATCATCAACAGATAGAAAAAGATTGCATCTATGAAAGATGCAACCTTCTTTACCTAAATTCTATTCAACATTCTTCAATGCTTCATCCATTGGGATTTTCTTGATTTTTCTCATTTGAATCATCATGACAAACAAATAAGAAATAACTGTCATGATAAACATCTTGATATAAACACTACCTTCTACATAGAAAGGAAGCCATCCTGCATATTCTTCAAAAACTATTTTGAAAGCATAAGATAAGATCCATGTTGTTATTCCAAAAGAAAGTAATGTTGAAATCAAAATAACAATTGTTGTGGCATGAACATACATCTTTTGTATTTCTTTTGATGTATAACCAAGAATTTTAACCATGGAAATCGATACTTTATTATTTTCAATAATCATCTTTGTAAGAAGATAAATAAGCATAATAAACATCACAATTGCAAATCCTTCAACTAAATAAAACATTTCTCCCATTGAAACATTTAATTGTCTTGATACTTTTGTTAAATCATCTTGAGTAATGGTTGAGGCGATATAGTCATCTTTTAAATCTGTTATTTTTTTATTAGAGAAATAACCATTGAAGTATCCTTCTTGACAGTTGAAAACTTCATTAAAATAAGATTTAGACATATAAAGTGCCATACTACCAGGTGTATCATAAATGCCTTTAATTTCAAAAGTATAACGTAAATCTTTATAGCTTTCTTTTAAAGAAATACGATCGCCTTTTTTTAAATTATATTTATCAGCAACATCTTTTGAAATATAAACACCTTTTTTGGGTAATGATTTTATATGAATATATTGACTATTATTTTGTAAACCATAGAGGCTAATATCTTCTTCTATTGTACTTTCTGGAAGTGTTTTTAATGAATAAAGCGAAAAAGCTTCTGCCCCTTTGGTTTTAGTTTTATAGTTATCATACATTTCATCATATTGATCATCAATCAAACTTAAGAAACTATCTCTAAATTCTTGAGGAATCGTTTGGAAAGCTTGTTCAATGGCTGTGGTATCAACTGATTCTGGTGTATTTAAAATATATTGATATTTAGCAGTCATATTATTAACAACAATATCTTGATAATGATCGAGAACAGGATGCATATCCATTCCAAACATTAATAAGATAATTGCAAATAAAACACCGACAAATAATGTAACATACCCTGATAAGTTATTTAAAATAACACTTAATCTAAATTGAGAAAAGAAACCTAAACGATGTAAGACGAGTGTTTTCTTATTCTTTTTAGCTTTTTTAATATCTCTTTTCATAAATTTAAGAGGTGATAATTTTAAAGATTTCATTAAAATACCATAGTTAATTAAAACCATCATAATAAATGGAATGATCGTTGTCTTAATAAACGCATCTCCAGACCAAATAGTAACATAAGTTGGTAAACTATAACTTCCATAATACATACCGGCCATGACATCTTTAAAATATGTATAACCTAAAATATTTCCGACAATACAAGCCACTAAAGAAACAAGAATAGGTAATGTCATGTATTGAACTAACATTTCTTTTTTTGTATATCCCATAGCGCGAAGAGTTCCAATCATTGGTGCTTCGCTTTCAATGGTATTTTTAGTAGTGATTGCAAAGACAAAAGCAAGGATTCCAATAATGATATAAAGTAAAACTGTCATCATTGCTTCATCTCCACCCATATCATCACCTGTAAAATGGATGGCTTGGTTGGCGTATTGAGGAATATAATCATCAATTCCTGAAACGTTTTTAACAAGTACGTTTAAAAAATCATTGCTGGCATTAACTTCATTATCAACCTTTTCATTATATGTCCACGCATAGTTATAGTAGATTTTAGCATCTTTAAAGCTTTCAAACCCTTCATCAGAAACAATACCTACACCAAATTTAATAGCATCAAACATTAAATCACTATTTTTTGAAAAGAGAGCACTATAATCTGATAACGCCACAAGTCCAGTAATTTTTAATTTCTTTTTACCAACTTTGATCGTTTGACCTACTTGATAATTGTTATTATCGGCATACATACGGTCAATTGCTATTTCATTTTTATTTTTTGGAAGTTTTCCATCCATAATACATACTTGATTGACTTTGTTTCTTGGTTTAAAGAGACGAATTGTACTTGATGATCCTACTTCTTCTTCAATGTAATTAAGATTATAGATTGTAACATTTTCTTTTTCTAAAGTCTTTTTATTTTCTTTTGAAAGAGAATCATTTAAACGAAAATGTCCATCTTCAATATTGTATTTATCAAAACTGTCATTATAAGCTTTGATCATTGAGCCATCAGCTACTAAAAATCCTGAAATAAGACCAATAGATCCTGCCATAAACAAAAATATAATTAAATATTTCGCAATTTCATCTTTTAAAATATATGGTAATCTTTTAAATAATGGATTCTTCATTTTACCAATTCAAATCCTTTGCTGGAATTTTATGCGTATTTTTAATATTTTCACGAATACGTCCATCATGCAAATAAATCACACGATCAGCCATGTCTTTAATCGCATCATTATGCGTTACAATAATAATTGTATTACCATATTTTTTATTAACATCTTCAATCAATTGTAAAATATCTTTTGATGTATGATAATCTAAAGCTCCTGTTGGTTCATCACAAAGTAATAAATCTGGATTTTTGATGATCGCACGTCCTATTGATGTTCTTTGTTGTTGACCACCTGATAATTGATTTGGTTGTTTATAACGATGTTCTTTTAACCCTAGTGTTTGTAAGAGTTCTTCTTTATTTAATGGATTTTTACTTAAATATTTTCCTACATCAATATTTTGTTCAACATTTAAATGTGAAATCAAATTATACATTTGAAAAACATATCCCAAATGATTACGACGATAATTAGTTAAATCTTTTTCTTTTAAAGTTGAAATTGTTTTACCTTGAATCGTAATTGTTCCACTATCTGGTTGATCAATTCCTCCAATAATATTTAGAAGTGTTGATTTTCCAGAACCTGAGGGCCCAAGTAAAACACAAATCTCACCTTTTTCAATTTCAAAATCAATACCTTTTAAAACTTCTGTCTTATATTCATCTTCACCAAAGCTTTTTTTAAGATCCTTGATTGATAAAAACATAATATTCCCTCCCACGGTTAGCCTTACCTAACCACATATAGAATACTATCACTTTCCTCTTTTTTCAAGTATCTCAAAGAAAAAAAACGGATTTCTCCGTTTTTATAACTCAATATGTTTCATAATAGCTTTAGCAATACCATCATTATTATTTGTATCTGTAATTTCATTAGCTACTGCTTTTAATTCATCTGAAGCATTTCCCATAGCCACACCTAAGCCAACATATTCCACCATTGATTTATCATTTTGGGCATCCCCAAAAGCCATCATTTCTTCTTTTTTATAACCCATAGGAATTAAAACACTATCTAAAGCTTTGGCTTTATCAACACCTTTTGCAGTATATTCAAAATAGAAATCAGATGTAAACATACAATTTAGACGATCTTTGAAGGGTTCCATCATTTCCTTATAATGTGCTTGTAAATAGTCTGGATCACCAAATGTAAGAATTTTATTGATTTCAAAATCAACAAAGGCTGCTAAATCTCTTTTTTCACATAAGATGTAGTTATTTCCTCTTGATTCATATTGCATCACATTAAATGATTTTCCTTTATATGTAATTGTATTATCAAAAACATCATTAACATACATATATTCATCTTTATCAAACATTGGTCTTGCTTTAAAATTCTTTAAATGTTCTAAGACAGCTTTACTATCTTCTACTGAAATCGCATGATTATAAAGTGTTTCATGACTTTGACAATCAACTACTTTTGAACCATTGAAACATACAAATAAACCATGATGATTTTCCATATCTAATTCTTCAGCAAGTTTTAATAAACCGCTTGTTGGTCTTCCTGAAGCTAAAACCAAACGTACCCCTTTATCTTGTGCTTTTAAAAGGGTTTCTTTAGTAAGTGGTGTAATGACTTTTTCATCATTGACTAAAGTCCCATCAATATCCATAATTATTACTTTAATTGCCATAATCTATCTCCTTTTTTATTAGTATAATAAAGCATTTTTACAACTTCAACATACTTTCATAAAAAGAAAAAGAAACAGAAAATATCTGTTTCTAATGTAATAATGAACGTGTTGAACCTGAAGCAATTAAGAATGTACTTCCATTATGAAGCATGGCGAGCATTTGTGGTGTAAGTAAACCTAATGCTCCTAAAACAATAAAGGATGTATTTAAACCAACAATCAAACGATATTGACTATGAATACGTTTAAATAAGCCTTCTGAAATCATTCTTAGAGCAACAATGTCATTTAATGAATTTGATACAAGTGTAATATCTGCAAGTTCACGCGCAATATCTGAGCTATCTTGAAGTGAAATCGAAACATCTGCCATGGATAAGGCTGGTGTATCATTAATACCATCTCCTACCATCACAACAGTATTTCCTTCTTTTTTTAAACTTTCAATATAACTTGCTTTATCTTCTGGTAAAACTCCTGCTCTAAAATCATCTAAATTTAATTGTTTCGCAATCGCTTTTGCACAGTTAGGACTGTCTCCAGTAAGCATAATGACTTTATCAAAACCAATATCACGAAGTTCTTGAACAACTTCTTTAGCTTCTGGTTTTAAAGGATCATAAATACTAATAATACCTGCAAGCTTTTTAGCAATGGCTAGATAAATAAGTGAACTTGAACCTTTACTTTCAAGTGAAGAAATCAAATCTTTAATTTCTTGTGTCATTTCTACACCTTCATCTTCAAAGACAAAATGACTGCTTCCAATAATAACATCTTCACCATTTAAGCTTGTCGAAATACCATGAGCAATCACATATTTTACTTCCGCATGTTCTTCACGATGTTTTAAGTTTTCAACTTCTGCTTGATGAACGATGGCATTAGCCACACTATGTGGGAAATGTTCTTCTAAACAAGCCGCAATTTTTAAAACTTCTTCTCTTGTATAATCTTGTAAAGGAACGACATCTAGTACAACAGGTTTGGCATGTGTTAAAGTTCCTGTTTTATCAAAAACAATCACATTTGCATCCTTCATGCTTTCTAAATGTTTTCCACCTTTAACTAAAACATTATGCATTGAGGCTTCTTGCATTGCTGAAATCACTGAAATTGATGTTGATAAACGAATCGCACAAGAATAATCCACCAATAAAAGAGAAGTGGCTCTTGTGAGATTTCTTGTAAATGCCCAAACACCAAAGAATCCTAAGAAACTATAGGGAACAATGGCATCCGCCATATGTTCTGCTTTTGATTGAATGGATGCTTTTAATGATTCATTGGTATCAATCATATCAATAATTTTAGCAATACGACTTTCATCTTGTAAGTTTCTAACTTTAACAAAAATCTTTCCTTCTTCAATTAACGTTCCTGCATAAACCGTATCATTTAATGTCACACGTTTGCTTAACGGTTCACCTGTAAAGCTTGATTCATTGACCATCGCTTCACCATCAACGATTTCTCCATCAATAGGAACCATACTTCCTGTTTGAACAATAACAACTTGCCCTTGTTTTAAATCAGACATCGCAATTTCTTGTTCTTGCCCATCTTCATAAATCCAAACTTTATCAAACTTACTCATCAAACTATCACCTAATTGTAAAGTAACTTTTTGACGTGTATAGTCTTCTAATAATTCAGATATTTTAAGCATCAACATAATATTGCTTGCTGTATTGAACTCTTTACGCAATAAAGAAACACCAATACTTGTTGCATCTAAAACTGGAACATCAATACGTTTATTTCCAAGTGAAGCAATCCCCGCTTTAAAATAAGCAAGTGCTTTATAGATGGCAATTCCTTTACCAACAACATTTGGTAAAAAGAGCTTAACAGCATATCTCTTAGCAAAAATTTTAATTAATTCATGCTTAAAACTTTGATCAAGTACTTGTAAATTTTGAGAACAATTCTCGGGGATTTCTCTATTTTGTAAATCACTTAAATCATAATTATTTAAATAATCAAATACTTCATTTTTATAATTTTCATCAAAAACCAATAAAAGACTTCCATTTTTATAATGAGCTTCTACATATCTTACATACTCAAGATTTAAAAAATCGCTTTTTAAAATAGTTGCTTGTCCACTTGTAAAAGCATATTGTCCAAAACGAACACGTAATCTTCCATCAATTTCATGAACTATTTTAAAATTACTCATCATTATTGTGCCTTACTTTTTTCTACAGCTTCAGCATAGACGTCTTGAGCATCTTCTTTAATAGAAGTAACAGTTGCTTCTACGTTATCTTTTACTTGCATTCCACTAGCTAATCCTTTAACAGCTAATTCTCTTGCTTTATTACTTTTAGCGAACTTTGAAGTGACAACAGCAGTTACTGCTCCTCCTACAAATGTCCATAATTCTTTACTTTTGAAAAATTCTTTCATCTTAAAATCCTCCATTCTTTTTTACATTATACGATATTTTCTAAAAAAATAAATAATTTTTTATTTCGTTTCTATTTTTTTATCATTCCTTGCTCTATTTCAATAATTTCATCACATAAAGCAAGAGATGACTTTCGATGACTAACAATAATAATCAATTTTTCATCTTTTATTCGTTTTAAACTTTCTAATAATGCGGCTTCATTTAAACTATCAATACGACTTGTTGGTTCATCTAATAAAAGAATCGGTGTTTTTCTTAAGAAAGCACGTGCTAGACCAATTCTTTGTTTTTGACCACCCGAAATATTTTCATCATAAATCGTTTGATATCCTTGTGGTAAAGACATAATAAAATCATGAATTTGTGCTTGTTTACAAGCTTCTATTACATCTTCTTGACTATAAGCAGGATTTAATAAAGTAATATTATGATATAACGTATCTTTAAATAAAAATGTTTCTTGATCAACATAGCTGATATTTTCTTTTAAAGTGTGGCTATTGATATTTTCAATGGATTCATGATCAAATAAAATCTCACCTTCACCTTGATAAATACGCATCAATAATTTCAATAAAGTTGATTTACCACAGCCACTTTTACCAAGAAGACCATAGGTTTTACCAAATTCAAATGTATAATTGATTTGATGTAAAATTTCAGTAGACGTATTTGGATAATGAAATGATAGATTTTTTACTTCGATTGGTAAATTTAAAGCAGTATTTTTATTTGTAATTTCTTTAAGTAATGGTTCTTCATCTAATAGATTTAAAATACGTCTTGCACAAGGGAATACTTGATTCAAATTGTTTGCAAGATTTGCTAGGGCAATCGTTGGTCCAAAAGAAGATGATAGAGCCATCATTGGAATCAACAATTCTTTAGAAACATGATTCTTGATCAATAAAATAGAAATAACAATCGATAAAATAATCAGCCCATCAGAAAGTATTTGTTGAAAACTTTGATGTTTGATTAATTTTTGATGTGTTTGGGTTAAATTATTTTGATAATCCATCATCTGTTCAAAGCGTGTTTCTTGTTGACTAAATTGTAAAATTTCTCTTTTACCTAAAACTGTCTCTAAAACAAAAGTATTAAAATTTGCAAGTAAAAAACGATAATTACTTCCCTCTTTTTGACTCACTTTATAAGTAATATATGGAATCAATATACCCATGATACCATAACAAACAAAAGCAAGTATCCCAAAAACAAAATGATAAGAACCTATAAAACAAATCATAATTATACTATAAATAAAGGCAATCATCACCGGCGAAATAGTATGAGCAAAGAAAACTTCTAAGAGTTCAACATCACTTGTCAACATTGCAATAATATTTCCTTTATCTTCATTTTCTAATTTAGCTGGTGCCAGTTCTCTTAATTTTTCAAAGACTAAATGACGAATATGGGCCAATACTTTAAAGGCAATATAATGATTACATGCTTGTTCTATGTATCGTAAGATTCCTCTTGAAAATGCACAAAGAATAATTAATTTAACAGCAAGTGAAAAGGAA
>ERZ833963.3888-NODE-3888-length-10854-cov-55.387351_pt1 | contig 10854 bp, 8 predicted proteins | sample MGYA00519693_ERZ833963 | MGnify/ENA primary metagenome ERZ833963 (study PRJEB31850, sample SAMEA3708748) | human gut metagenome | biome: human gut; feature: human-associated habitat; material: faeces | place: China | collected 2014 ... | reverse complement strand
AAGGCAAGAACAGTTCCGCAATTTCTTCGTTAGGTTTCTGCTGTATATATTGATGATTGAACCATATTCCTTTTTTATAGTCGAACTTAGCTCCCGACTTGCTGCAACGGTGCAGGTCAAACAATTTAATCAATTCGTCCATCGACATCACTTCCTGATCATTGCCCGGATTCCATCCCAATAAAGCCAGGAAATTAATCACAGCTTCGGGTAAATAACCGGATTCGCGATAACCTGAAGAGATTTCTCCGGATTTCGGATCGTGCCATTCCAATGGGAATACAGGGAATCCGAGACGGTCACCGTCACGCTTGCTTAATTTTCCATTGCCTTCCGGTTTCAACAACAAAGGCAGGTGAGCAAATTCCGGCATTGTATCTTCCCAACCGAAAGCACGGTACAACAACACATGCAAAGGAGCGGAAGGCAACCATTCTTCACCACGAATCACGTGGGAAACTTCCATCAAATGGTCATCCACGATATTTGCCAAATGGTAAGTAGGTAGTTCGTCAGCCGATTTATAAAGCACTTTGTCATCCAGAATAGATGAGTTGATTACTACTTCGCCACGAATCAGGTCATTTACATGTATATCTTCATTCGGTTCGATTTTGAAACGAACAACATATTGTTTGCCTTCAGCAATCAGTGCATCCACTTCTTCTTTCGGCATAGTTAATGAATTGCGCATCATACCACGGGTAGATGCATCATATTGGAAGTTAGCAATTTCAGCACGCTTAGCGTCCAGTTCCTCCGGAGTATCAAAAGCGATGTATGCTTTTCCATTTTCCAGCAAAACCTGCACATATTTCTTGTAGATTTCGCGGCGCTCCGACTGGCGGTACGGACCACATTCGCCACCGAAGCTCACTCCTTCATCAAAGTGGATACCCAACCACTTAAAAGATTCGAGTATATACTCTTCCGCTCCCGGAACGAACCGGTTAGAATCAGTATCTTCAATACGAAATATCAAGTCTCCGCCGTGTTGACGCGCAAATAGATAATTATACAAAGCTGTACGCACACCACCGATGTGCAGTGCTCCCGTAGGACTTGGAGCAAAACGAACTCTTACTTTTCTTTCTGCCATAATTTGGGTTAGTATAGGTAAATCGTGGCAAAATTAAACCTTTTTTTCCACACTATTGTTTTTTTTTGTACTTTTCGCAAAAATTTCAGTGGATATGGAACATTTGAAGAAGAAAAAAAGTTTTTCATGGAGAGATTTACTATATAAATCACTGCTATTTGTGGGCACTGTGACGCTGATTGTTTATTTCCTGCCACGTGACGGAAAATTCAATTACCAGTTTGACATCAATAAGCCCTGGAAATATGGGCAGCTGATCGCTACTTTCGACTTTCCTATTTATAAAGAGGATGCAGTAGTAAAAAGAGAGCAAGACAGTCTGATGGCTTTCTTCCAGCCTTATTACCAATTGGATAAAGACATCGAAAAAAATGCAATCGCCAAACTGAAAGAGAATTATCACACCAACCTGAAAGGAATTCTTCCTTCCATCGATTATTTGCGGTATATCGAGCGTACCTTAAAAGAAATCTATCAGGCAGGTATCGTATCGACAGAGAATATACAACAGCTTCAAAAAGACAGCACTTCATCCGTCATGGTGATTGACGATAAACTTGCCAACCCGCAGGCTACCGAAAACATTTACACGGTAAAGAAAGCGTATGAACACCTGCTAACAGCAGACTCGACCCATTTCAACCGGGAAGTATTAAGGCAATGCGCGCTGAACGAATACATTACTCCCAACCTCACTTTTGACGAGGAGCGCACCCAGGCTGCCAAAGAGGAGATATTAAATAATTATTCCTGGGCAAACGGACTGGTAGTCAGCGGGCAGAAGATTATCGACCGTGGAGAGATCGTTAGTCCGCATACCTATAATATCCTCGAATCATTGCGCAAAGAATCCATCAAACGCAACGAGTCTATGGGACAAAACCGTTTGATTCTCGGAGGTCAGGTTCTGTTTGTGGGTATGCTGATGCTTTGTTTCATGCTTTATCTCGATTTATTCCGGAAAGACTATTATCAACGAAAAGGCAGTCTGTCGTTACTATTCACCCTGATTGTGTTCTACAGCGTCATAACGGCTTTCATGGTGACACATAATATATTTAATGTGTACATCATCCCATACGCGATGCTGCCGATTATCATCCGTGTCTTTCTTGATTCGAGAACCGCTTTTCTGACGCACGTCATTACTATATTGATATGCTCCATCTCCTTGCGCTTCCCTCATGAGTTTATTCTGACGCAGTTGGCAGCGGGATTAGTGGCGATATTCAGCCTAAGGGAACTATCGCAGAGATCCCAGCTTTTCCGAACGGCCTTATTAGTGATACTGACTTATGCAGCCATTTATTTTGCTTTCGAACTGATGACGGAGAATGGTCTTTCCACCGACTTTTCGAAGTTGAATATACGTATGTACACTTACTTTATCATTAACGGAATCCTGTTATTATTCACTTATCCTTTATTATTCTTATTGGAAAAGACTTTCGGATTTACTTCCAATGTTACTTTGGTGGAACTTTCGAATATCAATAACGATCTTTTGCGGCAGATGTCTGAAACGGTTCCCGGAACCTTCCAACATTCCATGCAGGTGGCTAATCTGGCAGCGGAAGCCGCTATCCGCATTGGAGCAAAAAGCCAGTTAGTACGTACGGGGGCTTTGTATCACGATATCGGGAAGATGGAAAATCCGGCTTTCTTTACGGAGAATCAGTCGGGAGGGGTTAATCCGCATAAGAATTTGAATTACGAACAAAGTGCACAGGTCGTTATCAGCCATGTGACGGATGGATTGAAACTGGCGGATAAACACAATCTGCCTAAAGCGGTCAAAGATTTTATCAGCACTCATCACGGACGGGGAAAAACAAAATATTTCTATATTTCCTGGAAGAACGAGCATCCGGACGAAGAGCCGAATGAAGAATTGTTCACTTATCCCGGACCGAATCCGTTTACCAAAGAGCAGGCTATCCTGATGATGGCGGATGCTGTGGAAGCTGCCTCGCGCAGTCTTCCGGAATATACGGAAGAAACAATCAGCAACCTGGTCGACAAGATTATCGACTCGCAGGTTACTGAAGGTTACTTTAAGGAATGTCCTATCACTTTCAAGGATATAGCAACTGTGAAAGCTGTATTCAAGGAGAAACTAAAGATTGCTTATCACACCCGGATCAGTTATCCGGAGTTAAAGAAGTAAGCAGACCGGCGCAAGCGTCTTCCAACACATCGAGTACATATTCAAATCCTTCGGCCCCTCCATAATAGGGGTCGGGGACATGATCTGCAGGAATACGGGTGCAGTACTCCGTCATGCGATGAATCTTCTTCCATTCTTCGGGAGAAGGTGCTTTGTCTTTCAGGTCGTCTATGTTCCGGTCGTCCATACCGATTATCAAATCAAAATGATAGAAATCTTCTGTACGGATGGGGCGCGAACGATGCACCAATTGGTAACCGCGACGAGCCGCGTGAGCACGCATCCGGCTGTCCGGCAGTTCGCCCTGATGATAAGACAAGATTCCGGCGGAATCTATCACAAATTCTTTTTCCAATCCCGCTTCTTTTATCAAATGAAGCATCACGCCTTCAGCCGTAGAGCTACGGCAGATATTTCCAAGGCAGACAAACAATATCTTTTTCATAATTTCAGTTTTAACAGATTCAAGAATAAGCTAAATGATAATTTTGCGGAGTGCCCTGAAAGGGCTTAATTATATAGCGTAGGGCAACGCCCTACGTAAAAACGACAATCTGAATTTGCGCCCTGAAAGGGCATAATTGTATACAGTTCCGCCCTTTCAGGGCTTGTGGCTGGTGTGTTTTTTTCGTAGGGCGTTGCCCTACGCTATATAATTAAGCCCTTTCAGGGCGCCCCAATAAATATATAATTGTAAGGCTTTCAGCCTAACCGATAAATTCTCATTAACCACTAAATTCCCATTTAACGAACAATCATTTACAATGAGTTCAATATTTGATTTGCCCGGTTCACGGTTACTGCTGCCGGGGTTTCCGGCATACTACCCAAGTTGAACGGAGCAAGCATTTTCTCTATTTTCTTTAATCCGGCTTTATTTCCCTTTTTCTCAAATTCCTGACGGAGGATATTTATCTTCTCGTGCGCCTGAATTCCTTCAATCAAGCGTTCGAAACGGATACAGCTACGGGCACCCGGATATACAAGATAAGTATCTCCACCTGCCCAACTGCGGAAACGGGAATCGAGCAGCGGTTCCAATGGCCAGCTGTTGTATGCCCAACGCAAATAACCGTCCAGGTGTCTCTTAGAAGAATAATAACTTATCCAGACAGCTTCTGCAGGATCGGAGAAAGTAAATGTATTGGGGTGGGCTTCCGTACAGCAGGTGTAATAGTTGGTACGTTTGTTCTCTGCCGCACGGCGGAGACGTACTTCTTCGGGGAAGTTCTGTCCGATTACGATACAGTAATCATACAAATCGGGCTCAATCTCCGCATGGTAATTTCCTGCCAACGAAACTTTGAAATCCGGATCTGCTTTACGAATCACCTTCAAGGTCTTCTGTATCACCTCCATCGGACGTTCATCCATTGCAATAGCGCAGATATCGAACCATCCTTTTTCTTTCAGGTGCTTGGAGAAAGACGAAAGCATTGCTACCCACATTTCTTCGTAAGCCTCCTCGCCCGGTGCTGTTTTCACAAATTTCAGCGAGTTGGTTGCCTGGTCGTAATACTGGAATGACAACTCCCAGGGAACCATTGAATAACAGTTGATCTGTTTGTCAATGCCCACACTCATCATAAATTCTACCCAACGGTCGAAAATGGTATAGTCGAAAGACCATGTGCCGTCCGCCCGTTTCATCCAGGTAACCATTGTATCAAAATAATCTTCCGTCTGACCGTTCCAGGGTTTGTGCATCAAAGTAGCCGTGATAATCTTTTGTCCGGCGTCGGCCAGCATTTTCATCAAAGGACGCATGGCGTCTAAATGCTCCTGACTCCATAAAGGAACCTGATAGTAACGTGCCACTGCATAAGGACTTTGCCACAAATCCAAGTGGTAGGCCCACTCCGAAGGCGCCGGAAGTTCGCGGGAAGAAACCGTAATTTCCAGATTCAGGCGTTGCAACAGACGAGAGCCGTCGTTGATTAGCAACTCCCCTTTATACGTTCCGGGAACAGCCGATTGAGGAATCCAACATTGCACCCAGACAGGTTGAACAGTATGAGCAGGCAAAGCCATTGCTTTCAGACTGGTATCAATAGGGTCGGCCACCAATAATGAATCATAATCCACCGCTTTCCGATGTCCGCAGGCACCTCTGCCGTCTTTGTTCAATTCGTCCGTCATCACATAACGAACAAAACCGCCGGTGAATGCATCTTGGGGAAGAACATTTCCTTTCTTGTCTTTGAAATCACCAAAGCTGAAATTCAGGTCTTTCAGTTCTACACCTGTCCATACAACCGCTTGCGCGTTCACACGTTCACTACGCCAGCCTTTCAAAGCAACCGTTTGCTGGTTCTTCAACCGGGGAAGCCCGTGTTTTGCGTACCGGACGTCTGTTGTACCCCAAGACACTTGTGTTGTTGTCACTGCCGCCCATTCTTTATCAGACGGCGCAGCAGGATCGGGCAATTCCTGATAAGTCTGTAAAGGGAACTTCGGTTGTCCTGTCGGAACACCACATTGAGTGACTCCTTGCTGGGCAAAAACTGCGCCTACGCTAAAGAGACAAGTCAGGGAAAAAATAGTAAGTCGTTTCATGGTTAGTTAATTAAATGATTAAAGTTTTTTATTAGGGGGAAAAATATTCAATCACATAGGGTCTACATCATAGTAGACAATCAAAGATTTATAGCGTTCATCTTCCAACATCTCCCGTTGGATGCGCAACAGCAACTCCCGGGCACGTCCCATCGGAGCGTTCTGCTCAATCTTTACGACAATCTTTTTAATAAACAACGTTTGGATACGGGCAACAGGAGGTTTATCCGGCCCCAACACCCGATTGCCAAATACCGCCCGCAGCTTATCCGCCATCACTGTCGCCATCTGATCCAGCAACGCTTCATTATGATTTTTCAGATAAACATATACCAACCGGTAATAAGGAGGATAATGGAACATCTGCCGTTCCGCCAACTGCCCGCCTACCATGTCTTCATAATCATTGGCAATGACCTGATGAATGATAGGATGCTCGATGCTCTTGGTTTGCAGCACCACCCTACCCCGCTTGTTCTTACGTCCGGCACGTCCCGCTACTTGCGCCATCAACTGGAAAGCCCGTTCATAGGAACGGAAATCCGGATAATTCAGCATCGTATCGGCATTCAGTATACCTACAATACTGACATGATCGAAATCCAATCCTTTTGAAACCATTTGCGTGCCGATCAATATATCCGTCTTTCCCTGTTCGAAATCCGCAATAATCTTTTCATAAGCAGAGCGGGTGCGTGTGGTATCCAAGTCCATTCGTGCCACTGCCGCTTCGGGAAAAAGGATTTTAATGTCATCTTCAATCTTTTCCGTACCAAAGCCACGGTTCACCAGTTCCGTACCTTCGCAGGCAGGACAGGATTTCGGCAGTTGGTAGGTATAACCGCAATAATGACAGGTTAGCTGATTGATTCCTTTATGATAGGTAAGGCTTACATCGCAATTCTTACACTTGGGCACCCAACCGCAGGTACGACACTCCACCATCGGAGCAAACCCGCGACGGTTCTGAAAGAGAATCACTTGCTCTTCCTGTTCCAAAGCCTCTTTCATGTATTGTATCAAGAGCGGTGAGAATTGTCCCACCATCCTCTTTTTGCGATGCAATTCCTTTATATCCACCGGAATAATCTCCGGCAATTGAATTTCTTTATATCGTTCTTTTAGTTGTACAAAACCATATTTCCCCTCCCCTGCATTCTGCCACGACTCGATGGAAGGAGTAGCCGTTCCCAACAGGGTTTTAGCTCCGTACATGGCAGCCAGCACAATCGCTGCGCTACGGGCATGATAACGGGGAGCGGGATCTTGTTGCTTATACGTATTTTCGTGCTCTTCGTCCACAATCACCAATCCCAGATTTCGGAAAGGAAGAAACACGGAAGAGCGAACACCCAGGATAATATCGTACCCATTCTCTCCCAGTTGTTTCCGCCAGATTTCAACCCGTTCGGCATCGGGGAATTTAGAATGGTAGATACCCAGGCGAGCACCGAAGACCCGTTGCAGACGCTCTGTAATTTGAGTAGTCAAGGCAATCTCCGGCAACAAATATAAGACTTGTTTTCCCTGACGAATCGTTTCTTCGATCAGATGAATATATACTTCCGTCTTCCCACTGGACGTTACTCCATGAAGCAGACAAACGTTTTTCTCCTGAAAAGACTGAACGATTTCATCATGTGCCCGTTGCTGAAACTCGTTCAAGGCGTTCAGCTCGACCACTTCTTTCTCCTGTTTATTCAACCGTCCGATTTCGTGATAGTAGATTTCGAAAATCTTCTTATCCACCAGCCCGTTCAGTACCGAAGGAGCCACATTAGCCCGTTGCAACAATTCTTTCTTGGAGACTTCTTTCGGAGTTCCGGTTCCTAAAATACCTGAATACTCTACATACTTCATGAGCAACGCCAGTTGCTTCGGAGCACGAGACAGAATATCAAACAGAATATGGAGTTGCTTTTCATCTGCCGTACCCGCAAGCCGCACCCGTGCCTCTGTCTTAGGCTTATAAGTACGTTTCAATTCTTCCTTTACAAAAATGGCTTCTTTATCGAGCAGGGACTTGATGGCAGTAAGAATATTTTTTATGCCGCTGTCTTTCTCCAGTTTAGTGACGGACTGCTGCGCATCTACGGCAAGTAAATCCAAAATGCGTTGTTCCCGTTCCGGCAATGGCGCATCCGCCTCAAAATCGGGATTATATTCAACAATCGTTTCACTCTCCAGCTTCAGACCGGAAGGAAGTGCCGCTTTATACACATCTCCCTGTGTACAGAGATAGTAATCGGCTATCCATTCCCAAAATTTGAACTGAACGGGTAGTAAAATGGGAGAAGCATCCAGCAATGCAGATATATCTTTCACTTCGTACTCCGTTGGAGCACAATAATGAACGTTAAGGACGATAGCCGTATAAAACTTCTTTCGCCCGAAAGGAACTACCACACGGCAGCCTATCTTCACATCTTCCGCACATTCGTCCGGCAAAGAGTAAGTGAAACTCTTCGGAAGCGGAAGCGGTAATATGACATCTACATATTTTTTCATTGCAGGTACAAAAATACAATAAAAAAATGGGGAATGAAAAAAAGAAAGAAGAGAGAACACTCTAAAGAAAAACACTTCTTAAGGCAGAATTGGGCAGAAACAGTTTCGAGACTGCAACAGGGCAGCCCCCGAACAAAAAAAGAGTTCCCGTTGACCGGAAACTCTTTTTTATATACGATGTAAAATGACAGACTATTTAAAAAATATAGGCAACAGATACCTGCCAAGTCTTAGTCTTATAAGAAGCGTCTGTTCCTTCAATATCCGCAGTGTCGCCCAATGGGATATTGTAATTAGCACCTACCTGCAGATGGTTCAGCAACTTCAAACCGGCACCCACATTAATACCTACTTGCGCTTTCTTCTTATCAATTCCCGACTTCTTTTCAAAATCGAAATAAAAATCAGGACCTGCAGCAAGATAAATACCGGCCATACTTCCCAAACCGATTGTATATTTCAGGTTTACAGGAATATCAATACCGTTTTGCTTGATAGTCAAATCCTCGTTTCCTTCAGAAACCTTTATACCTCTTTGAGCAAAAAGCAAGGCAGCATCTACTCCCAACCCTACGATTGGAATATTAAACTCGGCCATCGGACCAATAAAGAAACCGGTAAAATTATCCTTCTTAAAGTTATCGCCTACATTAGAGAAACTCGCCTTCGACAAGTTCAAACCTCCTTTTACACCAAAGTGTATTTGCGCCTGGGCAGGCATCGCCATACCGATACATACGGCAATCATTAAAGCACCAAAAATCTTTTTCATAAATTTACGTGTTTATAATTCGGGACAAAGATATATAATTAGAATAAATAAACACAATTTATCGGTTTTTTGTTCGCTCAAAGTCGCTGTTGTTCACTTAATCCGACGCCCATACATTTATATTTGCTCTTTTGAAGATTGAACTTACAATAGAGCATCAGTTTCATCTAACACTCACAGACTAATAAGAAATTCTTATTAGTTCAATTTTCATCCTATCTATCATCTATAAATCTTGGGAAAATGATAGTTAATCAAATTTACTTCCTGATTATCATACATAACCTTTTCAGCCAACACGTACGGCAAGTGGTCTGCTCCAATGCAAGTTCTTTTTCTAAATGCCGCACCCGGTCACATTGCTTCAACCATTTGCCCTGCAGTGCATCATACAAAAATTTAGCTCCTTTATACATGGTGATTTCCTTATCTTGTTTGCCTAAAAGTGATGCGTATATTGAACAGACTTGAGATTTATCCATGCAATATCGTTCCAACTTTTCGATATACATCAATGTAATCCCCTTTTTATTCCGGTTGATAAAATCCTGAATACTTTCATCGTCGATGATGTCGATGTCAGCTCTTTGGTAGTCCACGGTGATTTCTCTTATCTCTATCAAGACCCAAATATATTCTGTCTCGAATCCGTACTTTGCAGCCGCTTCTTCTATACTAATCCATTGTGCCATAGCGTTTGTTCTTTTATGTGTGATACAATAAGGGATGAATAATGTTTTATTCATGTATATTAGCACAACGAGCATCCACTCTTTTTGCAGTCCGCCGGATGGAGATTGGCTAGGTTAAATTGTGGGGTAATTGATAACCGGCCGAATACAAGAAAGACGCAGATGCTGCTGTACCATTATCCGACCTTAAGGCTAGCAACACCTTTAAAGAAGATAATGATAACAGCAGACACCCACGTCAATCGTTTATATATAACACATCTCTTACGGATATGTTGATATACAGCCGTTCACGTGGAGTATCTACCGTATCATCTCTCTCTTTTGAAAGTTTGCTATTTTTAAGGTCGAGAGATAATACGCTTTTACTCCATATAGGAAATAAAAACCGCTTTCTGTCTATTTCATCACGCTGATGGGCTGAAAGCGTATGACAAAGATATATGTTTTTTTTGAAAGGTAGCAGAAATATGGAAATAAATATAGGAAGTTCTGTATTAAAATGAATTTGATAAAATATAATCCTGTTTCTTATTTCTGATTACCGAAATCCGTCACCAATAAAAATAAATAAGCAATTTTACTCTCATACTCTCATCAATCGTTTAAAAAGCCTTTATTCATCGGAGTTACAGGTATGAGAGTAAGTATGATAGTAAGATGAGAGTAACTTTTACTCTCATCCAAGCAAGCAAACGTCGGTTTCCAGCGTAGGAAACTAGAGTTCCGAGGCGGGAAACCGCAGTTTCCAAGGCAGGAAACGACAGTGTCCATGTATGGATACCGCAGTTTCCGTACGTAGATACTGCAGTCTCCTTATAGGGATACCATGAACCTCCCATAGCTTTACATAAGGAAATCAAGGGCCTTTCTTCAGTTATATTATGCGTTGCAGATACTTTATCTGCAACGTATCTGCAACAGGTATCTGCAACGCTCCAACTGCCTATTTACTAATACATTACAAGCGTTTTGTTGCAGGTGGCAGATACTTTGATGTTTTTTAGGTTCTTCGTCAAATTTGGTGGTAATCTCTTTTTTATTTCAACTGTCTTCTTCT
>ERZ833963.3883-NODE-3883-length-10870-cov-2.885160_pt1 | contig 10870 bp, 9 predicted proteins | sample MGYA00519693_ERZ833963 | MGnify/ENA primary metagenome ERZ833963 (study PRJEB31850, sample SAMEA3708748) | human gut metagenome | biome: human gut; feature: human-associated habitat; material: faeces | place: China | collected 2014 ... | reverse complement strand
CTTTTTCATCTCAATAAAATTAAAAATTTAGTAATTCTGATTTAATAAAATATGGATTAAAACTATTATTACTCATTATATTCTCGCTTGCATTCGTCCGGAATCCCTTATAATAATAGCGTTCGTTGCCTGCATTATAAGCGATGCCCATATTCTTGGACGGTGTCACGCGAGGTATATATCCCTTTCTTTTATATTTATAAGGTGGAAGCGCGACTTGAAATCTAAAACCACCGTTAGATTTTGCTCCTTGTGCTTTCATGGCATAAAAGCCAATTGAGCAATATCGGAAGTGACGAATCAAATCAAACCGTAGGCCTTTTTCACCCAATAGATATTGTTCTCCTTTCAAACTTGCCTGAACATTATATTGGGGCCAATAAAAATTAACTCCCAAACTCCATGTTAAGCGGGTTTTAGTTCCATAGTAAACTTCAAATCCATCCCATTCATAAGTAGCTGTTACACCTATACGTCCTTCGAATGAGAAACGTTCATCAGCTTTCAGCACGTGATACAGTTTTAGGTCACCTCCATAACGACTAGCATTGAAAGCTCCCACTGTTCCAGTAAGCCACATATTATAAGGTAAACGAACAGTTTGCTGTAATGTCAGAAATCCGGGGTGTACCTTATCTGCCAAATCACCATACCCATCGTTATATACCGGAAATACCATCTGCGCAGTCAATTTCATCCCTTTCCAAAGAGAAACTTCAATGGCAGGGGATAAATTGAAAAGCACCTGATATATCTGTGTTATCACTAAGTTTTTTAATGATAGCTCCGGATATACAACCACATCTACCTTAAACAAAGAACTATTTTTTCTCTTTTCTTTCCGAATCTGCTTCCATGAGTTGCCCAAATTGTAACTAACACCCCAATCAGAACGGCTTGCTTCAGGAACGCTGTCACCAATGATCGGCTTATAATAAAGAGAAATTTGAGGCACATTATTATCCAGAACGATTATCCGACATGGCTTTTTATCCGGTAAACCCATCTTTTGGATAACATCTACGGCTTTGCCAATACCTACTCCATTCAGACGATATGCGGAATTTTGCAGAACATATACACGTTCTTTGCCATCTTCCGTCCACCCCACATTCTCAAATCCCATTTCTACTAAAGTATTTACCGTATTTTCTCCTGTTTGGCAAATTCCCTTTAAAGGAAGCAAACAGAATAAAAAGAGCGCTGCACATCGTGCTATTGCTTTAATAGTTAGACACTTTACCATGTTAGAGTTTGTATACCTCATCTTTTTTATTAAATTTCTGCATCTCTACGACACAAAATATGGTGCAAAAATAGACACATTTTTAATAATACCAAAGAATTTTACATGAAAAAATAAAATAATGTAGCTTTTTTTGCATAACAGCTTTCTTAATGGCGATATTCTTTATCCAAGAACTTATTATGCATGATTAAGAGGTTAGTAAATGGCTAATGGATGCTATATTTATACAAAAAATATGGCTATAAAAGTAATTTTGATTATATGCTGCCTTTATAGAAAACGAATTATCATATCGCTTGATATGAGTAGAAATAATCTATCTTTTATCATTTTGTCATTTTGTATTTTCTAATATACTTTCTATGGCTTATTTGCAAACAGTTGGAAAGGATTGCGAGAAAAACGTAATCTTACAAGATCTACATTAATCAAAAAGATAATATTCAAATTGTCTATTTTGTATTTTTGGTAGGACTTTGTGGATAAGTGTATCTTTAAGATGGTTCTATTTTGATTTAATAAACTTAATGATATATTATTTTGTAACTTATTTATAGATGAAATAGATGAAAAAATGTGCTATTTTGAGTCTTTGAAGTGTCTTTTATAAGGCTTAGAAGGTTCATTCTACATGAAGTTAACTTCATGTTGACAAGAAGTTGATTCTCTGTTCGCAAAAAGTTGACTTCTTGTTAGTAAGAAAAGGGCTTATTATCTACATTTTTATGCATGCCAGTCGAATATATGCGTATTTATATGCTACTTTTTATGCATAACTTTGTTTTTTGTAAATAATATCAGAATTTGTGTGTTACAAAAATGTTTCATTTTTCTTCAAAATGTTTGTAGCTATGGACTATGGGTTACGTTATACTTGGAATGAGGTCGATTGCCTTCTTCTTGCTTTCGTCTACAAGTTTAGCGTAAACCTGTGTCGTTTGTATATTAGTATGTCCAAGCAGTTTGGAAACTGTATACAAATCGACTCCTAAAGTTAGTAACATAGTTGCGTGAGTATGGCGAGCCGTATGAAATGTAATATGCTTTTTAATTCCGGCCTGCTCTGCCCATCTGGGCAAAATTTCATTAGTTCTGCCCAAGGTAATCAATCCTTTAAAGATTTTATCATTATGGTTGCAATCTTTCCTTTTGGGCAACTGTTTTATTGCTTCTTGACTAAGAGGCAGAGAGATAGCTTCTTTAGTCTTTTTTTGAATAATGTGCAATTTGGAATTTCCGTTTTCATCTATCTCGATATTTTCCCATGTAAGCGCTATGATATCAGAATGCCTTAATCCACAAAAGCAACTAAAAAGGAAAGCTTTCTTTAATAAAGTGTTATAAAAAGGCGTTTGAGCCAGTTTTTTCAATTCGCCTATAGTGAGAAATTCCCTTTCGGTCCGGTTTCGATGCGGTTTTTCTTCATTCTTTATTTTATTCATAGGGTTGGATGATATCAATTCTTCAGACACTGCATAATTCAGGCAGTACCGCAGCATCTTATAATAATAGGCTTGGGTATTAGCATGCAGCAATTTCTCTTTTTTGCTGTGAGCCTGTTTGGCATCTTTTAGATAATCCAAAAATCCCATAATATATTCTTTGTCCACTCTGTTAAGTTGGATGTCATGAGAATCATAACGTTTGAGGTGGCAAATTACGGCATGTAAGGCAGTTCTACGAACTTCATTTTCAGATTTCTTTTCAGCTACACTTTGCAAGTAATCAATCAACTTTATATGAGATACTTTATTGGTCTTGAAACCGTGAACCTGATTCTGTAACTCGATAATTCGCTGAGCCTTAATGGCATTTGCCAATTTAAGAGTCTCGCTATTGCGCACCCTGTCCGACTTGTTGAATTCAGGTATTATATATAATTTCAGGAATTCATATTTTCGCTTTCCATTCATATACATATCAAGGTATATCGACTTGTTTCCATTAGCCAAATGCTTAACCCTTATTTTTATTGGTTCTTTAATTTTAAGTTCTTCTTTCATATTATTGTTTAGCCTACCTGTTTTAATCATAAATATATACATCCTAATTTAATAGGTAACATTATGGTAACAAATACAAGTTTCAAATGATTAAGCATTTGAACTTTATTCTATTCTATTGCTTCTTTTTGTATTTAAATTATTGAATATTAGAAAAATAAAAAGGATCCCTGTTCTTTTCATAGATGCAGAAATAGTAACAAGTCAGCAACAAATATACAATATAAATGTATAAAAAAGAAACATTATTGAAAAGTAATGTTATTGTTTACTATTATGCAATGCGTTAAATGATAGTATATTGTCTGTTTTATTTATCTCAATAAACCCTTATTTCGATTTCCGGATAAAAAGCCATGCCGTATTGTAGTTCTGGATAATAATATACCTCAAATTTCTTTGCTTTATAAGCCGATTATAGGCGCCAGCGTACCTGAAGCAAGCCGTAGGGACTGGGGTGTAAGCTACAGCCTGGGTAATAGCTGGAAGGAAGCTGATAAAGTAAAAAGAAAGAATAGTTCTTTGTTTAAGGTGGATGTGGTGATATATCCGGAATTATCATTGAAGAATTTGATAATCACGCAGATATACCAGGCTCTATTTAATCTGTCTCCTGCTGTGGAAGTTTCACTCTGGAAAGGAATGAAACTAACAGCTCAAATAGTAGTACCTATTTATAACGATGGATACCCTTATTTATATGATAAAGTACATCCTGGATTTATCGGTATATCACAGAAGTTAAGATTGCCTTATAACATTTGGGGGACATTCACTATAGGACATTTTAGTAGTGAAAGATATGGCTTGGATTTTCAAGCAGTTCATCATTGTATATGGGATGAACGGTTCTCTTTGACAGGGCGGATCGGATATACGGGAGCCGGTTATTGGAATGGCTTTACAATGCACTATGGAACAAAGAAGCGTTTTACATGGTCATTGGGAGCCGAATTTTATTGGCCTCGGTATAATATTGAGACGAGCATGAAGGTTGAGCAATATTTGTTAGGAGAAAAAGGAGTGAGAGTTGACATGATCAGGCATTTTCGCTATGTTTCCATTGGATTCTATGCAATGAAAGCTAAAGGCGTAAAAGCGAACGGAGGATTTCGATTTCAAATCGCTTTGCCACCCTATAAGTATAAACGGCATGGTTATGTTCCCCGCATCACGCCTTCCTATAACATGGGACTTGCATACAACGCCGGAAACGAGCAATATTATTATAAAGGATATAGGGCTATGCCAGATGATAACATAATGCATAATAATAGTTTTAACCCATATTTTATTAAATCAGAATTGTTAAATTTTTAATTTTATTGAGATGAAAATGAATGGTAAATTATTCAGTTTTAACGTCAGACTGGCGTTAATGTTAGTAGCAATGTGTGGCATCTTTGCCGGTTGCTACGAGAAAGAGGAAATCGATGTACCTACACCAACTCCGGAAGAGGCTACGTACATCGTTGGTGGTATCATAACAGATGCAGAAACAGGGGCAGCTCTGGCTGGAGCTACTGTAAATGGTACTACGACAGGAGCGGATGGTACTTACAAATTCACTACAAGCGTAGGCTTGCAGAAAATTACAATTTCTAAGGCTGGCTACAAGACAGTTGTTACTTCTGTTAATGTAGAAGAAGTTGCGAAAGGTAGTACAAGGGTTTACACTGTAAATGCCGCTCTTTATTCGTCTTCTACTCCTGAAACGCCGAAGACAAAGACAAACAAGTACAACATCGAAGGCGGCGTCTTTGATAACGCGGGTAAAGCTATCACCCTCACTGATGGTGCTGTTGTTATCCCCGGATTGAGTGTTTCTGTTTCCGGTAATACTTTCAAATCAGTAGATAGCGATGTAAACAACATTGAGCCGGGTGTATATGTAGCGGTTATCAACGTGAAAGGTTATGAAACCGGTTATGCTAACATCGTGATCGCTAACGCCGGTACAGTGGAAGGCGAAGGCGTCAATGTGATAACCAGCAAAGTGCAGGTAGTATTGCAGAAGATAGCAGATGTAAGTCCTGCTAAATATGTGATTGAGGGTAACATCTGGAATACAAATGGCGTAATTATAGCTGACGCAGCTGTAACTATCAGTCTTAACAGCGGTCAAAACTATGAAGTGGGAAATAAGAATGGTTATTATTCACTTACTCTCCCGACTGATGTCGTTACTCCGACTACTATAGCTACAGTAAAAATCAACAAGACAGGTTTCTATCCGTATGCTTGTAGCTTCTTGGTTAAACTTGTTGCCGCAGGTGAAACTTCTGTAACTTCCGTAAACGCTACATTGAAGAGTATTGTCGACAAAGCTCCGGAAGGTGATGACGGTTCAATTGGTGGTAGTACTTCTGCTGATGTTGTAGGAAGCGGTGAAACAACCACTACTCCTCCTGAAGAAGCTAAAAAAGAAGAGGCAGTTATCGTTGACCATGAGACAGGTGAAGAGACTAAGGTAACAGTTGAAGACATTATTAGTTCAATGCAAGAATCAACCGGTGAGGAAGTTAAGGTTGAAGAGGTAGCTGTAACCGAAGTGAAAACTGAAATTAATATACCTTTGGTTTCTGATATTGTAAAGGGTGAAGGTAGCAGTAGTACTGTTGTACAGGAAGAAGATCGCATCGTCATTCCGGAAGGTACAAAGGTGATTTATACTAAGGCCAACGAAACCGGCGGAACTACCACTGTTGCCGTTGCTGAAAATATATCAGTTTCCCGCGATGTAATTACTGAAAAATCAGAAACTGCCGTACGTACTTATGAAGGTACCCCAAGCGGTGTCATTTTCACTATTCCTATGCAGGTTAAATTTGAATCACCTGTTACAGTAGCGAGCAACGAAGAACCCGACTTCTGTCTGGGCGTTATGTACTACAATGAAGTAACGAAAGCATGGACTATTGATAAGGTAGGTGGCAAACGTAACTATGCTACTTATGTAGATGGTAAATTTATCGGTAATATCAGCCACTTCTCTAAATTTAAGTTCGGATACGAAAACGGTATCGATACTGTCAGCATTAAACCGATTCTTCCTGCTACTTTCTTGGAGAAAGCATGTTATACAGGATCTGCTCCTCAACTGGTAACCATTAAGGGCTCTTATAAGGGAGGTAGTATGTATGTGGACAAAACTCCTTCTATGGCTACCGCTGATGCTCTGAAAGGCATGAAAGAATCCACCATTACTTATATCACTGATATGCTTACTAAGATGATTAAGGCTGATAACTTAGGTGTTGCTCCTGTGAATGCTTATGTTGATACCAAGTTCAGCATCGATAAGACTATATCTGCATACAGGCAAGTAACAGGCTTTAATCTGACAAAGACTGAATTGATTAAGACTTACACGGTTAAAGTAATCAAGGCAGATAAGACTGAAGTTGATGTAGCTGTAACAGTAAAATCTATCATGTCTTATGATTTAGAGGTGAGAGATGAACTGAATCACTCCGGACACGGACACGGTACCGACTTGAACGCCGGTGGTGGTATTATTGACTTTGAATAATTTCACTCTTAAAAACATAATTGAACCGGGAAAAGCATGAAATGGTATCTAATGAGACTAAAACGATTGTTTATCACAGTGTTACTTGTCAGTGCACCATACATGCTCCCGGCCCAATTAACTTATGGAACTACCGGCTTGCTGCATGCCCCTTCTGCAGAAATGCAGAGAGATAAGACAGTGATGCTTGGCGGTAATTTTATGAACAAGGAGATAACTCCTCCTACGTGGTATTACCATACGTATAATTATTACTTGAATGTAACCATTCTGCCCTGGATAGAGGTTGCTTATACCTGCACCCTTTTCAAAGCGGAAGCACTGGGGTTGAAACCTTATGGTTATTCAGGATTTACGAATCAGGACAGATATTTTTCCGTCCGACTGCGGGCTTTGAAAGAAGGACAATTCTGGAAATATATGCCGGCTGTGGTTCTGGGAACTTCAGACCCTTTCACCTCCTCCGGAGGCGGAGTCGTAAGTTCGAAAACCGGGAATGGATATTTTAGCCGTTTCTATATAGCAGCAAGCAAGCATCTGCCAATAGGAAGTGAAGAAATCGGAATACACCTCTCCTATTTATATAATGAGAGAAAGGAGTATAAACTGAACGGAATAGCGGCAGGTATTACTTACAATCCAAGTTTCGCTCCTGATTTGAGGGTGATAGCAGAGTATGATTCGAAGGATTTTGCGTTGGGCGCCACCTATTTGTTGTTCAACCATTTGCATTTACAGGTGGAATTACAACGAATGCAATATTTCACAGGTGGATTAATGTTCAAGTTTAACTTGAAATAAGAAAAATGGTGAATAATGAATAAGTAATAAAGAGTTAAATCTATTAAAAACGAAAAAACAATGAAAAGTAAATTAGTAATATTGTCTTTATTGTTGTCAGGGGCAACCCTTGCCAATGCACAGACTAAAGAGAAGTACTCCAGTGAGAGCTGGAAGGACAATATCTTTATCAGTGTAGGCGTGGGTGGACAAATTGTAACCAACCCCAGCAACTTTGATTATGGGTTTGGTGAATCCATAACACCCCTGGTGAACATATCACTGGGAAAATTCTTCAGCCCGGTATGGGGTATCCGTGGGCAGGTTGCCGGCTGGTCTGGTAAACTTCACACTCAATATCCTTTCGAGAATGTTAGTAAGGATGAAAACTGGTATAACTACAAGAAGAAGTTTGTTGCATTGAATGCAGACGCAATGCTGAACCTGACCAACCTCTTCTGTGGATACAAGGAAGGTCGTAAGTTCGAGTTCATGTTCTTTGTAGGTCCTACATTGAATATTTCCAACTCTTATAGTACTTGGAATCTTGCTACAAAAACCACCGAAATTGCTAACGCTGATGGTTCTTTGACTTACAAGCAAGTATTGGATCCTGCCAACAGCTATCCTAAAGATGATAAAGTTCGTTTGTTGGTTGGTGCAAGCTTAGGCTTGGGTGCTAAATACAACATTGATGAGAAATGGGCTATTGATTTGGAAGCTCGTGGTACAGTGTCTCCTTCTGTTTTCGGTTCTGTAAGCGATGCTAAGACTGAAGGTATTGTAGGTTTGACAGTAGGTGCTACTTATACTTTCGGTGGCAAGAAATTCGTTCCTTGTGGCTCAAGAGTTGATCAGGATGCCATCAACAACGAAGTGAACAAGTACAGAAGCGAACTTGCACAGGCTCAGGCTGACTTGGCTAACGCTAAGAATGCTTTGGCTAACGCTAAGCCTGTAACTAAGGAAGTAGTGAAAGAAATCGAAGTTGCCGGTCCTCGTGCCATCTTCTTCAAGATTGGTAGCGCTCGTATCGATGATTACGGTTTGGTTAACATCCAGTTGGCTGCTAAGATTCTGAAGGCTAACCCGGATAAGAAGTACAAAGTTGCCGGTTACGCTGACAAGGCTACAGGTAGCGCTTCCTGGAACCAGAAGTTGTCTGAAAAACGTGCTCAGGCTGTTTACGATGCATTGATTAAAGAAGGCGTAAGCAAAGACCAGCTCGAACTCGTAGGTTTCGGTGGTACAGCTAACATGTTCGGTAAGAACTATTTGAACCGCGTAGTGATTCTGGAATAAGATATGAGGTCATAGAGTGTAAACTCTATTAAGAAGAGGGTGCTTAACATTGCTTAGGCACCCTTTTTTGTTATTATGGCGTCAGATGAGAGCAAATATCAAATTTTAATCGTAATTTTGTGGCCTATTATGAGTAGAATTTTAGCTATTGATTATGGTAGAAAGCGTACGGGAATAGCTGTTAGCGATACGTTACAGATGATTGCTAACGGGTTGACCACTGTGCCTACGCATGAACTGCTGGCATTTATCATTGATTATATAGGAAAAGAGCCGGTAGAACGTATTCTTGTCGGTCTTCCTAAACAGATGAACAACGAAGCCTCAGAGAATATGAAACGTATCGAGCCTTTTGTCCGCTCATTGAAGAAAAAACTGCCGGATATGCCTGTTGAATACGTTGATGAGCGTTTTACATCTGTTCTGGCGCACCGGACAATGCTGGAGGCCGGATTGAAAAAGAAAGATCGGCAGAACAAGGCGCTTGTAGATGAAATTAGTGCGACTATTATTCTACAGAGTTATTTAGAGAATAAACGTTTTACCTTATAATATAATAAGGTGTATATATAGTGATTTAGTAATTTGTAATTAGATAAAGAATGATTTTACCCATTTATGTATACGGCCAACCCGTATTGAGAAAAGTGGCGGAAGATATTACTCCCGACTATCCTAACTTGAAAGAGTTGATTACGAACATGTTTGAAACGATGGATCATGCAGAAGGCGTAGGACTTGCAGCTCCACAGGTAGGCCTTCCTATTCGCATCGTAGTTATTGATTTGGATGTACTGTCTGAAGATTATCCTGAATATAAGAATTTCCGGAAAGCATATCAATCCCCATATCCTTGAAGTGTCAGGTGAAGAAGTGTCCATGGAAGAAGGTTGCCTGAGTCTTCCGGGTATTCATGAATCTGTGAAACGTGGTAACAAGATCCACGTAACGTATATGGATGAGAATATGGTGGAGCATGATGAAATAGTTGAAGGTTATTTGGCACGTGTGATGCAGCATGAGTTCGACCATCTGGAAGGAAAGATGTTTATCGATCACCTATCTCCCTTACGCAAACAAATGATTAAGGGAAAACTGAATGCAATGCTGAAAGGGAAGGCTCATTGCACGTATAAGGTAAAGACCGTGAAATAGGCTAATCTTATAATAAGGTATAAAAGGCTCAAAAAATATAAAAAGTCTTCCGCTAATCCTGCGAAGTAAATGAAAAGCGTTACTTTTGTTTCGTTTACAAGCATTTATAAGACAAGATGATAAAAAAGATACTGACGGCTTTCCTGTTGCTTCCAACGTTGCTGTGTGCGCAGATCAATACGGAGCGGGTGATGACAATCGCGCGCAATGCATTGTATTTTGAAGACTATGTGCTTTCTATCCAGTATTTCAACCAGGTAATTAACGCTAAGCCTTATTTATATGAGCCTTACTTCTTTCGTGGTTTGGCAAAGATTAATCTGGATGATTTTCAAGGTGCGGAAGCGGACTGTAATGCTGCTATCCAACGTAATCCTTTTGTGGTAGGCGCTTATCAAATACGTGGGTTGGCTCGTATTCGGCAGAATAATTATGACGGAGCCATAGAGGATTATAAGACAGCCTTGAAATATGATCCGGAAAATCTTGTCTTGTGGCATAATCTTTCTCTTTGCCACATGCAGAAGGAGGACTATGGAGCAGCTAAAGAGGATTTGGGAAAATTGTTGAAAATAGCGCCCAGATACACTCGTGCTTATCTGATGCGTGGTGAAGTATCACTGAAGCAGAAAGATACGATACAGGCCTTGAATGATTTTGAAAAGGCGATTGAAATGGATCGCTATGATCCTGACGGGTGGGGAGCACGCGCTATTGTCCGTCTGCAACAAGGAAAGTATGCGGATGCTGAAGCTGACTTGGATCATTCTATTCATTTGAGTGCAAAGAATGCAGGTAATTATATTAATCGTGCATTGGCTCGTTTTCATCAGAATAATTTGAGAGGTG
>ERZ833963.3881-NODE-3881-length-10870-cov-13.981692_pt1 | contig 10870 bp, 7 predicted proteins | sample MGYA00519693_ERZ833963 | MGnify/ENA primary metagenome ERZ833963 (study PRJEB31850, sample SAMEA3708748) | human gut metagenome | biome: human gut; feature: human-associated habitat; material: faeces | place: China | collected 2014 ... | reverse complement strand
TGGGCAAGCTGTTCACATGGAAGGCCTGCATCCTGCTGGCGGTCATCGTGGGCAGCGTGGTGTTCTACCGCCCCTTCTGCAAGTGGCTGTGCCCGCTGGGCGCGTTTTATGCGCTGCTGAACAAGGTCTCGCTGTTCCAGATGCGTGTAGACACCCACAAATGCGTCTCCTGCGGCGCCTGCGCAAGGGCCTGTAAGATGGACGTAGACATTACCAAGACCCCCAACCACGCCGAATGTATCCGCTGTGGGATGTGTATGAAAGCCTGCCCCACGGACGCCATCCAGTACAAGTTCGGGCTGGGAGACCAATCAAACACCGAAACAACAAAGGAGTAAAACCATGAAATTCAACCGTGTAACCGCACTTTTGCTCAGCCTTACGCTGGCTTTCAGCCTTGCCGCCTGCGGGCAGGGCGCGTCCTCTGCATCTTCTGCATCCTCTTCTTCTGCCGCTTCCTCTGCGGCAGCGGAAACCAAGACCGAGGAGCAGCTGCTGGCCGAGGAAAACGAGATCCTTTCCGCAAACGATGCCCTGTGGGAGAAGGTGTTCGCTTCCATGGACAAAAACATGACTGAGACCACCCTCAGCACGAACTACGGCGATTTTCTGCGCAGCTCCGTGGAAAAGACAAAGGACCAATTCTCGGATGAGGAGTACAAGACCCTGACCGCCGATGCAGAAAAAATCCGTGCCATCGAGGAGCAGATTGCCACCCTTGCCCTCGCGGACGCGGCCGCTTCCGGCGCTGCCGCACAGGGCACTGCCTTCCCCCAGTTTGAGGGCAGCGATTTAGAGGGCAACCCGGTGGACAACAGTCTGTTTGCGGGCAACGCCTTTACGGTGGTGAACTTCTGGTTCAACGGCTGCAAGCCCTGCGTAGAGGAACTGGACGACCTGAACGCCCTGAACGAGAAGGTCAAGGCACAGGGCGGCGAGGTTGTCGGCATCAACACCGAGACGCTAGACGGCAACCAGCAGGGCATTGATGCCGCCAAAAAACTGCTGGCTGCAACGGGCGCAAGCTACCGCAACATCTACTTTGCCTCCGGCAGCGACGCCGGCAAGTTTGCGCTGAACATCATGGCCTTCCCCACCACCTACGTTTTTGACCGGGACGGCAACGTTGTGGGCCAGCCCCTGCTGGGCGGCATCGACAAGGAAGAAAACCTTGCCGCCCTGCAAAAAAATATTGACGCTGCCCTTGCCAAGGACAACGCCAAATAAGCTATTCTCCCCTGCCACGGAAATCAACTTTTAGAGTTCGTCCCAGAGCAGCCGGATGAGGGGCAATTTCCCGTAAGCTGCTGCTCGTTTGCGCCCTCATCAGTCACCTGCGGTGACAGCTTCCCCCCAACCGGGGGAAGCCTTTAGAGAAAATTTGATTTCTGTAATTCCCTGCCGCCTACGGGCGGCTTTTTTTGTTTGCACCGGGCATTGTCATGCACGCCCGGGCGCCGGACGGAATACGCTGGGGCAGAAGCATACTTTTACCAGCAAAGGAGCGTATCTCCATGAAGAACACCGGAATTCTCCGCATCCAGGCCTTTGCGGCCCGTCAGTCCAGCCCTGTCGAGGGCGTGACCGTTACCGTCAGCGGCGACGGCTTCACCGCCACCCGCCTGACCGACGCCGAAGGCAACGCCGACGATGTCACCCTTACCACCCCAGCCTGTGCTCTCTCGCTGGACGAGAACAACACCACGCAGCCCCCCTACGCGGTCTGCAGCCTTGTGGCCTCCAAACCCGGCTACCGCACCGTCCGCATCCTGGGCGTGCAGGTCTTCCCCGGGCAGGTGACGCTGGCCCAGCCCGAGATGATACCCGACACCGAGGAGATGCGGGACACGCCCAACGTCCCCATCGTCATCCCACCCCACAGCCTCTTCACCGGTGACGGTGGCAGCGGCCCGACCCCCGCCCTCGCCTGTGTGCCGCGGGTGCTGGACCGGGTCATCATCCCCAAGAACATCACCGTCCACCTCGGCAAGCCCGCCGCCTCGGCCCGGAACGTCACCGTCTCGTTCCGCAGCTATATCGCCAACGTGGCGTCCAGTGAGGTGTATCCGACCTGGGCTGACGAAAACAGCCCAGCGAGGCAGCCAAACTGCCTTCCGACTCAGAAATTCCATTCGATCGTGATTTTTTGTTCTCCGCCAAGCGGATCTTTTGGGCTGACAATGACCCGATGGACCAACAGTACAACAAGTTCACGGGTCAGCTGTGAAACCTGTGCCAGTTCACGGACACGCTGCCTCTGCGTCTGGACTCCACCGGTTTCTTCCTGCTGTTGTTCCAGTTCCGTTTCCAATGTATCGATCCGGGTCTCTGCCTTTTTCACTTCTTCCAGAAAGGTCTGGTTCATTTCAGAAAACTGAACGGCATCAATTAAACCTGACACCTTATCCAGATACAACTCCTGCATGGCCTTGCGCCGCCGGGCTGCTTCGCTCTTCAACCGCTTCAACTCGTCGCGCCTGGCCTGCTCTCGCTGCCGGATGGGGTCATCCTGTTCTGGAAGGGTAACTTTTTCAGGGTCAAAATAGTCTGCTGCATACACCCGGATACGTTCCAGTACAGCATTCTCCAATGCGTCCATCTCTGTACAGGTCTTGTTGCCGCACACTTCCGGTGCGCGCTGGTGCATCCGGCAGCGAACATAGCGTCTTTGTGTTCCATCCGCTCTCGGCTGTCGTCCCGTCTGCTCCATAAAGCTTCCACAACATCCGCAGACGATTTTTTTTGCAAGTGGATGTATCTCGCCCTTTGCCCCGCTCCGGGTGCGCTCTTTCAGCATCATCTGGACAGTCTCAAAGGTTTCCATGTCAATGATCGGTTCATGGGTATTTTCTACAACGATCCACTGCGATTTCGGGAGCCACATCGTCTTTTCCGTCTTGTAGCTGATCTTCTTATGTCTCCCCTGCACCAGATTTCCTGCGTAGGTCTGATTATGGAGCATCTGGTACACCGTCGGGCTGCTCCAAAGTCCTACATTCCTGTTTTTCGCAGCAATGTGATAGTGAATGCCGTTCATCTGCTTATAGGCTGTCGGGCTTGGGACCTTCTCATCGTTGAGGATGCGCGCGATTTTATGTGCTCCTATCCCGCTGAGAGCCATTGAGAAAATCCGCTTTACAATTTCTGCCGCTTCCGGATCAACTACGAGCTTTCCCTTTGCCTCCGGATCTTTGCAATAGCCGTAAAGTGCAAAAGAGCCGATGAACAGTCCCTCTTTCCGCTTGTGGTCAAGCACCGAGCGGACATTGGTGGACAGATCTTCCAGATACCACTCATTGATGAGACCATTGATCTGTCTGGACTTCTTGTTCGCGGTATCATTCGTATCCACATGGTCAACGACTGCAATGAAGCGGATCCCCCACTCCATGAACTTTCCGTGCAGATATTTTTCCACGAGTTCCATGTCACGGGTAAAACGGGATTGCGTTTTGGCCAGTACCACATCAAATTGATGTTCGCTTGCGGCTTGCAGCATCGAGTTGAATGCCGGACGGTTCCGGTCGATGCCGGAATAATCCTCATCCGAATAGATCTGGTAAATATCAAATCCTTTCTCAATGGCGTACTGGAGCAGCATCGACTTTTGATTCTGAATGCTCTCCGATTCGCCAATTTTATCTTCATCTTCTTTGCTCAGGCGGCAATAAATTGCTGCTTTCATGATTTGCCCCCTTCTTTTTGTACACGAGCATCCATGCGCAGCATAACGCATCTCTCCTTCAAATTCAGGGATGCCAAATCAGGTACAGAATCTTGAAGGAACGGCATTGAGCAATCCATCGATGATATATCGCTCAAATTCCTTTTGGAAATCTTCTTTGCGCTGTTCGTTGTTGTCCGAACGAAATTTTTCGTGCAGAATAAAAGGAGTTTTTTTCATCGGATCCCCCTTTTCGGTCCACTTGGTTGTGATATGTGTCACTTCAGTCTATTTCCAGTCAGCGAAATTCAGAACTTTCCAGATTTTTCATGCAAAATATCGCAAGGCGTTCAAAATCAACTTGAAACACTTTTGCCGCAATGGTACAATTATATTGTCATTTTATGGAAACTCGGCGCAAAGCCCCGTGCGGACAGGCCGCAAGCGTCGGAGTTCCTGTGGGATGTGTAAGAATAGCTAAGGCAGCACTGCGCTACTGCACTTGCGTAGTATTGCTTTTCGAAAATGTGAGGAAGGTATTATTGTATGATGAAGAAGATCTCCCGCCGCTCGTTTTTGCAGGTCTGCGGCATTACTGCGGCAACGGCAGCGCTGACCGCCTGCGGCGGCGGTAAGGCCGAGGGCGGCAAGGGCAGCCAGAACGGCAGGATCCAGATCACCTTTTACCTATGGGACCGCTCCATGATGAAAGAGCTTACTCCGTGGCTGGAACAGAAGTTCCCGGAGTATGAGTTCAACTTCATTCAGGGCTTCAACACCATGGACTACTACCGCGACCTGCTGAACCGTGCGGAGCAGCTGCCGGACATCATCACCTGCCGCCGCTTCTCCCTGAACGATGCGGCTCCTCTGGCAGAGCACCTGATGGACCTGAGCACGACCGAGGTTGCAGGTACGTTTTATTCCAGCTACCTGAACAACAATCAGGAGCCGGATGGTGCGATCCGCTGGCTGCCCATGTGCGCCGAGGTGGACGGCACGGCTGCAAATGTCGATCTGTTTGCTCAGTACAACATCTCCCTGCCCACCAACTACGCTGAGTTCGTGGCGGCCATCAATGCCTTTGAGGCTGTCGGCATCAAGGGCTATCAGGCAGACTGGAGGTATGACTACACCTGTCTGGAAACCATGCAGGGCAGCGCTATCCCGGAGCTGATGAGCCTGGAGGGCACCACATGGCGCATGAACTACGAGAGCGAGACCGAGGACGGCTCCACCGGTCTGGACGATGTGGTATGGCCGAAAGTCTTTGAAAAATATGAGCAGTTCCTCAGGGATGTGCGTGTGCAGCCCGGTGACGACCGGTTGGAGTTGAACCCCATTGCCAAGCCTTTCTATGCGCGGCAGACCGCCATGATCCGCACCACTGCAGGCATAGCGGATGTAATGCCTGACCAGTACGGCTTTAACGCATCCATTCTGCCCTATTTCGGCGAGACTGCCAACGATAGCTGGCTGCTGACCTACCCCATGTGTCAGGCAGCAGTTTCCAACACGGTAGCACAGGACGAGGCGAAGCTGGCTGCTGTGCTGAAAGTACTTGGGGCCGTGTACAGCGCAGAGGGACAGAGCAAGCTGGCCTCTGGCGGCGCGGTGCTCTCTTATAACAAGGAAGTCAATATTACCTCCTCCGCCTCTCTGGAACACGTTGAGGATGTCATCAGCGCAAATCATCTGTATATGCGTCTGGCCTCCACCGAGTTCTTCCGCATTTCGGAAGACGTGGGCCACAAGATGATCACCGGCGAATACGATGCCAGTGCCGGATACGATGCGTTCAATGAGCAGCTGGTCACCCCCAAAGCAGACCCCGAAACCGAGATCCTGTTCACCCAGAACACCGCATACTCCCTCGACATGACCGACCACGGCAGCGCTGCGGCTTCCTCACTGATGAACGCCCTGCGCGCCGCCTATGATGCGTCTATTGCAGTCGGCTATTCGCCGCTGGTGTCCACCTCCATCTACTGCGGCGATTACAGCAAGCAGCAGCTTTTGTGGGTAATGGCTGGCAACTACGCTGTCTCGCAGGGTGAATATACCGGTGCAGAGCTGCGGCAGATGATGGAGTGGCTGGTAAACGTGAAGGACAACGGTGCAAACCCCATCCGTCACCGGAATTATATGCCCGTGACCAGCGGCATGGAATACAAGGTGACCGAATACGAGCAGGGCAAGTTCCGTCTGGAAGAACTCACCATCAACGGTACACCGCTGGACGATACCGCCGCCTATACCGTATTTGTGGCAGGCACCGATGTGTGGATAGAGAACGAAGTCTACTGCAACTGCCCCATGCCGGAAAATCTGAAAACCAAGCGGACGGAATATGCCATTGAAAAAGCAGACAGCCGCTCCTGCCTGAAGGATTCGCTGGCGGTCAGCAAGCAGTTCCCCGCCCCCTCCGAGTATCTGACCATTGTACAGGGAGAATAAACTCTTGAAAAATGAAACTACGATGCGGCCTACGATAAAAAAACGTATCCTCGCAGTTCTGGCAGCACTGCTGCTCGGCATCGGTATTTGGACGAGCTTCGTTGTCTTTACGGATTTTATGGAGCACACCATCTACGAGGAAAGCACGGCACACCTTACGGAGATCTACCATCAGGCAAACCAGACCCTTTACAATAAGGTATCTCTCAACTGGGGCGTCATGCGGATGTGGACGCCTTATCTGGAAAGTGCGCAAAGCGATGCCGATGTCTGCTCTTTCCTTGCACAGGCAAAGGGAGAATACCATTTTACAGACTTTTTCTTCGTTTCGCGGGATGGCTCCTATGTCGCACTGGATGGTGAACGAGGCTATCTTGATCTGGGTCGGACGCTGTCGCAGCTGATCCTGGAGCAGAAGCCTATCGTGGCAAACTCGGTGGTCCCGGACAAGCCGGAGATCATGGTGTTTGCAGTCCCCACGGAAAAAGGCAGCTATCAGGGCTTTGACTACGAAGCCATTGCCGTCACCTACAACAACAGGGATCTGGTGGACTCCCTGAAGATCTCTGCCTTTGAAGGGCACGGCAGCACCTTTGCCGTGCTGCCGGATGGCCGTGTGGTACTGGACAGCAGCAGCGCGGATATGCGCGGCGTACACAACATCCTTGCCATGCTCAAAAATTCGGCTGGTTTTACGGCAGAACAGGTCGATGCCCTGCAAGATTCTTTTGCTGCCGGGGAGAGCGGCAACCTTGAGTTTTCCATCAATGGCGTCAGCTATTACATGGTTTATGGTTCTGCCTCCTTCCAGAACTGGACGATCCTTGGCATTGCTCCCAAAAGCGTTGTGAACGCCAACATGAACCGGCTGCAATACACCACCATGGCCGTGATGAGCGGTACAACGGGTATGCTGGCCGTTGCTGCTCTGCTTCTGGTGGTACAGAACAACCGGCAAAAGCTGCGGAAAAAGGATCAGCAGCTGCTGGCACGCGAGGAGTTGTTCTCGAACCTTTCCCGCAATGTGGACGATGTGTTCCTGATGATCGACACCGAAACCAGCAAGGTGGAATACGTCAGCCCCAATGTCCAGCGCATTCTGGGCCTCTCTCCCGAGGCGGTGCAGGAGGATCTCTACGTTCTATACCCTGCCGGAGACGACAGCGGTGCATCGCGGCTGGAAAATCTGATGCAGATGGAACAGGGCGTCCAGCAGGAATGGGAGCGTGAATTTGTCAATCAGGAGACCGGTGAGCCTCGCTATATCCATGTGACCGGCTTCATCAATGATGTGCAGGGCGCAAGAAAGTGCATCGTGGATCTGTCTGACCGCACGGGCGAGCACCAGACCACGCTGGCTGTGGAAGCCGCACTGGAAGTAGCCGAAAAGGCCAGCAAAGCCAAGACAGACTTCCTCTCCAATATGTCCCACGACATCCGCACCCCCATGAACGCCATCATCGGCATTACTACCCTGATGAAAAACGAGCTGCACCAGCCGGAAAAGCTGGCCGAACATCTGGGCAAGCTGGAAACTTCCGGTCGGCTGCTGCTGGGCATCATCAACGATATTCTGGACATGAGCCGCATCGAGAGCGGCAAGACCACCCTGAACATTGAAAAAACGAACCTTCCCCAGCAGGTCAGCCAGCTGGACAGCATTATCCGGCAGCAGGCCAGCCAGCGCCGCCAGACCTTCACGGTGGAGAACCATGTGCAGCACGAAAACGTGCTGGCCGACCCCAACCGCCTGAATCAGGTCCTGATGAATATCCTCTCCAATGCGGTCAAGTATACGCCCCAAGGCGGACACATCCGGCTGGATGTAGAGGAGCTTAGCCATACCGAGCACTACGCCAAATACCGCTTTGTGGTGCAGGATGACGGCATCGGCATGAGCGCGGTCTACCAGAAGACTCTCTTCGATCCCTTTACCCGCGAGGAAAAATCCGGCACCAACCGGGTGCAGGGTACCGGTCTTGGCATGGCCATCACCAAGAGCATCGTAGACCTGATGGGCGGCACCATTCATGTGGAGAGCGCCCCCGGCAAAGGCTCCCGCTTTGAGGTCGTGCTGGAACTTCCCATCGACGCCGAGGCGGATAAGGTGCAGACGGCGTCGGCCCTCCCGGAGGAGGATGAGGCCGTCTCTCCCCTGTCCGGGATGAGCTTCCTCTGCGCCGAGGACAATGCCATCAACGCCGAAATTCTGGAAATGCTGCTGGAGACCAAGGGCGCAAGCTGCACCATCTGCTCCAACGGTCAGGAGATCGTGGATGCCTTTGCCAGCGTCAAGCCCGGCGAGTATGACATGATTTTGATGGACGTGCAGATGCCGGTGATGGACGGCCTGGAGGCCACCCGCCGCATCCGCAATGGCGAAAATCCACTGGGACGGACTATCCCCATCCTTGCCATGACCGCCAACGCCTTCCTTGAGGATATGCAAAAGAGCAAGGAAGCCGGCATGGATGAACATCTCTCCAAACCCGTGGACATTGCAGCACTGGAACAGACCGTAAAACGCTTCCGCGTTACCCCCCCCCCATTAAAAAATAGCGGAAAAGCGCGTTTTCGCAGATGGAACACACAAATGATTTAGAAGAGGGTCAGAACGTGAATACACTTTCCGAGATCGAGGAATATTACAAAGCGCGTGAGCAGCAGCTGTTGAAAAAACTTCATCGACAGGAAGCTGCTCTTGCCGCAGCGGAGCAAACTCTGAAGCGATTGACCGAAAATCAGAAAGCGCCGATGGACGAAACCACCGAGCAGCGTACTGCACAGGAGCAGGCATTCAAAGAAAAACTCTATCGGGATCCGCTGACAGGAATTTACAACCGCCGCTATTACGAAGAAGTTGTCCGTAAATCCATCGGCCCGGCAGGGATCGCGCTGATGGATGTGGACGATTTCAAGATCTGCAACGATACTTATGGGCATTACGCCGGAGATATGGCACTGAAAACAGTGGCAAACACCATCCAGTCCTGCATCCGGGAGTCGGACCTGCTCATCCGCTATGGCGGAGACGAATTTCTGCTGGTGTTATCCGGCATTCCGGGAGACTTTTTGCAGACCAAACTGGAACAGATCCGCACCGCCGCGCAGATGGCATCTGTACCCGGCTATTCGCATTTCCGTATCTCGCTGAGCATTGGCGGAACGATACAGTCCCTCGCCGACCCTATGGAAAACATCGTTCGCCGGGCAGATTGGCTGATGTATCAGGCAAAGTGCCGCAAGAATGCCGTCATGGTGGAGGTTCCGGGGCATGGCCTGGCGGCTTTGGAAAAACTTTTGCAGAACAAGTCACAGATCTTACTTGTGGATGACTCCGCAATGAACCGCATGATGCTGACAGAGATCCTGGGGGATAGTTACCATGTCCTGGAAGCAGAAAACGGACGGGAATGCATGGAAAAATTGCAGGCAGAAGCCGAAAACATTGCACTGGTGCTGCTGGACATCAATATGCCCGTTATGGACGGCTTTGAAGTGCTGAAAGCCATGAATGCCAACCACACCATCGAGGATATCCCGGTCATTATGATCTCCAGCGAGGACTCCGATGCGACGATCCGGCGTTCCTATGAGCTGGGCGCAAGTGATTATGTCAATCGCCCCTTCGATGCTCATATCGTGTACCGCCGTGTGACCAACACCATCAAGCTGTACGCCAAGCAGCGGCGGCTGGTGCAGATGGTCTCTGAGCAGATCCGCGCCCGTGAAAATAATACGGATATGCTGGTAGGTGTACTGAGTCATATCGTAGAATTCCGCAACGGCGAAAGCGGCGCCCATGTGCGGCACATCCGTATCATCACCGAGCTGCTGCTCCACCGTCTATTGGAGATCAGCAACAACTACTCGATTTCTGCAGAACAGCAGGATCTGATTCCGCTGGCCTCTACCCTGCACGACATCGGCAAAATCGGGATTGACGAAAAGATCCTCAACAAGCCCGGCAGGCTGACCCCGGAGGAATTCGAGGTCATGAAGACCCACAGTATGCTGGGAGCCAAGATGCTGCATGATCTGGATAATTTTGCAGAGCAGCCGCTGCTGCAAACGGCCTACGAGATCGCCCGCTGGCATCACGAACGCTGGGATGGGCGCGGCTACCCGGATGGGCTGAAGGGCGATGAGATCCCCATCAGCGCACAACTGGTCTCGCTGGCTGATGTGTACGATGCACTGACCAGCGAACGCTGCTACAAAAAAGCCTTCTCCCACGAAAAAGCCGTGCAGATGATCCTGAACGGCGAGTGCGGAGCGTTCAACCCGCTGCTGCTGCAGTGCCTGACGGATATTCAGGCTGACCTGAAAGAAGAATTACAGCAGCGCAACTGAGCAATGGATGCAATAAAACAGGAGAACAAAAAGCCCAAATGAAACACAGAATCTCACGCCGTGCATTTCTGCGCGGCTGCACGCTGCTGGCGGCATCTGCTGCCGTTGGCAGTCTGACTTCCTGCGGCGGAACGGACGCAACGGACAGTGATCTTCCGCAGATCCTTGTGGGAAGCGATACCTATCCGCCCTATATTTATCTGAACAATGACGGCATTCCCGCCGGGATCGACGTGGAGATTGCCACCGAAGCATTCCGCCGCATGGGGTATGCTGCCCGGTTTGAACCGATCGATTGGGAGCAAAAAACAAATCTGGTGGAAAGCGGTACCATCGACTGCATCTGGGGCTGCTTTTCCATGGATGGACGCGAAGAGGTATACCGCTGGGCGGGGC
>ERZ833963.3845-NODE-3845-length-11018-cov-3.425340_pt1 | contig 11018 bp, 6 predicted proteins | sample MGYA00519693_ERZ833963 | MGnify/ENA primary metagenome ERZ833963 (study PRJEB31850, sample SAMEA3708748) | human gut metagenome | biome: human gut; feature: human-associated habitat; material: faeces | place: China | collected 2014 ... | reverse complement strand
TCTGTTTATAGAGGGAGTACCCCGAAGGGGGGAGGGAGTTTGAAAAATACCTTTTTGGACAACCCATTTTCAATTACAAGAGTTTAAATCCCTAGAAGATCTGAATATCAGTAAAAACAAAAGAAACAAAAACATACCTCCCCAAAACAAAGACGACATGAACTCGGCTTCATCTCAGCTTTAACTCAGCTATATCTCGTCTGTAAGCCATTAACAGGGTATTATCAGAGTTTGAAAACGGTTAGATTAAGGACATAAAATTAGGATTTAGACAGGGATTCATTCACCCCGTTCTAAATCCTAACCCATCGAATGAATCTTGCCGATTATTCCGCTTTCAACATCTCTATCATAAGGTTCATTTCCTCTGCCAAAGCCGAAGGACTTCCCATATAACCACCAATACTCCAACGCAATTTTCCGTTCCCGTCAATAATCATTTTATGAGGAATACCGGAAAACTTAAAAGCTTTACAATAAGTATCATAAACAGCCGACTGCTTTTTCGTTTTCGGGTTCACGTTATCACAAAGCACCTTCAGCGTGTAATTATGCTCCTTCATGAATTTCCGAATCTGTTCTTTAAAATCAGCCGCCGTCTCCATCGTGGAAATAAAGAAAAACACCACGTTCGGATCATTTTTATACTTATTTACGGCCATTTGCATTCCCGGTAAAGAGGCTTTACAAGGAGCGCACCAAGTCGCCCAAAAATCCAACACGATAATCTTCCCCTTCATCTTCGAAAGATCAACCTTTTTCCCGTCCAGATCTTCCATAGCAAAAAGTTCAATATCCTTGTTAATCATCGTCTCCTGCAAATGTTTTTGCAACTCTTGTTGTTTCTCTTGTGATTTCAACGAACTGACATAAGCCTCAAAATCTTTATCGTTTTTATGTTGTTTCACGTAATCTTTCCGCAAGATTTCCAACATTTCGGGAGTAACCGCATCTTCCCGTACACTAGCCACGATCGTGGGAATTACCATCGATTGATAGCCATTCTTCTCCAACAAACGAACATATTGATTGTTATATTCTGCCGATTTGAAATTATATTTCCCTTTAATTTCTTCCATCAACTCCAATGCCTCGGCAGAAGAACCGGTAGCATCCAACACGAACGCGTGCTTCAGAATCATATCTTTTCCCCTCGTTAGCAGATAATCCTTCCACTCCCGTTCTGAATACACTTGATCAGCTCCTGCTTGAGGACGAGTCATCACCTCATTGTAAATAACCTTAGCAAAAGGTAACACCTGTTCCGGGGTTCTCTGATTCGTGTTCAACGGCACTTGTACCATGTGCCAGTAGAAAGTCAGCAAATAAAGATGGGGAACATCATGAAGGTACTTGTACAAGAAACTATAATCATTTTTCTTGATGATGGGCTGATAAACTACCGCTTGAAAGATTTTACCCAGATACATGGATGATGTTTCCGTCTCTATATCTTTAAACTTTTCCGTCGGGAAACGTTTCAGGAAAGCATCTAATTCAGGAGCTTTCGCATCGGCATCCATGATTCTGAAAATCCGCCATATCTCTTGGTCCCTAGCCAAAATCCCGTTCGGGTAATCTTTTAAAATCCGGGTTTCTACTGCCGCCGCTTTCGTACTGTCTTTCACGATATTCTTAGCAACTTCAAGTGCCTTCAACAACGTCTCTTCATCCACATCCGGTAAATTCAGTATAAAATCCACGTCTCCCAACATCTGTTCATGTTTTTCTCCCGGCATCATTTTATTCAACAACTTCGCCGCATAATAGAATACGTATTTCCGGGCTCCGGGATCTTTCAAAAGCTGTTGGTTCAGCCAAAAACGCATAACTTCATCATCAATATACGCGTCCTCGTCACAATATTCCGGTAAAGACTCCAACGTCTTGTTCCGCAACATTCCCCACGCCATATAAGCAGTCGATAAATTCTGCCCGTTCTTGTTAAAGGTCATTGTCGTGTACGTGGACCGTCCCCCTGTATCCTTTTTGTCCCCAGCGTAAAATTTACATGATACCAACGCACAATTTTCAGGCACACGACAAGTGGCCTCCCATGCCGTATCATTCTTCACCAACTTCAAATCTTCCGCCCTCCAACACAAATTTTCCCAGTAATAAACCGTTCCGTAAATCGTTTCCTCATCAGCCAGTGACGTCAGCGAATTATCATACGTGAACTTCACATCCTGACCGGCAACCGGCACCAATGGAATAATGTGAAAAGGTTTACGATCCTGTGCCTTAACCACACAAGAAAATAACAGAAGTACAACGATACTTCCTAACAACGTGATTTTTTTCATACAATACGATTTAATAATTTATAAAGTTGGTAAGGTTCACAAAGTTTATAAAGAACCTTATAAACCTTATAACTTTATGAACCTTACGAACTCTTATTTAATTTGTCCGATCTCCGGATTTTCTTCCAAATATTTTTCTCCCATTGGGAAAGTATACCGCACGGCACCGGGTTCTAATGTATAAGTCGTTCCCTTGAATACCCGAGTCACCGTCTGTGTCGGAAAATCCGGATCATTTGCCAAACGACGTTGATCCATCCAACGTAAACCATGACACGTTAATTCTCTACGACGCTCCTGTAATACATTTCCTAAAGCCTCTTTAGCTGTTGCGGCACTCAACGAATAGTCCTCACCCGCAACGTAACGATACTCTCTCAATTTATTCACAATATTCATGGATTCCGTCGTGTTTCCCTCGCGAGCCCAACATTCTGCCTCAATTAGCATCATTTCCGGCACACAAGGCCCCATGTTACGTCCCTCGTTCTTTTTCCAGTCATAAGGATAATAATTGTCCTTAAAATATACCCGCCCGGAATAAGTCATACCTAAATCATCTACCATGGAACGAGTAAAATAAAAATAACGCAAATCTTTTTCCTGATCAAAAGTATTCAGCAGATCATCACTTAACACAAGGCCAGCCGTGGAATATGATGCCATCGAAAATGTAGTTACGGGCATTTTAGCAAAAATAACTTCCTTATCTTTCAATGTTTCCACGTAATTTTTCCTTCTCACACTTTCCTCTGTACTCGCCAGATCAACATAGTCATTCAGATTTTCCAATGTACTCTTTAATTTAAGTGCCTCTTGAGCGTTCTTTTTCGCCTCCGTGTAATTACCCATCAACAGATAGGCTCTTGCTCGCAATGCATAAATAGCACATTTACCCGGATAGAAATTAAATTCTGCCACATCGGGCAAATACTCGAAAGCATCATCCAAATCTTTAAAAATTTGCTCGTACACTTTTTCGACAGATGCACGTGGCAGAGCCCCTTCTACACGAGGGGTAGTTAACAAGGGGACTCCTTGATCCGTGGATGCCGTTGCTGCATTATACGGAACACCATACACGTTCACTAACGTCAAATATGCCTCGGCTCTATGTACAAGAGCCTCAGCCCGAATCTCCAACTTCTCCTCGTTTGTCCCGTTCTTACTATCCATCACCTCATCAATCACCACGTTACAATTATAGATAACCTGGTACACTTTGTTCATCTCCGTGTCATTTTCAGACTGGCTATAAATTTCGTCGGCCCAAGTATATACCGGGATAAATTTATTCGTTTCATAGATCGCCTCTTGTTGAGCCGGATCAGAAATATCAATATCATCCGATGCCACATCATGGTAAGAAAGTGTCCAGCGGAAATTTTCCGTGTTATTCATCAAGTAACGGTAATTTTCCGTCTCCTCCGGAACCAATGATCCTTTAGTCTTGACATCCACCCAATCGGAACAAGCGGAGAAACAACAGGAAAGTCCTATAATTACACTAAATATTTTCTTGTTCATATCTATCACGTTTTAGAAATTAAGATTTAACGAGAAATTATAAGAAGGTGTCGGCGCCATCCGCAAATCTCTCGTGTTCGGAATAAAATCAGGATCTATACCGACATTATTCTTTTTCCAAATCAATCCCAGGTTTGTTGCAGTAAACCCGATATTAGCACTACCAAGCATGATTTTATTTACCCATTTAGACGGGAGTTCATAAGTCAACGATATTTCTTTCAAACGGATATGATCTCCTTTTTGGACATGAATATCAGCACCTCTATATCGTTGAAAACTATTGTTATCCGTTCCCAAACGGGGTACATCGGTTTTAGCCTCATCACCCGCCTCTCTCCAACGTTTTGCCATATCTTCATTAATTTCATAATTAGCACCACCGTATCTACTTGCAGGCTGTTGTGAAATCGTCGGTTTCTGGAAAATATACCCTAACTTATAGGTGATCCCCACGTAAAGAGACAATCCTTTATAAGTGAACGTATTAAAAAATCCACCAAAGTACTTCGGTGTCAATGTTCCCATATACACCAAATCATCATTCGTAATATTTTCCGTAGATTTTATAATTTCCCCGTCCGCATTGTACACCAGAGCATTTCCCTCTTCATCCAAACCGGCCCAACGAGTAGCCCAGAAGTTATTCATATTATACCCTTCTATCATACGACCACTTCCTCCTCCACTAGATGCAAAACTGGAATATAGTTCATAAGGAGAAGATTTTACTTCATTCGTGTTATAAGAGAAAGTTAAACTGGCTCTATAATTAAAATCGCTTTTCTGTACAATCATTCCATTCAAAGCGATGTCCACTCCTTTTCCATCCACCTTAGCTGCATTACGAGTAAGCGTGTAAGATCGGGTCGAATTCGCTCCGAATATCGGGTTTATCGTGTACTCTGCAAACAAGTCTCTCGAATATTTGCGATACACTTCGATAGAACCGGAAAGACGATGATTCAATACTGCAAAATCCAATCCAAAATTCAATACACCTGTCTTCTCCCAACGAATTGAAGGATTGGCTGCAGCAGTAATACTTGATGAAGGCAATTGAGTAAAACCATCATTACTCGTGGATAACGATATGTTCGTGAAAGGATACTGGCCCGGATCAATATTTCCATTATACCCGTAAGTCGTTCTAAATGTCAATTGATTCAACCATCCTACATTATCCATGATAAAATCTTCCCGGCCAATATGCCACGAAAATCCGGTTGACCACATCGGAGTCGCCCGGTATTTCCGGTCAACACCAAAATTATTGTAATCATCATAACGCACACTTCCAGATAATACGTATTTATTCATCAAAGTATAAGACAAATTCCCGTAATAAGACAAGTATCGCCGTTGATAATCAGTTTCCGGACTAGCATCTGTCAAATAACTATTATATCCCCAGATATTTATATAAGGATTCGGCAACTGACTGCCGGCAATCAGTGTTTTTTCGTTATAACCATAATACCTAGCCCCATTCGCCCAATCTCTCGTCTCACGGATTTCCATTCCAGCCAATGCTGTAATTTGATGAATTTCATCAATAACCCCATCGTAATTGATCTGTCCCCGAATACTGTAATTCTGGGAATTACCATTAGTCACGTTCAAGATACCTCCCCACGGAAGATTATTGGTCAGCGCACCCGTATTTGCATCATAAGTCGTGGCTAGGTTATAAAGATCTCTAGCCTCGAACGTATTCTCGTTAGCAAAAGTACGATTCTTGGTATTCTTCCTTTCAAACATGAATTGTCCGTCTAATGACAACCCTTTTACTCCCGGAATTGGAATATTCAATCCCACAGTCATCGCGAAAGTTTGCTCTTTACGGGTATCATCTTTGTTATCCAGTTCGTCCAAATAATTATACTTCCAATTTTTATATCCCAATGCTTCTTTTTCCGTTACAAAATCTTCATTGTACGTCTTATAGTAATCAACCCGATTACCATTCTCATCCACGAATTGGTTATAAGGTAACAAGATCAAACCGCCGGATGCCTGTATCATGGAAAGTCCTAAAGCATTATTTTTAATATTAAACAAAGTAGCTCTTAACCCCGTGGTCAACGTAGCCCAATTCAATATTTTAAAATTCATGTTGGAAGTCAACGTGAAACGATCACCTTCTTCACCCTTCATGTTAGATCTCTCGTTTGCATAAGATGCGGAAAGGAAATAAGACATCTGATCAGACGCCCCACTAAAAGATAAATTATATTGCTGTGAAAAAGAAGGTTGCAACAGATACTTTTTCACATCACGATAAGCCTTCCGACCAGCTAATTCATTCAGCATGGCATCCGCATCCGCCTGGTTAATAAGCCCGTCCTTAGCGTCCAAAATCAATTTAGCAGCTTGTGAAATCGGGGCCCCTGCCGAATAAGCGGAATTCACGGGTCTCGTGATATAACCTTTCTCGACCATTTCCTTTTCGTAATCAATCATTTCGGCAGAATTCATGATCGGTAAGGTATTAAAACGAGGGGAACCGGAAGTCGATACATTCATTCCAAAATTTACGGTTGTTCCCCCTTTACCTTTTTTACCTTTTTTTGTCTCAATAACAATAACCCCATTGGCCGCACGTACCCCCCAGATAGAGGCTGCTGCCGCATCTTTCAAAAAAGTAATCGATTCAATATCCATCGGATTCACCCCGGAAATGGCATTACCTAACAAACTCAGACTGGCATTTTCTCCCGCTTGTTCCCGTATGGTTGAGGCCGATCCCGTTAACACGTCATTTATCTCGTCGTTAGATAAATCCACCGGGTCCTCATAAATAATTCCATCAACAACCCATATCGGAGCAGCATTCCCATGAATGGTTGAAGAACCCCGGATACGCATTTTCGGAGTCGCATTCGGGCTACCGGAAGTTGTCATAACCATTAATCCCGGAACACGTCCCTGTAACATAGCGTCTACCGAGGCCACGTTAGGAATCAAAATATCATCTATTTTCACCGAGGTAGTAGCACTGGCTGATAACCGTTTGTCTACTTTACCATACCCCGTAATCACCACTTCTTCAATCTCCGTCACGTCCGGTTGCAGGCGAATAACCAATTCTTTGTTATCGTTCTTCTTCAAAGCCACCTCTGGTAACCGACAAAGGTCACGAGCAGAACAGTCGTGTCCATCTGTGGAATTTCAAGCGTAAACGTTCCGTCAACATTAGCCACTCCACCAAGAGCCGTTCCTTTTAAAACAATGGTCGCTCCCGGCAAAGATTCCCCTTTCTCATCCAGAATCTTACCTTTCACAATCCGTTTTTTGGGCTGATTATCCTCCTGTCCCCGCTTGATAATAATTAAAGAACCATCTTTTTCATAAACCAATCTGGTTCCTTTCAAACACAAGGCCATGACATTATCAATATCAGCCAGTGATACCGAAAGTGTTAATCCCTTAATTCCGACAACATCATCCGATTTAAATAAAAACCGGTAATCGGAATTTTTCTCTATTTCCCTGAAAACTTCTTTTAATGAAGCATTCTCCACGCTTAACGTGAGGTTCTGCGAATGTACATTCCCGTAGGTATGTAACATTCCGAACAGCATAAACAAGACATAAAATTTCATCATTCGCATAATTTGTGCGTACTTTCTCGAATGGAGAAAGTCATCTTTCCATTTTTTTGTCATAACTTTGTAGTTGTAGAATACAATTTAATTTGTCAGGAATGGGGAGTGTGGGGACACTCCTCTTCCTTTATTTATCGATCACAGTTATATTATTTCCTTTTATATCAAAATGAACAATATCCAGTTTTTCTATTTTCTCTAATAACACGGAGAAATCCTTGTATCGGCTAATGTTTCCGTTAATTCGAATCTCCTTCACACCGGGATTCTGATAAAACAAATTCACGTCATACCACCGGGCAACCGTATTCATCACATCCTCCAAACGCTCGTCTTCGAACACGAAATACCCGTCCTTCCATGCCGTATAGAGACTGACATCCACCTTTTGTTTACTCAGTTCTCCTGTATTTGTTAACACGGCCTGTTCCCCCGGTTCCAACAATAACGTTTTTCCCTTCACGTTTATTTCCACACTTCCTCGTTCCAGTGTTGTTTCAAAACGACTCTCTCCCTCGTAAGCATTTATATTAAACCGAGTTCCAAGTACTTTCACTTCAAACCCGTTAAGCTCTACAATAAAAGGAGTCCCGGACTTTGCCACATCAAAAAAAGCCTCTCCGGAAAGCACCACCCGTCTCTCCTCACCGCTAAACCGTACCGGATAACGTAAATCCGTTTCAGCATTCAGATGAACCATCGTCCCATCACTTAATTTCATGGAGAACTCTCCCCCTCTCGGAACTCGCATCAAGTGAAACTCATCCACCATTTTTCCCTTCGCCTCGATCCCCTCGTAATTCAACACGTTACTATCCTGTTCCACGAATAGACTGTCGGAAATAACAATATTCGTACGTAACCTAGATTCTAAAACAATCGCTTTCCCAGAACCGGTATACAACACGGCTTGATCCTTGCCGGGAGCCAATGCCAACGAATTAACTTCCGGTTGTACAGTGTCGAATTTTTGCCACAAAACGATCGTTCCGACCAGACAGATAAATACAGCTACATACTTACACAACCCGATGAATACCTTTCTTTGCTTTCCATAGGTTCTTTGTTCAAATTTCTTCAAATTTTTCCGGACGTCAACCTCTTTACTTTTCTCTTGAGTAAAAAAGTTCTTCATTTTCTGGTAATAGCGCTCATTCTCTCCCGACTCATTTCTCCACGCCTCCACTTCCTGTTTCTCCTTTTCTGTTAAATCGCCATTTACAGACCGCCTTAATATGGACCAATCAATTTTTTGCATAGCTTGTATTTATTGCTTACATACATAAGACAACTTCAACAAAAAATACAGTGACAAAATTTCAAGAAAAAAATTATTTTTCTTGTAACAAATTGATACTATGAACTAAATAACAGACAAAAGGATTAGGAAAGAAGCTCCCAAACGAGAACGGATAAATTTATACGCCCGGCTCATCTGCGTGTTTACAGTATTCACGGAAATATTCATTTCTTCCGCTACTTCCTTGTATTTTTTCCCGTCCAGCACGCAACGCTTAAATATAATTTTAGACTGATCCGGCAATTCTTCGATCACATCATACACCTTCTTCAACATATCCTGATCAATTTCTACCTCCGGAATTTCTGCATAAGCTTGAGCCTCAAGTAACCATTGTTTATAATTATCTTCCACATGAAGATGTTTCAAACGATTCAGACTACGATTACGCACCTGAGTAAAAAGATAAGATTTCAAATTAGATACCTCCGGAAGTGTCGGAGCATTATTCCATAAATCTATAAATACCTCCTGAACAATATCCTCAGCCTCACCACGATCCAACAAAAAATATTCTGCAAACAACGTCATCTTCTTGAAATAAGATTCAAAAAGTTGTTTAAACACTCCCTGCTCCCTCCGCCTTATCGCCTGCAAAACATTTTCCATATCAAATCCCATAGGTATCCTTGTCTACTCGTGTTGAATACACAAATATAAATCTTTCTTTTAAAAATGCTCTTCCCCACGATAAATATTAACTTTTCTATTACCAAAAAGATCACAGACTACATAAAGATGAACCTTCAATTAACGACATCGCTCAACGGGATTTCATCCAAGCTATTTTCTTCTTCGCACCAGCAACAAACACGCGCACCACCACTCTATTCCCACACCAATCTAACCCAAATAATGAGGTAATCCTACCCTAATAATCCCACTCATACAGAGCTTATTCGTTGTCTATTCGTTGCTCATGCATTACGACATATGTAAGCTCTGAGTAAACGTCGAATGATGTTCGAATATGTGGGATTATTTCTTTAGGTTCTCCTTAGGAACTCGTTAGGTTCTCTTTATAAATCAATCAACAAGTCACCCTCCTATTTTCTACTATCCAGAATCTTCGTCCCGATATCCATGTAACGATACACATCCCGGGTGGTCTCCCGGATACGTTCCTCGTCCTTTTTATGTCCCAACCGGACAATAATGGCATTCTTTTCGGGAATAGCGACAATATATTGTCCCAACATTCCCCGGAAATAGGGATTCTGTTGTCCTTTATAGTTCATAATCCAAATCTGAAAGCCATAATAATCCAATGAATCCTTCCCCCACTCGTCCTTCAGATACCCCGCCGGACTCATGGCCTCGTTAATATATTCTTCCGAAACTAACTGTCTCCCGTTCCAGTTCCCATGATGCAACATCAAACGGGCAAAACGGGCAATTTCCCTCGCCGTGGTGTGAAAACAACAGAAAGATTTCTCGTCCCCGTCTTTTTTATCCAGCAACCAATAGGCGTCCTGACAAGCTTGCATCGGCTTCCATAACTTCTCTTCGGCATAATCACTAATGCTCTTCCCGGTCGCTTTCTCCACGACAAAAGCCAATATCTGCGTATCCCCGCTCCGGTATGAAAATTGTTTCCCCGGTTCCTCGATCACGTCCAACGTAGTCACTAAATCATAAAGATCGTTCCCATAGTAACCATGTGTAGTTACCGAAAACAACGACGCATAAGCCTCATCCCAATTCAACCCGCCACTCATGGTTAACAAATTGCGAATCGTGATATTTTTCTTTTTTCCCTCGTTAAATTCCGGGATATATTTCCCCACCGAATCATCCAGACTGGCAATTTTTCCCTCGTCATAAGCAATGCCGACCAACAGCCCCACGATACTCTTGGTCGATGAAAATATATTTGATGTTTTCGTGTCATTCCAACCGGACCGATATTCCTCGTACACGATACTATCATTCTGGATCACCAGAAAAGAAACCGTACGAAAATCATTCAAGTAGGCATCATCCTCCGGACTCAACTCGTACGTGTTATAATCCTCGGCAATCCCCCACGTCCAGCAAGTGTCGGCTTTCCGCACCGTATGCTTGTCAAACATCGACAAATCATCTATCGACGGGTACCAATAAAGCAAAGCCTGCCGTGCATAATAAGGCAGACAGAAATAAGCAATCCCCAGCAGCACCACAACCGTCAAAAGTATCTTATATCTTTTCTTCATCATAATCAATTTACAAAGTTTGTAAGGTCCGTAAAGTTCATAAGGTTTATAAAGTTCATAACGTGACGGGTGTCCTTCGGAC
>ERZ833963.3840-NODE-3840-length-11047-cov-4.109534_pt1 | contig 11047 bp, 6 predicted proteins | sample MGYA00519693_ERZ833963 | MGnify/ENA primary metagenome ERZ833963 (study PRJEB31850, sample SAMEA3708748) | human gut metagenome | biome: human gut; feature: human-associated habitat; material: faeces | place: China | collected 2014 ... | reverse complement strand
GAAAGTGATGATTTTAAAGAATTTGAGTGCTTATTGGACATTGTTCAATTTAAAGAACTTGTAAATACTTTATCCACAGATATTATCACTTTATCCTATGGCACACCAACAGCTATTAAAATGGTAGAAGGTAAAGTCGTTCAAATTTTATCTTCTTTAGACGAGGATATCGATGGCTAAATCTTCTTTAAAAAATTTACTTACTTTAGTAAATGAGGCAAAGAAGCAAAGTCCAGTAGCACAATCTTTTTTACAAGATTATTTGCAGTCCATTGAAAGAACAGCAAATAGTAATAAACGTAAACCTAGTGCTCATTATAAGCCCAGCAGTTTGAATTGTATTCGTAATATGTTTTATCAAATTGTTGAGCAAGAACCTGACAGTTCTATTAAAGAGGCTCCCCTTATCGGTATAGGGGAGTCTGGAACTGATAGGCATGAACATTTACAAAATGCTGTTATTGAAATGAAAAAGAATGGCTTTGCTTGTGAATATTTAGATGTGGCTAAATATGTTGAACAAAAAGAATTACCCGGAATTATTGTAAAAGGTAAACGAGGTATTGAAACACAGCTTTTTAATGAAACTTGGAATATTAGTTTTTTATGCGATGGTATTATTAAATATAGAGGTGAGTTATACATTATAGAGTTTAAGACAGAAGTTTCCCGCAAGTTTGTTACTCGTAATGATGTAGATGAAGACCATAAAAGACAGGCCATTGCATATTCCTTATCTTTAGGACTTGATAAAATTATATTCGTTTATGAAAATAGGGATACTTGCGAAAAGAAATGTTATTTGCTTGAAATAACAGAAAAAATGAAAAAAGATTTAATACAATTAATACAGGATTGTGATGATTATGTGGATGCGAATATAGTACCGCCAAAACCTGTTGGTATTAAAGCTAAAATTTGTCAATACTGTATATATCGTTCACAATGTAGAAAGGATTAGGAAAATGCCTGTTTCATTAGGAAAAAAGTTTGAAGCTTTAATCGCTTCCCAGCTTGATGATTGTGGTGTATGTTTTGACCGTTTTAAAGATGATACAGCCGGGTATAAAGGTATTCGTAATATTTGTGATTTTGTTGTATTTTTTTATAAGGTTTTCCTTTATCCTTCTTTCATAATCATCAATCGACATAATATCTCGCCAATATCCGTTTTCATTTTTAATTATAGCTGGTGTTAGAGAATAAATTTTTTCAATAGGCCTTTGAGATATGATTTTGATTTCGCTAGATAATGCCTTGATAGAATGTGTCTCTATATTTAAAAGTGAATTTGAGAAAAACTCTCCCAAATCTAAATTAACCGTTCTTATGGTAAGCGTATATATCTTTCCTTTTTTATAAATTTTATCTGACTCAACTGGATATGGAAAATCAAAACAATAAAATTTATACTCGTTTTTTTTGTGCATTTCTAGCAATTCTTTTCTTTTTGAAAAGCTATAATCGATTAGAGAGCATACCTTTGACTGTATATCACTTGCATTTGTATCTTCTTTTAGTAAAATTTTTACCCTTATTTGTATAACTTTCATGTTATGTCCCCCAGATTTATTATTTTTTATATTTTTATTATATATCATTTTTAGCAAAATTTTGCACATTTTTGCCATTTAAATGCCCGTACCTTGTATTAATATAGTAATTATTGTTGAAATAACATAAAAAAACTAGCTGATTTCATATATATAAATCAGCTAGTTTTTATTTAAGCATCAGCTAATGCAGCTTTTGCTTTTTCCATAAATTCATCAGGGCTACTTTCTGGTGCCATGAATGCAATCTCTTCACCAAGAGCTTCAAAGTGTTTTCTAGCACACTTGATTTTTGCTTTTTCTTCTTCTCTAAGAAGGTCAATATCACTTTTGCCTTTAGTTTCAACAACAAAATAAAGTCTCTCTTCGTCAACTTCATTTATTACTACTGCCCAGTCTGGATTATAACTTCCTATAGGTGTTTCTATCTTAAACCAACTTGGCAACTTAACATAAACTTTGACTTCTTCCCTTGTTTCAAACTTTTTAGCAAATCTCATTTCTACATCCGAATCACATATAGCATAGTTATACGGTGATTTTTTACTTGCTACCATTTTGTCGTTTAAATAAGCAAGTAGCTCACTATCATTAAACATTTCTATAGAATAATAATCTCCACCTCTAAACTTGGAGTAACTTATACCATCTACCACCATAAGTCTTAGATTTTTTCTTATTATTCTAATTACTTCTTCTATGTATTTTTGAGGATTTCTTTTAAAATCGTCCAATCTTTTTGAGTTAATCAAAATATCTATTATAGTTTTTCTAGTTAAGTTAGTTTTATTTTGCAAGTCTGTTATTATATCTGGCAACTGAATATTATATTCCAAGTTATGTTGATCTTCTCTTATCATTCTGCCTTCCAGTCCTGTTTCCCTAGCCATTGTATCTATCGTGCTCTTTGATGAAAACATTCTTGGTACAGTTATTTTAGGCATAATTCTTATATCTTCTATGGATTTTCTGACTAATTCTGCACTATCAAAATCTAAGCGATAAATAGTCTTAGATTTTATTTTATTCCATAGATTTATAAACTCTTCACTGTCTAAAATAGCTTTATTAAGCTGAACTCTTTTCTTCTTAGTTGCATCTTTAATTTCATAACTCTTAACTCTTTTCTTTAACTCTTCATATATTCCACCATAGAAATCTACAAACTCTTTGTCTAATTTTAATGAATCATCACTTCCAGGATCAGATTCTATAGCAATTTTAAGTTTATCTGTAACATTTCCCTTATCAGTTATATACTCCTCTTTTACTAAATAGTTATAAAGTTCTTCTGATTTATCATATCCCATATAAATATTTTCACCAAAGTTTTCATTATCAGCTCTTGTCACATTAGCAAAACTGTGTTTTTCCACTATACCAAATTTAATATTAGTATCTCTTTCTATTTCACTTTGTAGCCCACTTACAAACTCAGAGTAAGATTCATTTGCCATAACTGTAAGTCTATTTACACTATAGTCTTCTACTCTCTCACCTTCTTGATTTACACAAAGTCTAAGCCCTCTACCAATCTCCTGTCTTCTGCTGATATAAGTTCCCTTAGATTCTTTCAGCGTACATATCTGAAAAACATTAGGGTTGTCCCATCCTTCTCTAAGAGCAGAGTGAGAAAATATAAATCTAAGTGGATTATCCATGCTCAAAAGCCTTTCCTTGTCCTTCATTATCAAGTTATAAGCATCATCATCAGCTTTTGTATTTCCCTTAGTATCCTTATATACTATTTTTCCTTTTTTCTTATCAGATGCAAAATAACCATTATGAGTAAAAGCTACTTCCAAATCTCTATTCTCATTATCTTTATATTTATCTAAAGCAATTAGCTTAGCATATTCCTCTTCAAACATTTTGGCATACTTACCTTTAATCGGATTATTGTCTTTATCATACTCTCTATAATTGGCAACTTTATCAATAAAGAATAAACTAAGCACTTTTATTCCCATTTTATTAAGCATTACTTCCTTGTCCAAATGCTCTTCTATAGTTTTTCTTATCTGAAATCTTTTTACAGCATCTTCATCCAAGTCGCCGATAACTTCTTTTAGATATATTCTAGTTCCATTAGAAAAATCCACATACTTATTTTCCTCTCCCCAGCTTATATCTTGTACTAAGTAATTGCTATAAAGTTCTCTTCCATTTGTTAATTCTTTTAAATCATCACCTAGCTTTACTTGTTTCTTACTTCTTTTTATCGCCCCTGTTTTTTTATCTTGTACATCTATCTCTAGTTTAGCCTTTCTCTCGCTTACTTCGACTAATTTTATATAAGGTAAATTGAAAGAATCCTCACTTCTAATAGATAACACTTCTATTCTTTTTACTAACTTATTTTCATAAGCATCTACTGCATCTAGCTTATATACCATGTTATACTCGTTCACATGAGTAGCAGAATATCTCAATGTACATAATGGGTTAAGTGATTTTATAGCTTCCTTAGCTTTATCAGTAGTGTCCACACTTTGAGGTTCATCTATTATAACAATTGGATTAGTTTCTTTTATTAAGTCTATTGGTTTTTGTCCATTTAACTTATCCTGTGGTCTATGAATTATATTAGACTTACTTTCCTTAGTAGGGTCATCAAAACTTTTTCTAAAAGCATCTATATTTATAATCATTATTTCTATAGTATTAGAAGTTGCAAAACTCCTAACTTGATCCAATTTAGATGAATTATAGACAAAGTAATTTGCTGGTTCATTGTTGAAAATACTATTAAAATGTTCCTTTGTTATTTGCAAAGTTTTATAAACACCTTCCCTAATTGCCACAGAAGGCACTACTATAACAAACTTAGTAAACCCATAGTTTTTATTAAGTTCATAAATACTTTTTAAATAAACATAAGTCTTACCAGTACCAGTCTCCATCTCAACAGTAAAATTCATTCCTGCTAGTTTTTCACTTCTTTTCAGATTATTTCTCATCTGTATATTTTGGACATTTTCCAAAACATCATCATAAGTCAAATCAATACCATTACCAATTCCCGTATCAGTGTAAACTACTCCCATTCGCTGTTGCTCTTGATTTAAACTCTTGCTATCCAAAACTGTAAAATTTGACTGTCTACTTGCCTGTCCTCTGAAGATGTCTACTATGGAGTTTACTGCATCATTTTGATATTGTAGATTAGGTTGAAATTTTAATTTCATAACTACACACTCCTTACATCTTCAATTTTAAATTGTTTTAAATTTTGCACAGCATTTATTTTAGCAGCATCACTCATAAACCCAGCTTCTTTAAATATTACCTTAGTGTCCATAAATGGTGACCTATGTTTTGGAATTTCATCTATAACATCTTGAGTAATCTTATCATCAAGACAAGCAAGCAATGCCCCTTGTCCTATATTGTATAAAGTGTTATATCCAACTTTTATTTCTTCTATTTTTGCTGTTAATTCTACACCACTTTTTAGAAGTATTTCATATAATAAATCTTCGTTAGTTCTGTCTTTTTTTAGATTACTTTCCATATCAAGAAGGTTTTGTTCTAAATTATCTATACTAGAATCCCATGATTTTAAGTTTGATGAATCTAGTTTAAATACTTTAAATCCTATATCAAGATTTTCTATTCCTTCTTTGTCTTTGTTTTCTGATACTATCTTGTCTCCCGCTCTTCTTATACGTTCTTTTCCTATTTCGCATATGTTTTTGTAACCTGCTTTATATGCTTCACTTTTTTCATCTATTTTTTCAGGCAATTGTACCATAATAAATTTATTATTAAATCCCTCTGATACATTCGATTGAATAACCGCATGAGCAGTAGTTGAAGATCCAGAAAACAAGTCTAATATTATATCATTATTATTAGCTCCTATTTTCATTGCTTTCATAATAAGTTCTTTAGGCTTTGGACTATCAAATATCTTGCCAGACATTATCTTCTTTAATTCTTCTGCACCTCCGTGATTATGATTTACTTCATTGTTAAACCATATAGTTTCAGGTGGTTTTTTTGAATCATTATTATAATACTGCTTAGCATATACCTGCCATCCATTCGATGTTTTAACCCATTCTACCATATCATTTTTGACATTCTCATTATATGTATCAATACTCCATCTCCAACATGATTCAGTCCCATCTGGTTTAATAGGGTATACTGATTGTCCATCTGGTGCAATAAGTGGAAAAAATGAATTAGGTGCATCCGATCTCAATGAATTACTTCCTTCTTTTCTTATACTTCTTCTTCTGTATTTAAGACCCTTTTTACTGTCAAAATAGTTAAATTGTTTATCATTTTGTTCAAACTCTTCTCTATTTATTGATTCAATATTTTCTTTTACATAGCAAAGTATATAATCATGTGATATAGAAAACCCTATTGCATCCATTCTTGGACTATAAACTTTTTGCCATATTATCTGAGCTGCAAAATTTTCTTCACCAAAAATTTCATCACACATTTTTCTTAAATTATTAACTTCATTATCATCAATACTTATAAATATAACCCCATCATCTCTCAATAAATTTCTAGCTAACTTCAATCTTGGATACATCATATTTAACCAATCAGTATGATACCTACCATTAGTCTCAGGATTAGCTCTTGTACTTTGATTAGTAATCTCCTTATAATTAGCAATATTATCTCTAAAATCATCATGATATACAAAATCCTTCCCTGTATTATAAGGTGGATCAATATATATCATTTTTACTTTTCCAAAGTAACTCTTTTGAAGTAATTTTAATACCTCTAAATTATCCCCCTCAATATAAAGATTCTCTGTATTATCCCAATTCTTGCTACTCTCTTTATCTGGTATTAAAGTACCAGTAGAAGGTGTTTGTGCTATTCTTATTGCATTACTTTTTCCATGCCATGTAAACTCATATCTTTCTTCGTTATCATCTACTTCGTCTCCAAGTATTAATCTTAACTTGTCAAAGTCTATCTTTCCTTCTTCAAAAACTTCTGGAAAGAGTTCCTTCATTTTTTCTAAATTATACTCCGTTAAATTTAAACTTTCTCCTGCTAATCCTAACATGTTATTCCCCCTAATATAACTATTTTAATTTGCCCTTTAAGTTTTCTATTTCTTTATTTATTTCAACAGCTTTTACATTAAGCTCCATCTTTTTATTAAACTGACTTTCTCTTTTTAGTTTGCTTAATGTTTTCTTAAGTTCAACTTCTAGTCTTTCTATTTTTTCTGATATTTGTTTATTTTCTTCTAATGTCTTTTTATCACTTATATCCTCATACTCACCTATTTTGTCAGACATATTAAACATATAAATCTTATTATTTATAGTTTTATAAAAATCAAATAGATTTGTATAAGGTATTTTTCCAAGACTTATAGACTCTATAAACTTTTTATCATTTTCACTTAAGCTACTTATATCTAACCAATTTGTTGTATTGCTTTCCTCTACTACAGTTTTGTTTTTTTCAGTTTTGCTAAGTCTCTTTATAGCTGTGCTTATACTGTATTGTTTGTCAAATTCATATATAATCACTAGAGGATTTGGTATATTGTTGTTGATAATCTTGCTTATTTTATCTACCTTATCTTGTTGCTTTAGTTTAACTTTTAAGTATACTATAGCTTCATAATAATATTCATCATTTACAAAAGGAGCTATGTTTATAGTAGAGCTATTTAAAACATAACTCATCTCTATTCTATCTATGTAATCGATAAAAATTTTCTTATCTTCTTTGGACAAATCCCCACTATCGTAAAATATCTTTTTGTCTAGTTTTCGCCCAAGATATTTAACTTTATCTAATCCAAGTAATTCAAACATATTATTATCTCCTATTTAATTACTAAATATGAAACTATCTCAAATTCTTCTTGATTAGTATTGTTATCCAACATTCCACTTAAATCTCCTAAAGAGAATATATTTAAAGTGTCTTGTTCTTCTATTTTTCCAACTATATCATTTGTGACATCTGTTAATAAATCTTTGTATTTATCCATTTTCTTTTGATTTTTAGTTTCTTCATTAAATTCTTCCACTAAATCATTTAGGATTTTGTTGTTTCCTATACATAATGCTTTATAAATATCTAGTATTTTCTTGACGTTGGAATAGTTATAAATTATCTCACCATCTTCTTTGACATAAGCCATATAATAAGGATATATTGGATTTTTATCACTTTCGTTTTTATAGCTATCTATTTTCTTTAAACAATAAATTACTCCACGTTTTATCTCATCATCTAGTGATTTATTATTGTTTTTTACTATGGAATAAATACCGAGAGGAGTGTTTTCTACTTCACTATCGTATTTTTCCTGTAAATTAATAAGGTCCATTCTAAAATCATCTAATGTGAAATCTGTAAGAGATACATTTCCATTTACCTCTTCCAAATCTATTACTTCCTCTTGCAGTTGTTTAAGTTGTTTTCTTCTGTATTCCAAGTCCTTCATCTTCTGTGGATTTCCATTTATAACATCTTCTTCACCAGTTGCAGAGATATCCAGCATCGTCATCTTTTGTTTTACCCTACCTTCTAGGTGGATATATTCATCAAGCTCCATACTTGGCCAAAAGTTTACTAATTTTATGCAGGTGTTTTTTGAGCCAAGACGGTCAATACGGCCGAATCGCTGCACGATTCTAACTGGATTCCAATGAATATCGTAGTTTATCAAGTAATCACAGTCTTGCAAGTTTTGCCCTTCACTAATACAGTCTGTTGCTATTAATATATCTATTTCCTCTTTGGCTTCTGGCATTACTTTTTCTCTTTCTTTTGATAGTGGTGAGAAGTTTATAAGCACTTTATTTAAATCTACTTTGCTAATTTTAATAGTTGTCTTAGGATTTTCACTTCCCGTAACTAGAGCTGAGTTTAGGTTGTACTTATGTTTTGCCCATGTGCTTATGTTCTTATATAGATACTTAGCTGTGTCTGCAAAAGCTGTGAAGATTATGATTTTCTTGTTGTTTTCATTTATAGGATTATTTATTTTTCTTGTGATTACATTTTTTAATTCATGCAGTTTTTTATCTCTAGATTCATCTATTTCCTTTGATTTAGAAAGAAGATCTAGAAGTATGTCCCTATCATGTTCTAAGTCTTGTTTGTATTTTATTCTGTCTATATCTTTAATCTTAATTTTTACCTTGTCCCCAATGGTGAACTGCTCTATTGATGTGTCAAGTGGGTCGATGTCGTCGATGTCTAAGGTTATATCATCATTAATAACTGATAATCTCTTTATTTTTGAGTTTATATTGTATAGTACTTTTTCTAGTGTTATGGTAAAAGAGTTTATAGAACTTTCTAGTCGCTTTAAGAAGTTAGTTTTCATAAGGAAAACTATACTCTGTTCGCGGTCCATTTGTTTAAATAAAACACTTCCACCTTTTGCTTTAGTGTCGTAAAGTTTATTATAGTAATCTCTCTTGTGTGGTAAAACATATTTGATAGGTGCGTATACTGAGAGATTTAATTTTAAAATTTGATTATTTATGTCTTTTAAAGTAGGAAAGTTGTCTAAAATATCAATATCTTCTTTTACATTTTCAGGTTTTAAACGTTTTGGAAATTGTCCAATATCATTTATATTGTAATATTTCTCAATATGTTTTCGAGAGCGTGCTATAGTTAGTGAGTCCAGCAGTTTAAAATAGTCAAAGTTCAACATATCAAGTAGTCTTTCTGTTGTTCTTTCACTTTCCTCCAAGTCTCCCCATCTATTAAATATAGACTGGGCTTTTCTAAGTGTAGAGCTAATGCTTTTAATTTCTGCTGTTTTTTCCAGGGCTTTATCATTATCTTCTGTTATAAATGCCAACTGATTTTTTAAATCATCCAATTTATTGTTAACAGGTGTTGCCGATAACATAAGAACTTTAGTTTTTACACCAGCTTTTATGATATTATTCATTAATTTTTCATAACGAGTTTCTCTATCATTTACTGCAATGTTATTTCTAAAATTATGGGATTCATCTATGACTAATAAATCATAGTTACCCCAGTTCACAAAACTAAGGTCTATATCCCCACTCATTCCGCCTTTTCTTGATAAGTCGGTGTGATTCAACAAGTCATAACTGAATCTATCTTTAGCTAAGATATTTCTCTTATCATTCACCCTATAAACTGCCCAGTTATCACGAAGTTTTTTAGGTGCAAGAACTAATACTCTATAATTTCTAAGCTCATAGTATTTTATAATAGCCAATGCTTCAAAAGTTTTCCCAAGACCTACGCTATCAGCTATGATACATCCACCGTAAGTTTCTATCTTATTAATAGCACCAACTACACCGTCTTTTTGGAAATTATATAATCTATTCCAAACTTCTGTATCTTTAAAACCAGTTCTTGATTTTATTACTTCTTTGTTGTCATTCTCTTCTAAGAAGTCTTTGAAAATGTTGTATAGAGTTATAAAGTACAAAAATTCAGGTGAATTGTCTTTGTATAGATATTTAATCTTGTTTAAGATATCTTTTTTTACATCTTTTAAAAGATCTTCGTTGTTCCAAATCTCATTAAACTTACTTTTTAATGTTGAATTTATTTCATTTCCATCTGTATAAATATTTAAGTACATTGGATTAGAATTTATATATCCTAAACTTGGACATGACAAAGATGTGACTCCTGTTATACTTACATTTTTATCCCCCATATCAATATGACACATGGCTCCATTCATTTTAGTATTTTTTAAAGTCTTAATTTCTACTTTATTTTTGGCCCATTTTGCCAATTCTCTAGCAATATAACTTTGATTAAGAGTACACTTATACTTTAGTTCTTCTTCTATTCCAAATAACTTATTTTCATTATCCTTAATTTTTTTCATAATATTTTTATCATCATTTTTTACAAACGTAGGCTCTGTAAAAATAAACCTCATACTATCAATTTTTGACAACTCTTCTTTTAATTCTTCGAAAGCGTACAAAGTAAAATACGATGATGCTATGGAAAGCTTTGAATTTTTCTTTATATTTTTTTTCAATACATCCCCAACTCTACCATACTGTTTATTATCTATTAGTTTTTCCTCCATACTAATCCCCTTTTTTTAATCCTTTTACCTTTATTAATAATGTTAGCATAGAACAGTGACAATTACATAGCGTTTTTATAAAAACAAAAATAAAAACGCCAAAAAATGGTATTATTTTCTGGCGTTTTATATATTGTGTTATGTTTTAATATATTTTATGCTACTGCTAAACTTTTGCTACTCAATATATATATGACGAATTAAAGTAGTATTTTTGTTATGAAGTAAAAAATATAAAAATAATGTAAAAACTAATACATTAAAAAAGGATTTAGTTTACTTTTTAGAGAATTATTAAAAATCAATTAATAAATATGAAGTTTTATAAATATATGAGGAGATAAAAAAATGGATAATATCAATTTAAATTTAGAAAATTTTATTATGCCTATTAAATTAAACTATGATAATGAGTATTATTCAGAGTTAAAGCAAA
>ERZ833963.3835-NODE-3835-length-11071-cov-14.825708_pt1 | contig 11071 bp, 8 predicted proteins | sample MGYA00519693_ERZ833963 | MGnify/ENA primary metagenome ERZ833963 (study PRJEB31850, sample SAMEA3708748) | human gut metagenome | biome: human gut; feature: human-associated habitat; material: faeces | place: China | collected 2014 ... | reverse complement strand
ACTTCTGGCGGTCGGCCTGCAGGATGTGGGCAGCCTCGGCACCGGCGTGGATGCGCTTGCTCAGATCAACTTCCTGTTCCGCGCTCAGCAGAGGGATCTGGCCGATCTGCTTGAGGTAGTTCTTGACGGGGTCGTCCAGCAGCTCATCCATCGCAGCCTTCAGGTCGGCAGGGTTCTCCTCGGCGGCCTCTTCCTCGTCGTCGCCGCCCAGACCCAGCTCGTCGCTGTTGTTCTCGGCGTTCTCCACCTCGGCGATGATGCTGTCCACGTCCAGATTCACATCGGCGTCGGCCTCATCCTCGATGATCTTGATGCCGCGCTCTTCAAGGAGCGTATAGAGCGTTTCCACATCCATCCTGCACTGTGCAGCCAAAGTTTTGGCCTCCTGTGCCGACAGGGTGCCTTCGCCTTTCGTCAACAGTTCCTTCAAAGTCATGCCCATTTCGCTCTCTCCTTCTCACTGCGGGGGAAGCGCCCCGCAAGTGAACTTGTCTCATAGTTTCGGTCTTGCTTCTTAAATCACAAGACCTCCGTTGACGCCGAACACCTGGCCGGTGATGTAGCCGGCGTCTTCTCCGGCGAGGTACAGCAGAAGCTTTGCCACCTCTTCGGCGGTGCCGAGACGGCCCACAGGGGTCTCTTCGGCCAATGCCGCTTTGTCCTCAGCAGTGAACGAAGCCATCATATCGGTGTCGATGACGCCGGGGGCCACGCAGTTCACGGTAATGCCGCTGGGACCTTCTTCTTTTGCCAGTGCCTTGGTCAGGCCGATGAGGCCCGCTTTGGCGGCGGAATAGTGTACCTCGCAGCTGCCGCCGGTCTGGCCCCACATGCTGCTCACGGTGAGGATACGGCCCGCTTTGCGGCGTATCATCCCGGGCAGGGCCAGCTGGCAGAGGTTGAACGCACCGGTCAGGTTGACGTCCAGCATCCGCTGCCACTCTTCCGGCGTGATGTCGGTGAACAGCTTTTGCTGGGCGATGCCCGCGTTGCTCACCAGCACATCCACCCGGCCCAGCGCCTGCTCGGCGGCGCGGAAGGCCAGCTCACAGCTGGCCCGGCTGGCCACGTCACACTGGACGGCCAGTACGCCCGGCAGCTCTTTTTGCAGGGCTGCGGCGGCCTCGGCGTTGGTGTGGTAGAACACTGCCCCCCGGTAGCCCGCCGCATAGAATGCGCGGGCTGCTGCTGCGCCGATGCCCCGGTCGCCGCCCGAGATGAGGACGGTGCGGCCCTTCGCCGCCGGGGCAGTGCTCTGGGGCTCTGCCGCAGGTTCCGGCTCGCGTTCCGGTCCCGATGCTGGTGTGTTCTCCGGTGCAGCGCTGACCGGCGTTTCCCTCGTTTCCTGCACCGGCGGTGCGGCCACAGCCGCTTCTTCCGGCTCGGGCAGGGTCGGCCTGCGCTGTTCTTTCTTCGGCCCGGCGTCTGCAAGGTCAAATGTCAGCTCAAATTCGTCGTTGTACAAGAGTCAAACCCTCCTGTCCACTATTTTCGGCCGCAGCGCCTCTTCGTGTCAAAGCCTCTGCGGCGGGAAAGGAAACAGCTTCCCCCACCCCGCCGGAGCTGCGCTCTGCTCACTTTTTCCGGTCTAGGCCGGCTCTGCGGCGCGCCCGGCGGCATTTGTGTGGTTTCGACAAGTTTCCATTGAATAATATAGCACAATCGGGCGAAAAAATAAAGTGGTCACCGGTGATTTTTTCACGCAGTTCCCACTTTTTTCACAGATTCAGGGGTTCACGGGCGGCTTCCAGCGGGGCTTTGCGGCCCGCCTGGCCCGCAGTGAAACGAAAAATTCCTGCAAAAGCTGCTGTGCCTCATCGGCCCGCAGTCCCTTCTCGATGACGGGGTGATGGTTGAAGGGCTGGGCGAAGAGGTCTGTCACCGAGCCGCAGCAGCCCGCCTTGACGTCGGCGGCACCGTACACCACCCGCTTGATGCGGCTGTTGATGATGGCGCCGCTGCACATGGGGCAGGGTTCCAGCGTCACGAACAGCTCACACTGCCACAGCCGCCAGCCGCCCAGCTTTTTGCAGGCCGCGTCGATGGCCAGCAGCTCAGCGTGGTGGAGGGCGTTTTTCTCCGTCTCGCGGGTGTTGTGGGCGGCAGAGATGATCTCTCCGTCCTTCGCCACTACCGCGCCCACCGGCACTTCGCCCAGTGCAGCGGCCTTTCGGGCCTCTTCCAGCGCCGCGCCCATCAGCTCAAAATCGGTCATCCCATTCCCCTTTCTGCCAGCCGTGCGGCAAACACGAAGCAGTTATTTATAATATGTAACGCGCTGCCGGGCCATACGCTCTTCGCTTTCTGGGCCGCCCAGCCGAAGATGAGCCCCATGCCCAGCGCATAGGCCCGGGCCGTCCAGCTGCCGTGCAGCGCCGCAAAAATCACCGCCTGCACCACCACAGCCCCCGCGCCGCCCAGCGGCTGCAAAAGATAGAGCGCCCCGCCCCGGAAGGCAAGCTCTTCCGCCAGAGGGGTCACAAGGCAGATGCGCAGCGCAGCCCACGCGAGGGCCGCGCCCTCGGGCAGAGCCGTCTTTTCCGCCGGGAGCAGCAGCTGTGCTCCCGCTGCCAGCAGCCCCCAAAGCACGGCCGCCTCGGCCAGGACCCGGCACTGAGCCGGAAAAGATGGCTTTTCCGTTTCCCTTATCAGTCTTTTCACGGCGCACCCTCCTGTCGGCGGACATTGTACCATACTGCCGCCCCGTTTTGCAAGCAGTTCTTCGTTCATTCGAAGAAATTTCACTCAAAAGATTGACATTCCGCCCGGCGTTCTGGTATACTTTGTACGACTTTTTTATAGATTTGTCGTTTTACCAAAGACACACGATGAACGCACCCATGGAGGTACGAGCTATATGATACGCATTCTTACCGATTCTGCATCCGACATCCTGCCCGCCGAGGCCGCGCAGCTGGGTGTGGACGTCATCCCCCTCAACGTCACCCTCGAGGACGGCACCGTCATCCGGGACGGCGTGGACCTGACTCCCAGCGAGTACTACGAGCACATGGCCGGCTGCAAAAAGCTGCCCACCACCAGCCAGCCCAGCCCTGAGCTGTTCGAAAAGTTCTACGCCGAGGCTGCTGCCGCCGGAGACGAGGTCGTGGGCATCTTCCTGTCCCATGAGCTGTCCGGCACCTATCAGTGTGCGAAGCTGGCCGCAGACCTGGCCAACGTGGACAACGTCCTCTTCGTGGACAGCACCAATGTCTGCCTCGGCGAGGGTCTGCTGGTGCGTCTGGCCGCACACCTGCGGGATGAAGGCAAATCTGCCGTCCAGATCGCCGCCACCCTCGAGCACGCCAAGGAGCACCTGCACCTCGTCGCCGCCATCGACGACCTGAAGTATCTGCGCAAGGGTGGCCGTCTGCCCGCCGCCGTCGCCGTGGCCGGCGGGATGCTGGGCATCAAGCCCCTCATCACCATCAAGGAGGGCAAAGTCGCCATGGCCGGCAAGGCCCGGGGTCTGCCCGGCGCATACGTCGCCCTCTTCAAGAAGATAGAGGAGCTGGGCGGCGTCAATCCCCGTTTCCCTTCTCTGGCCGGTTACACCATCAGCATCCGCGAGGTGAACCCCATCCAGACCTATCTGGTGGACAATCTCGGCCTTCCCGAGCCGCTGGTGCGCCAGATCGGCTGCGTCATCGGCACCCACGCCGGTCCCGGTGCGTTTGGTCTGGCCTTCTTTGATAACGGGCTGGTCATCGACTGATAGGATATAATAAAAGGCTGCTGTGCAGACGCACAGCAGCCTTTTTTCGTTTTTACTTACAGCATATCCATGATGAGCTTGCCCAGCAGGAGCACCAGCACCACGAGCATCATGGGGCGGATGAACTTTGCGCCCTTTCTCAGGGCGAAGTGGGAGCCGATGATGTTGCCGACGATGTTGCTGATGGCGCAGGGGATGCCCACCGGAAAGACCACCAGCCCGCTGCTCAGATAGGTGAAGAGGCTGGCGTAGTTGCTGGCGAGGTTGAGCACCTTGGCGTTGCCGTTGGCGGTGCGCAGGTCGAAGCCCATCAGGCTGGTGAAAGCGATGATGGCAAAGGTCCCGGTGCCAGGCCCCACCATGCCGTCGTACAGACCGATGCCAAAGCCGATGCCCAGGGCCAGCAGGGCCTTTTTCAAATTCAGGGTGCCGTCGTCCCGGTTCTCGTCCGGGAGATTGCGACGCCACAGGATGACGACTGCCGCGATGGGCAGGATGATGAACATCATCATCTGCAGCACCTCATCACTGAGCATCAGGACGATGTGTGCGCCCAAGGCACTGCCCGCAAAGCTTCCGATGGCGGCGAGGATGCCGACCTTGAGGTTCATCGCGCCGTTCTTGAAGAAACTGGCCGTGGCGAACGTCGTGCCGCAGGCGGCGCTGAATTTGTTGGTGGCGTAAGTATAGTGAGGCGGCAGGCCCGCGAAGAGATAGGCCGGCAGGCTGATGAGCCCGCCGCCGCCCGCTGCCGAATCGACAAAACCCGCAAAGCCGGTCATGAACACCAGAAATGCCATCATCGGCAGGCTGATTTGAATACCCATTGTTATGATTCCCCTTAATATTCCTATTTCTTCCACGATTTTACTTGTACAGCTCACCCTCGCAGGCCAAAATCTGGTCGAGTATCATCCGGGACACCCGGGCGCCGTAGACCATGGAGGGATGGTCATTGTACTCGATGATGTCGTGGAAGTCCTTGTTCATCAGGACGATGACATACTCGCCGTAGGGGGTGTGGACGATGCCGCCGTCGTTGCGGCAGGCGTTCATGCTGCCGCTCTTGCTGGCCACCCAGATGAGTTCCGGCTCGCCGGTCTCCTCGCAGTCGAGATAGAACTGAGGGAAGTCATGGGTCAGCATGGTATTGTAGTGCTGCTGACGGAAGATGGCCAGCATCTCAGCGCTGGCCTCAGCGCTGACGAGCGTTCCCTTTGCCACCTGCGCAAACAGCGAGGCGTAGTCCCGGGGCGTCGTGGTGCCGAGGTCGTTGTAAATATCAAAGTGGAGCGGGTTGTGCAGGACGGTGTGGGCAAAGCCCATCTCCCGGATGCAGGCGTTGATGGTGTCCAGCCCCAGATAGTCGATGACCATGTTGGTAGCGATGTTGTCGGAGCAGATGATCATCATGGTGGCGGCGTCTTTAACTTTCAGACTTGCGCCCACGCCCAGCGCCCGGAGCATACCGGAACCGTCCACAAAGTGCTCGGGCTTGTAGGTGATTTTTTCCTCGAGGCTGGCTTTGCCCCGGCTGGCCTGCAGATACAGGGCTGCGAGGATATATGCCTTGATGGTGGAAGCCGTCTCAAATTCCTCGTCAGCGCCGATTTCGACCGTGTGGCCGTGCAGATCGTCCACAAAGACGCTCATCTTGCCCTGATAGGAATACAGCTCGGCGGCAATACGCTTTTCCAGCGTCATGTTTTTATCCATTTTGGAATCTCCCTGTCGTTTTATACATTATTTAGAGGTTTTCTTCGAAGAACCGCCGGGCGTTGCGGTAGAAAATGGCCTCTACCTCGTCCTCGGTGAAGCCCTCGCGGCGGAGTGCGTCGGCCAGCAGCGGGAGCTTGGAACAGTCGTCCATTTCCAGCTTGCCGCCGATGCCGTCGAAGTCACTGCCCAGACCGATGATCTCAATACCGCCCACCTGCTTGAAGTGGGCCGCGTGCTTTGCCATCAGGGCCGTGGTGCTGCGGCAGAGCTTTTCTTCGGGCTGGTTGTCGAGGAAGCCGCTGCAGTAGTTCAGACCCACGAGGCCGCCCTTGTTGGCGAGGGCGCGGATCATCTCGTCGGTGAGGTTGCGGCAGTGGGGTGCGAGGGCGCGGCAGTTGGAGTGGCTGGCCGCAAAGGGGCGGGTGGAGTGCTCCACAATGTCCCAGAAGCCCTTGTCGGACAGGTGGCTCACATCTGCGATGATGTGCAGACGCTCCATCTCAGCCAGGAACTCGAAGCCCTTTTCTTTCAAGCCCGTCTCGGTGTTGGGGGTGCAGGGCCAGATGTTGTGGCCCCCGCCGGGGACGACGTTGGGGCTGGCAAGCTCGTTCTCGTGGTTCCAGGTCAGGGTCATCATGCGGACGCCCAGCTCGTACATCCGGCGCAGCACGCCGATGCTGCCCTTGCAGCAGCCGCCCTCTTCGATGGTGAGCATTCCGCTGATCTTGCCCTCGGCGGCGTTTTTTCGGATGTCAGAGGGTTGATATACCGGTGCAATATCCTCCGGGTATTTTTCCATGATGCGTTTGAAGACGTCGATTTCTTCCAGCGCCGTCACCAGCGGGTCGGCACCGGGGGTCTTGTCGCCCAGATTGACAAAGGCGGCGAAGCACTGCAGCATATAGTCGCCCTTTTTCAGTTTCTGCAAGTCGATATGCAGATCATTCTGCGCAAAGCTCTTGGGCGTACCCGCCTTTTCGGCGTAGCGCAGCTCACTCAGGGTATCACAATGTAGATCAAAGACTTTCATGGTTATCTCCTTTTAGAAAATACTCCCCACCGCATACAAACACTTCACCAGATCCTCCCGATACAGCGGGTCGCTCGACTCAAGGCTGTTGATGACCACACCGCCGCTGACGGCGGCACCGGTGGAGTGGATATACCGCCCTTCGCCCAGATAAAGCGCCACATGGCCGGGGAAGAAGAGAGCATCGCCGGGCTTTTTGTTCTCGAAGGCCACCTCATGCATCGGCCAGCCCTCGATGATCTTTGCGTCGCGGTAGATGAGCACACCGCACTGCATGTAGGCGCTGCTGACAAGGCCTGAGCAGTCGATGCCCCGGCCCGACTTGCCGCCCCAGCGGTACTCGGTACCCATATACTTCTTTGCCTGCTCACAGACAGCGGCGCGGAAGGCATCTTCGCTGCCGCCGTACCAGCGTGCCACAGCTTCCGGCACGAGCTTGTCTGCCGTCGTGTCCAGCGTCTCGGCCAGCGCGTCATTGAAAGCAAGGCCCTCTCTCTGGGAGAAGACCGCCGTCATCGCATATTTCACCGGCTCCAGCGCCACGTCCCGGACATAGCCCGTCCGGCCATCCGTCAGCAGGACTTTCGCCCAGCCCTTGTGGGCCTCGACCTCTTCGGCGGTCTCAGGCTGGCGACGGAGAACGCCTCCCCGCTCCAATTCCATCATCCGGACGCCCTGCACCTTGGGCAGGCTGAGGACATCCGTAGCGCGGCCCACGAGAACGAGGTCTGCCCCCAGATACTCCCACAGCTCCTCCTCGCGGACAAACTGCAATTCCCGCTGATTCACATAGCCATGGTAACCGTAAAAGCTGACCACTTCGGCCACATCGGGCGGCAGCTGGACGCCCGCAGCGGTCACGCCGCCGGGCGCAGTTCGCACCTGACAGGCCTGCCCATACAGGCCTTCATCTCCGATTGTGGAGACAAGACCCGCCTCGCCCTCTTTGATGGTCTGGGGCAGGTCGTAAATGGTGCCTACCGGCACCGAAAACAATGCGTATTTCATGGTTCGCTCCCCTCCAGCAGCTGCAGCAGCTCATCCGGCCGCATCGAGAGGATGGCACCATCGGCGATGCCGGTCACGGTGTCGGCCAGCGACTGCTTGGCCTGCTGCAATTCCACGATTTTTTCTTCAATGGTATCCTGTGCAATGAGCTTATACACCTGCACCGGGTTCTGCTGGCCGATGCGGTAGGCGCGGTCGGTGGCCTGATTCTGGGCGGCGACGTTCCACCATGGGTCGTAGTGGATGACGATGTCCGCCGCCGTCAGGTTAAGGCCAGTGCCGCCGGCCCGCAGCGAGATGAGGAAAACGCTCACCTCTCCCCCGTTGAACCGCCGGACCAGCTCCGCCCGGACGGGCTTCGGCGTCGAGCCCTGCAGCGTAAAGTGGCTGATGCCCTCGGCGTCCAGACGCTTTGCCAGCAGCTCGAGCATCGAGGTGAACTGGCTGAACAGCAGGATGCGGTGGCCGCCCTCCACGGCGCTGGAGACAAGCTCCACGCAGGCGTCCAGCTTGGCGCTGCCACCCTCCCAGTTGTCTGCGATAAGGCGCGGGTCGCAGCAGATCTCCCGCAGCCGCATGAGGACGGCGAACACCGCCATCTTGTCCTCGGGCTTTGCGGCCTGCAGCTTCTCCCGGGCGTCCACCACAGCGGCCAGATAGAGCTTGCGCTGCTCCTCTTCCAGCTCGATGCGGTAGACATTCTCGGTCTTGGGCGGCAGCTCCTTCAGCACATCCGACTTCATGCGGCGGAGGATGAAGGGGCCGGTCAGCTGATTGAGACGCCGCACGGCGGTCTGGTCTTCCTCCTGCACGATGGGCTTCTCGAACCGGCTGCAAAAGCTCTTGTAGGGCGGCAGATAGCCCGGCATCAGGAAGGAGAAGATGCTCCACAGCTCGCCCAGCCGGTTCTCCACCGGCGTACCGGTGAGGGCGAACCGCACCCGGCTGCGCACTTTGCAGACGGCCTTGTATTTCTGGGTGGTGTGGTTCTTGATGGCCTGCGCCTCGTCGAGGATGCAGGCGTAAAACTCCTGCCCCTCGTAAAGCGCCTCGTCACGCCGCAGCAAATCGTAGCTGGTCACCACGAGGTCGGCGGCGGGCCAGCTCTCAGCCAGCTCGGCGCGGTGGGCGGCGTCGCCATCCACCACCACGCAGGAGAGTTCGGGCGTGAATTTCTGACACTCCTCGGCCCAGTTCAGCACCAGCGAGGCCGGGCAGACGATCAGGCTGGGCAGAGTCTGGCCGTTCTGCTTCATGGCCAGCAGGTAGCTCAGCACCTGCACCGTCTTGCCCAGGCCCATATCGTCGGCGAGGATGCCGCCCATACCGTAACCGTCCAGCGTCCGCAGCCAGCGGTAGCCGTCCCGCTGATATTTGCGCAGAGTCTTTTGCAGGGAGGCAGGCGGGGCATACTCGCTGTCCTTGACGGCGTGGAAGCTCCGGCTGATGCGCCGGAAGGCGTCATCCCGGTTGAAGCGCACACCGGTCTGGCCCGACAGCGCCCAGTCGAGGCTGGGCGCACGGTAAAGCGGAAGCTGCGCATGATTCTGGCCCAGCTTTGCGCCGGAGAGTTCCAGCGTTTCGTTCAGTTCGTCCAACACTTCCAGCGAGTCATCCAGCCGCAACAATCGGCCATCCCGCAGGCGGTGGTAGCGCTTTTTCTGGTGGAGCGACTTGAGCAGAGCTTTCAGCTCGCTCACCGGGAATTCGCCAGTGTCCACCTCCAGATCAAGCACACTGCCCTGTACCGACACACCCACCGAGATCTTCGGCGGCGCAGCCTGCAAGTCGCGGAATGCATCGCTGAGGTAGACTTCGCCCTCCGCCAGCAGGGCAGGCACACCCTCTTCAAGGAAAGTAACAAGGGTATCCTCGTCGTCTGTGCCATATTCGGCGGGGCTGGTGTCGGTCTGCTGGGTCAGATAAGTTTGGAGCAGCCGCCCGGCCCGACGCTCTGCGCGGGCGTCCCTCAATAAATCGACCGGGGCCGCAAAAGGCGTCACCCTGTCTTCCCCATACAAAAATTCCGGGTGGGCGCGGACGGCCCCCATGTGGGGCGCATCCAGATAAAACTGCACCACCGGCTCCAGCGGTATCTGATTCAAAAGCAGCCGGTCAGGGTCGTCGATGGTGATCTTCCGGCCCAGCTCCGGCAGCACGAAGCTGCAAAACGACACGGCATCCTTGCTGGTGAAAAAGAGTCCGCTGCCGCAGAGGGCGTTCAACGCGGGCAGCAGACGGGCCGCTTCGGCTCGTTCCAGCTTCCAGATGGTGTCTTCATTATAAAGGTAGCTGTAGTCGAGGCCCTGCAATGTGTACAGACTGGGCTCCACCACGATGTGTACGCCGCCCCTCTTCTTCTCGACCCGCAGCGTCAGCGCGGGCAGACCCTTTCGCAAGGCGTAACCGCCCACCTCGCCCCTCGGCTCATATAATACCACCAGTTCATCCAGCAGCTCACCCGACAGCGGCACACTTCCAGCGGGGCCATTTGCGATGCTGCGGGTCGGGCGGCCTGTGGCGGCTTCCACGCTCTTTACCGTGTCCTGCTGGCGGCGGAGCAGCGTCAGAATTTTCTGTGCCTCGGAGGTAAAGGCGTCCCACCGGTGGACAAAGGCCAGCGTTTTGCCGTAGCTGACGCTCCGCTCTTTCTCGATGGCCGTCAGCAGTTCCGGGATGCTTTTTACGACATACTGCCGCCCGCCGTCCGAAATGCGGAGGCGCAGCAGCGGCGGCTGTCCGGAGTAGTCCAGGATGAGCTCCGGTTCCAGTTCTGCGAAGCCTCGCTGCTGGCCGTCCGAGGCCGTCAGACTCTCCACCTCGGCCAGCGCGTCCTCCTGATAGGCCCGGAGAAGCTCCTGTGCCCGCACATCCGAGACAGGTTCATCGCCTCGCCATTTCCTGCCGAACAGCATCTCGAGACCGGAGACGTAGCTATCCTTCCGAGCTGCGGCTTCTTTAGCAAATTCTGTCCCGCGCTGCACACCCGGGATGTCCAGCAGTGCCTTCTTTTCCGGTTTTGACTCCGTCTTTTCTTCCGGCTCATCCACCTCATGCAGCAGCAGCGCACCGATGTGCTTGCAGCAGGGACCTTCGCCGTTTTCATTGAAAGGGCAGGTACAGCTGGCGCTGACGAAACTGCCGTTCTGGCGCAGCCACGCCTGGGTCCGGTAGAGGTTCCGGCCGCTGCCCCGCACATCGGCGCTCAAATGGCGCACGCCGTTCTCCGCCGTCTCACATTCCAGATCCTGCACCCTGTTCTCGTATGCCTTGGCCCGTGCATAGATCGTGCTGCCCAGCAGATAGCGGATCTCTTCTCTGTCCATGTCTCTGCCCTCCCTCTTGCAAGCGTCCTATTGGTTAAGCATACCGCACCCGCCGACCAGATGCAAGAGCTTTGGACGAAAAAAGTCCCACACGCTTTCGCTGAAACGTGTGGGATGCTTTTACAGATTTTCTTTCAGCCAGTTTCCATTCATTTTGTAAAAAATTCTGTCATTGAGCCCTTTACCAAGCACAAAAGAAAACGCCCTGAGATCTCTCTCAGAGCGGCATATTCAAGTCGGCGACTACCTATTTTCACAAGCCGTTTCCAGCTA